>Ga0316601_100000231_pt1 | contig 22387 bp, 13 predicted proteins | sample OWC_soil_day5_no_FD_207663 | JGI IMG/M metagenome (GOLD analysis project Ga0316601, IMG submission 207663) | Wetland soil microbial communities from Old Woman Creek delta, Ohio, United States - OWC_soil_day5_noCT | ecosystem: Environmental > Terrestrial > Soil > Wetlands | place: USA: Ohio... | reverse complement strand
CGGCCTGGACGGCAGGCGCCTCCTTTCTGGCTTCCTTCGAGGTGTTCAGCGGCTGCATCCGCTTGCTGCCGTCCCGGTAGATCGCGATTGCCTTCACGCCGAGGCGCCACGCCTCGATGTACGCCTGACAGATGTCCTCCGGGGTGGCGTCCTTCGGCACGTTGACGGTCTTCGAGATCGCCCCGGAGAGGAACGGCTGCACGGCGCCCATCATCTTGATGTGGCCCATGTAGTGGATGGCGCGCTGGCCCTTCGCCGGCTTGAAGGCGCAGTCGAAGACCGGCAGGTCCTTCTCCTTGAGATAGGGGGCGCCCTCGATTGTCTCCTGCGTGTCCACGTAGTCGACGATGGCTTTGACCTGGGCCGGCGTGTAGCCGAGCCTGGCGAGGGCCGCCGGCACCGTGGTGTTCACGATCTTCATCAGGCCGCCGCCGACGAGCTTCTTGTACTTGATGAGCGCGATGTCCGGCTCGATGCCGGTGGTGTCGCAGTCCATCATGAAGCCGATCGTGCCGGTGGGCGCCAGCACCGTGGCCTGCGCGTTGCGGTACCCGTGCTCCTCGCCGATCTCGACCGCCTCGTCCCACGCCTGGCGGGCCGCGTCGCGCAGGTCGGCCGGGACGTAGGATGTGTTGATGGCGCGCAGCGCGTCGCGGTGCTTCCGCATGACCCGGAGGAAGGGCTCGCGGTTCTTCTCGTAGCCGGCGAAGGGCCCGCCGTGGTCGCGGGACATCCGGGCCGACTGGGCGTACGCCTCACCGGTCATCGCCGCGGTGATCGCGGCGGCGTAGGCCCGGCCGGCGTCGCTGTCGTAGGGCAGGCCGCGCGACATCAGCAGCGCGCCGAGGTTCGCGTACCCGAGGCCGAGCGGCCGGTAGTCGAAGCTGTTGCGCTCGATCGCCTTCGTCGGGTAGCTCGCGTTGCCGACGATGATCTCCTGGGCGGTGATGAACACGCGGACGGCCGACCTGAAGGCCTCCACGTCGAACTCGCCCCGCGCGTCGACGAACGTCATGAGGTTGATCGACGCGAGGTTGCACGCCGAGTTGTCGAGGAACATGTACTCGGAGCACGGGTTCGACGCGTTGATGCGGTCCGTGTTCGGGCACGTGTGCCACTCGTTGATGATCGTGTCGAACTGCATCCCCGGGTCGCCGCAGACGTGCGTCGCCTCGGCGATCTGCCGCATGATGTCGCGCGCCTTGTAGGTGTCCATCACCCGCGACGGGTCCTTCACCGCCCGGGTCTGCCAGGCGCCGTCGTCGATCACCGCGCGCATGAAGTCGTCGCTCGCGCGCACGCTGTTGTTCGAGTTCTGGAAGAAGACCGAGCCGTACGCCGGTCCCGCGAACGAGCCGTCGTAGCCGGCGTCGATGAGCGCCCACGCCTTCTTCTCTTCGTCGACCTTGCAGGTGATGAAGTCCATCACGTCCGGGTGCTCGGCGTTGAGGATCACCATCTTCGCCGCGCGCCGCGTCTTCCCGCCCGACTTGATCACGCCGGCGAACGCGTCGTACCCCTTCATGAACGACACCGGCCCGGACGCCGTGCCCCCGCCCGCCAGGCTCTCGCGCGACGACCGCAGGCTCGACAGGTTCGTCCCCGTGCCCGAGCCGTACTTGAAGAGCATGCCCTCGGTCTTCGCCAGCGTCAGGATCGAGTCGAGCGTGTCCTCGACCGCGTTGATGAAGCACGCCGACAGCTGCGGGTGGGGCTCGATGCCGCAATTGAACCACACGGGGCTGTTGAACGCGCCCTTCTGGTGCAGCAGCAGGTGCGTCAGGTCGTCGCTGAACGCCTGGAGATCGGCGTCGCCCGCGAAGTACCGCTGCTGCTTCGCCCAGGCGGCGATCGTGTCGACGACGCGGCCGATGAGCTGCCGGACGCTCCACTCGCGCTCGGACGTCCCGACCGCGCCGCGGAAGTACTTCGACACCACGATGTTCGTCGCCTGCTGCGACCAGAACCTGGGCACTTCCACGCCCCGCTGCTCGAACACGGCCTCGCCACGCTCGTTGGCGATGACGGCGTCGCGGCGGTCCCACTCGACGTCGTCGAACGGACTCCGCCCGGCCTGCGTGAACACCCGCGCGTACTCCAGACCGGGAGCCTCCCCGGCCGTCCGCCGCGAGGGTTCCGCGCCCTGCTCGATGCCCGCTGAGCCACCCTGACCCACGTCCGGCGCTACTCTCTCCATGCGACCTCCGACTGCACGGCGCGGCTGGGCTCCTCAGCCGCCCCGGCTCGACCTGCAACCCTGCATCAAACGACGGTCCCGCTGCCCCAGCTCGAGGCCCCGAACCGCATTGCGAAGACAACGCAGCAGCCTGCCGGTCGGCATCCCATCCTCATCACTCGCGACTTTCGTGAATCAGGGACCCGAACGACCTCGCGACCGAAAACGGCTGTTGCTGCTGCTGCGGCGCTCTGGCGAGAAGCTGGGAGGTTCTCGTCGTAGCTTTGCGTAACGAGGTGCTAATATCCGTCGACTTCCCCCGGTCTGTCAAGAGGGAATACACCAGATATTGTGTCTTGGGTTTAGGTCATACGCAATAGAGTGTGCATTATGGCGCAATATCGACGTTTTCGCCATATGTTCGCTTTCGGGCCGGCGGCGTCCGGCAGTCGGGCGTCCGGCGGGCCCGTGAGGCGGCCGGCGGTCGGCTGATGCCGCCGGAACGCGGCCGCATGATACAGTCGCTCAATCGTGCAGGACCGCCTTCCGGACGACCTCCCGGCCGATGCCGAGCCAGGGCTTCGAGCCGGGGCAGCGACCGACGGTCCGGCGCCCGAGCGAGCCCGCCCAGGGTCCCCGACCGTCGCCGTGTTCGAGGTGGTGGCCGCGTCCGGCTTCCCGACGCAGCTCGCTCTCGGCGGCCTGCTCATGGCCGCGGGCCTGAGGCCGTTCGGCGCGGACGGCTCGCTGTCGATGACGTACCTTGCCGTCCTGATGCCCGCCGACACGGCGCTGCTGCTGGCGCTGGTCGTCTGGCGCATACGCGCGGGCGGCGAGCGCGTGTCGGCCGTGCTGCTCGGCACCCGGCCGTGGAGGCGGGAAGGCTGGCTTGGCGCCGGCCTGGTTCCCGTCGTCTTCGGGGCGGTCGTCATCGTGATGCTGGCCCTGCGCGCCCTCTGGCCGGGCCTGCACAACGTGGACGCCAACCCGTTCGAGGCCCTGCTCCGAACGCGGGTCGACGCGCTCGTGCTCGGCGTGCTGGTCATCATGACGGGCGGCCTGAAGGAAGAGGTGCAGCGCGCGTTCGTGCTGCACCGGTTCGACCAGCAGTTGGGCGGCGCTCGCCTGGGCCTCGTGATCTACAGCCTCGTGTTCGGCACGGGGCACGTCATCCAGGGGTACGATGTGGCCATCGTGACGGCGCTGCTCGGGCTGGCCTGGGGCACGCTGTTCCTGTGGCGCCGCAGCGTCGTGGCGCCGGCGGCCAGTCACGCGGGATTCAATGCTGCGCAGGTTCTGCAGTTCGTGGTGTTCGGCGGCTGACGCCCGGGCCCTCCTGGTCGTCGGGCTGATCGCGGTGCTGACGCTGCCCGGCGTCACGCGGCGGATCTATGCCTCGGACGAGGTGGAGTACGTCGCGTTCCTGCGGTCGCTGTGGTTCGACGGCGACGTCTCGTTCGACAACGAGTACCGGCGCTTCTACGCCGACGGCACGGCCCGCAACCCGGCGTTTGCCGCCACCTTCATCGAGCCCGCGACCGAAACGGGCCTGCGCCGCAACTTCGGCACGATCGGATCCGCGCTGCTCTGGGCACCGTTCTATGCCGCGGCCGACGCCGGCGTCCGCGCGGCCCGCGCGATGGGCTCGAGCGTGCCGGCCGACGGCTATTCGTGGCCGTACATCTCGGCCGTCTGCATCGGTTCGGCGGTGTACGGGCTGCTGGCGCTCCTGCTCGCCTGGCATGCGGCACGGCGCGTCCTCGACGCCGCGGGGCTGCCGCAGGGCCGGCACACGCCGCTCGCGGCGGCCGCCGCGGGGCTCGGCACGCCGCTCCTCTTCTACATGTACGTGTCGCCGGGCTTCGCGCACGCGACCTCCGCGTTCGCCGTGTCCGCGTTCGTGCTCGCCTGGGTCGTGGTGCGGCAGCGCTGGACGGCGCCCGGCCTCGTCGCGCTTGGCGCGCTGGCGGGCCTGATGGCCATGGTCCGCGAGCAGGACGCGTTCGTCGTCGTCGGGCCGGCCCTCGACTTCTCGTGGTTCGTGCTGCGCGAGCGCCGCTGGCGTGCCGCCGGTCCGCTGCTGGCGGGGGCCGCGGCGGCGGCGGCGGTCTACCTGCCGCAGGCGGCGGCGTACCTCGCGCTGAACGGCCGCCTCGGGCCCTCGCACCTTGTCAGCCGCAAGATGACGTGGACGTCGCCGCATGCCGCCGGCGTGCTGTTCTCCCGCGAGCACGGGCTCGTCTTCTGGACGCCCCTCGCCCTGGCCGCGATGGGCGGCCTGCTGCTGCTGGCGTTCCGTCGCCCCGGGGCAGGGAGAGGCGCGGAGGGGCCGCCGGCCCCGCGCGGGGATGCGCGGCGGATCGGCATCGGCCTGCTCGCGATCGTGCTGGTCCAGGTCTACGTCGCCGGTGCGGTCGAGAGTTGGACGGTGGCCGGCGCGTTCGGGCAGCGGCGCTTCGTGGCGCTGACGGCGCCGTTCGTGATCGGCCTCGCGGTGCTCGGCGCGCACGCGGCGCGGCCGAAAGCCCGGGCCGCCGCCGCCGTGCTGGCGGGACTGTGCGTCTGGTGGAACCTCGGGCTGATGGTGCAGTTCGGCGCCGGCCTGATGGACCGGCAGCGGCTCGATCTCCGCCTCAACGCCTACAATACGTTCGTCGTGGTCCCGCGGCACCTGCCGGAGATCGCGTATCGTTACCTGTTCGATCGGGGCAGTTTCTACCGCCCCGCGTCGCCGGCCGGGCCGTCGTAGCGCTGCGGGGTCGCTTCGTGCGCATCAGGTACTTCGCGGACATCCGCTTCCCGCTGGAGCGCGCCAACGGCGTGCAGACCATGGAGACGTGCCACGCGCTGGCGCGGCGGGGCCACGCGGTCCGCCTCGTCGTGAGGCCCGACAGCGCCGCGCCCCCGCGCGACCCGTGGGCCTACTACGGGCTGCCGCGCGTGCCGGCTCTGACCATCGAGCACGTGCGTGTGCCGGCGTCGCCCTCCTGGCGGCGCGCCGCCTACGTCGCGCACTGCCTGTGGCGGTCGCTTGGCCGGCAGCACGCCGACGCCCTCTTCACGCGCGACCTGGCGATTGCCGAACTGCTGCTGCGCCTGCCGGCCGCCGTGCGTCCGCCGGTGATCTACGAGTCGCACGGGTTCGCGCCCGCAGTGGCCGAGGAACTGCCGACGATGCTCTCGAACGCCGCGCGGCTGTCGCCGGCCAAGCGCCGGCGGCTCGAAACCCGCGAGCGGCTGGTGTGGGCGCGAGCCGACGGATACGTCACCATCACCGCGGCGCTCTCCCGCGACCTGGAAGGGCGATTCGGACCGCGGCCGCGACTGGCGGTCGTGCCGGACGGCGCGCGCATTCCGGACGTCGATGGAGTGGGGCTGCGGCCGGAAGCGGGCACGGCCGGGCCCATCGTGGGGTACGCTGGACACCTGTATCCGTGGAAAGGTCCCGACGTGCTGCTGGCGGCGCTCGAGCGCCTGCCGGGCGTCCGGGCCCTCATCGTCGGGGGCCTGGAGGGCGAACGGGACCTCGACCGCATCCGCGCGTTGGCGGCTCGGGTGGCGCCGGGGCGGGTCACGTTCGCCGGCCAGGTGGAGCCGCCGCGCGTGGCGGCGCTGCTGCGGCAGGCCGACGTGCTCGTGCTGCCGAACGCGCCGGGCCGCGTGTCGGCGGCGTACACGTCGCCGCTGAAGCTGTTCGAGTACATGGCGTCGGGCCGGCCCATCGTGGCGTCCGATCTGCCGGCGCTGCGCGAGATCCTGCAGCCGGAGGTGAACGCGGTGCTCGTCGAGGCCGGCAGTGCCGGCGCCCTCGCGGCGGGCCTGGCGGGCGTCATCGGCGACCCGGCGCGGGCCTCGCGGCTGGCGGCGCAGGCCCGTGATGACGTGCGGGAATGGACGTGGGACAAGCGCGCGGGGCGGATCGAGGCGCTGCTCGAGTCGGTGACGGGGAGGCGGGCGTGATCTCCCGGCGGCTGCTGGAACTGGTGCGGTGCCCGGATTGCGGCGGGGCCCTGGACGGGGCGCCGCCCGATCTCGCCTGCCGCGCCTGCCGCCGCCGCTTCGCCGCCGGTGCCGAGTACCTCGTGCTGCATCCGGGCGTGAGCTTCGCCGAGCAGACGAAGTACCTCGACGAGGCGCTGCACGCCGACGCGCGCCACGAGCACGTCACGCCGCCGCTGCTCTCGGCCAAGATCCGCAACGACGTGCTGCGGTCGTTCCTCGCCCCGGGACCGGGTGATGCGATCGTGGACCTGGGTTGCGGGAGCGGCCGGACGCTCGTGTGGAACGCCGATCTCGGCGCGTACCAGGTGGGCATCGACGTCAGCCCGTACTTCGCGCGCGAGGCGTGCGCGCAGGCGGACCTCGTGCTCGGCGACCTGCGCCGGCTGCCGTTCGGAGATGGCGTCTTCACGAAGGCCGCCGCCCTCGATGTCTTCGAGCACCTCTCGCGCGAGGCGCTCGGCGACGTCCTGCGCGAATCGGCGCGCGTCCTCGCGCCCGGCGGCAGGCTGTTCGTCTACAGCCACGTGCGGAAGAACTCGCCGCTCGCCGGCGGCCTCAGGCAGATCAACCGGCTGGCACGATGGCTCGAACGGCGCGGCCTCGTCGACCTGGCGCGCGAACGCCTCCGCAAGTCGGATCACCTGAACCCGCTGGCCGACATCCCGGATCTCGAGCGCACGGTCGAGGCGGCGGGATTCCGCATCGAACGCCTCCGCTACTACACGCCGCTCATCGGGGGCTTCGTCGAGAACATCCTCGTGCGGGCGGGCGAGCACTGGCTGGCGAGACGCGCGGCGCGCAGCGGGGCCGCCGCGGGGCGCGCCGTCGACGGGAACGACGCCGCGCGCGAGGCACGGGCCGCCGCGAAGGCCCGCGTCGGCCGCAAGGGGCCCGCCTACGCCGGCCTGCGCGTGGTGACCTGGCTGATGCAGCTCGACCTGCTGCTCTTCGGTCGCGTCCGCTCGGGACCCTATTTCGCCCTGCTCACGCGGACCGAGGACGGGAGCGGCCGTCCATGAGGATCGTGTACGCCGCCCTCGACCAGCGCGTGCCCGGCACGACGGGCGGGTCCGTCCACGTGACCGCCGTCGCCGAGGGTCTCGCCGCCCTCGGACACGAGGTGGACGTGCTGACCACGCCGGGGTTCGGCCCGTTTCCCTCCGGCCCGGCCCGCTGGCACGCGCTGGCGCCGCCGCTCGGCCTGCGCCACCTGCGGGTCCTGCGCACCGAGGCGGTGCGCGCCTTCGCGGAGCAGGCCCGCGCGGACGTCATCATCGAGCGGTACCACAACTTCGGCGGCGAGGGCGTGCGCGCCGCGCACGCCATGGGCGCCGTGGCGGTACTCGAGGTGAACGCGCCGGTCATCGACTATCCGGGGTCGCCGAAGGCGCGCCTCGACAAGGCGCTGCTCGTCGAGCCGATGCGGCGCTGGCGCGATCGGCAGTGCCGCATGGCCGACCTGCTCGTCACGCCGGCTGCGGACGTGCTCCCGGCCTTCGTTCCCCGCGAGCGGATCGTCGAGATCGAATGGGGCGCCGACACCGATCGGTTCACGCCGGACGCGAGCGGGCCGCTCCCGTTCACGAAGCGGCCGGGCGCGGTCCTCGCGGTGTTCGCCGGCGCGTTCCGGGCGTGGCACGGCGCCATCAACCTCGTGCGCGCGATGCGCGATCTTCGGGCAGGCGGGCGGCGCGACCTCGACGCCGTGCTCATCGGCGACGGCCCGGAACTGGCCCGGGCGAGGGCCGCAGCGGAGGGCCTCGAGGGCGTCGCGTTCACGGGCGCGGTGGCGCACGACCGCATGCCGGCCTGCCTGGCGGCCGCGCAGATCGGGGTCGCGCCGTTCGACGAGACGGCGCACCCGCCGCTGCAGCTGGCCTTCTACTGGTCGCCCCTGAAGGTGTTCGAGTACATGGCCTCTGGTCTCCCGGTGGTGGCGCCCGCCATCCCGCGCCTCGCGACGATCCTCGGGCCGGACCACGCACGGCTGCTGTACGACGCGCAGGCACCGCGGGGGCTGGCAGACGCGCTGGCGTATCTCGCGGATCACGAGGATGAGCGGCGCCGCCTGGGCGCGCAGGCCCGGCGGCGCGCGCGCGACGAGTTCAGCTGGGCGGCGCATTGCCGGAAGCTCGACGAAGCGATCCGCGGCGCGATGGCACGCCGGAGCCGATGATGCGGGTCCTCATCGCGACCGACGCCTTTCCTCCCGTGTGCGGCGGCAGCGGGTGGAGCACGTACGAGGCGGCCCGCGGCCTGCGCGAGCGCGGTCACGAGGTGTGCGTGGTCCAGGTCCACGCCGGGTCTCCAGCCGGGCACGGCCGGTCCTACGACGGGTTCCGCGTGCGCACCATCGAGCGTCCCGCGCCGGCGGTGCCGTTTGTCCGCAACTACTTCAAGAACGAACGCCTCTGGGTGCGCGCCGCAGCGGAGCTGCGCGCCATCGCCGTCGAGACGCACGCCGAGATCCTCCACGCGCAGCACCTGCTGACGTCCCCCGCGGCGGTGGCGGCCGGCTCGGGTCTCGGCGTGCCGGTGGTCTGCACGGTGCGCGACTACTGGCCGGTGTGCTACTGGGGCACGCTCATCCACGACCCTGCCTCGCCCGCCTTGTGCCCGGCGTGCACGGCATCGATGATGACGCGCTGCGTCCGCCCCAGGGCGGGCGCGGCGTGGCCGCTGGCGCTGCCCTTCATCCCCTACATGCGCGGCAACCTCGCGCGCAAGCAGCGGGCCCTCGCGGCTGCGAGCGCCGTCGTGGCCGTCAGCTCCGCGATCGCGCGCGACCTGCGCGAGCGGTCGCCGGCGCTGCGTGCCGCGCGGATCGAGGTCATCCCGAACCCGGTCGACGTCGCCGGGATCCGCCGCGCCGCGCAGGCCGCCGCCCCGCCGGTGAAAGGGCCGTACGCGATCTTCGTGGGCAAGCTGGAGCAGAACAAGGGCGTCGACTACCTGCTGCCGGCCCTCGAGCGTGCACGCCTCCCCTGGCCGCTGGTCGTGGTCGGCGACGGCCGGCGGCGCGGCGCGCTCGAGGCCGAGGCCCGCCGGCTGAACCGCGACGCGCGATTCCTCGGCTGGCTCGACCGTCCCAGGGCCATGGCGTGGCTGGCCCACGCGTCGCTCCTCGTGTTCCCCTCGCACGGGCCCGAGTCGCTGAGCCGCGTGCTGCTCGAAGCCGCGGCCATCGGCGTCCCGATCGCGGCCATGAAGACCGGCGGGACCGGCGACATCCTCGAGCACGGCGTGTCCGGCCTGCTCTCGGACACGCCCGACGAGCTCGGCGATCACGTGGCGCGCCTCGCGTCCGACCGCGCGACGGCGGCGGGCCTGGCCCGGCGCGCCCGCGAAGACGTGGGCGCCCGCTTCGACACGCCTTGCGTCGCGGCCCGGCTGGAGGCGCTGTACAGGGACGTCATGGAAGGATCGACGCGGCATGCGTAGGGCGAACGGACTTCGCGTGGCGGTGTTGACCCGGGCTGTGACGCCGCTGCACGGTGTCGGCGGCCTGGAGCGGTCGACCCACGACCTCGTGCAGCACCTGCTGGCGCGGGGCGCGCGCGTGGAACTGTTCACCCGCCCGCCAACGGCGCGCGAGCCGTGGTCGCACGAGCGCCTGGCGTTCCACTTCGTCCCGTACCGCTCCTTCCCGGGCGCCGGCCGCAAGGGCACGACGATCCTCGATCGATCGACGGCGTACCCGGTGTTCGGATACCGGCTGGGGCAGGCGGTCGCCGTGATGGCGGCGGCCGGGCAGATCGACGTCGCATACGGCCTCGGCGCGAGCACGCTGGGATACGCCCGGGCCCGCCGCCGTGCGCCCGGCCGCACCGTGCCGCTCGTGCTGAATCCGCAGGGGCTCGAGGAGTTCGGCGGCCTCGACGGCTCGTACGGCGGCCGCCCGTCGAAGCGGATCGGCTACGAACCGCTGCGCCGGGCCGTGCGGTACTGCGCCGGCGCGGCGGACCGCGTCATCGCCACCGACCGCGCGCTCGAGCCGCTGATTGCCCGCACGCTCGGCGTCGGCCCCGATCGGATGCGGCTCGTGCCGAACGCGGTCGACCTGGCGGTCTGCGATGGTCTCGCCTCGCCTGCCGACGGCGCCCGCGCGCGCGAGCGGGCCGGAATCGGCCGCAGTGAGGCGGTCTTGCTGAGCGTGGCGCGGCTGGAGCGGAACAAGGGTCTTCACGTGCTCGCCGACGCCCTCGGCTCACTGAAGGATCTCGAGTGGCGGTGGGTCGTCGTGGGGGACGGACCGTTCCGCCAGTCCCTCGAAGCCCGCATCGCCGCTCATGGCCTTCGCGAGCGCACCACGTTGACCGGGCACCTGCAGGACGCCGCGCTGCACGCGTGGTACGAGGCAGCGACGGTGTTCGTCCACCCGACCCAGTACGAAGGCAGCTCGATTGTGACCCTCGAGGCCATGTCGCACCGCCGGCCCGTCGTCGCCACGGCCGCCGGGGGGCTGCCCGACAAAGTACGCGACGGCGTGACGGGGTGGCTCGTGCCGCCCGGCGACGCCGCCGCGCTCGCGCGCGCCTTGCGATCGGCCCTCGGCGCGGGAGCGGAGCTCGCTACAATGGGCGGGGCGGGGCGCGCACTGGTCGAGGCGGAGTTCTCGTGGGATCGATCGGCCGAACGCATGCTGGACGTATTCGAGGAAGTCATGACACAAGCGAGGCGGGCGTGAGCGACGTCATGGAACGGGAAGCGGGCCGGCCGGCGATGCTGGCGCTGGCGGCCGTGATCGTGGCGGGGTTCGCGCTCCGCGTCGCGAATCTCGGGAGCGGCATTCCCTACGCCGTCGGCATCGACGAGCCGGCGATCATGACGACGGTCGTGCGCATCCTGAAATCGGGCAGCTACAACCCGCACTTCTTCGAGTACCCGACGGGCTACGTTTACGTGCAGCTCGGCACCGCCGTCCTGAACTTCCTCGTCGGCGCGATGCGTCACTCGTGGAAGGCCGTGGAGCAGGTCGGCCCGTCGGACTTCTACCTCTGGGGCCGCTTCGTCACGGCCGCGATCGGCACCGCGACCATTGCCCTCGTGTACCGGGCCGGCCTGCGCTGGAGTCCGGGCGCGGGACTCGCGGCGGCGGGCCTGCTGGCCGTGATGCCCCTGCACGTGCGCGAGTCGCACTTCGTCCTGACGGACGTGCCGATGACGTGCGCCGTGGTGGTGACGCTGCTCCTGTCGTTGAGAGCGTCGGAGCGGCCGACGCTGGGGGCGTTTCTTGCGGCGGGCGCCGCGGCCGGGCTGGCCGCCGGCATCAAGTACAACGCCCTCGTGGCGTTGGCCATGCCGCTCGCCGCCGCGCTCGCGGTCGACCGGACGCGGAGTCTCTCCCGCGTCGTGGCGCTGCTGGCAGCGGCCGCGGCCTGCGTCGCCGCGTTCTTCACGACGACGCCGTTCGCGCTCATCGACCTACCCGCGTTCCTCAACGGCTTCGGCACGCAGGCCGCCGCGTTCACGCCGAGGCCGCAATCGTCCGAGGCCAGCTGGATCATTTATGCGAAGCACCTCCGGCAGGCCTTCGGCTGGCCGGCCGCGCTGCTGGGCGTCGCCGGCCTGGTCATCACCATCTTCCGCGCGTCCGCCGGCCCCGGCCGCGTGAAGTGGGTGCTGCTGCTGGTGTTTCCGGCCGTCTACTTCTACCTGATCAACGGATGGGGCTACATGTTCGCGCGCTATGCCCTTCCGGTCGTGCCCTTCATCGCCATCTGGGCGGCCATCGCGCTGGACTGGCTGACCGGGCGGCTGGCCGTGCCGGCGATGCCCGCCGCCGCGCGCCGCGCGGCCGCCGTCATCGCCATCCTGGCGATGGTGCCGGGCGCGCTGGGATCAGTCCAATTCGTGCGCGCACACGGCACCCGGACGACACAGGCGTTGGCCTGGGCCTGGATGAAGAAGTCGATCTGGCCGAACTCCATGATCCTCTCGGAAGCGCGGGGACTCGACCTACCGGCGGAGCGCTACAGGTCGGAGACCGTCGCGTCCGTGGCTGGCCGGGATCCCGAGGCCCTCGTGGCGGCGGGCGTGGAGTGGGTGGTGCTGTCCTCCGACGCGTGGGGCGCCTCCCGAAGGGGCGTTCCCGCGCCCACGACGGTGCCAGACGCCTACGCCCCGCTGATGGCGCGCGCCACGCCGGCGACGGTGATCACGCCGACCCCCGAGAACCCGGGGCCGGTGATTCACATCCTGCGCATCGCCGGCCGGTAGCCGGCGTGTCAGCGGGCCGTCTGGTAGACCTCGCGGATGTCCGCCCGGCGCCGGAGCCGTTCCATCCACGCCGACACGGCCTGCGCGCGGCGTTCCCGCTGCAGCACGGCGGTCACGTCGGCGAGCGCCTCCTCGAAGCTCAGCTGCCGGCCGTTCCGCACGAACCGCGCGGCGTGGCCGGCGTAGTACTCGCGGAGGTCTTCTTCGGTGGCCGGCAGCATCGAATCGAAGCGCCGCTCGACGTAGAGACGCGCCACCAGGGTGTCGCGAACCAGCCGCAGCAGTGCCCGGTCGTCGAGTCCGAGGCCCGCGAGCGCGCGGCGGTAGTCGCCGTCCGACGGAAAGCGCTGCCGCACGGTGTCGAGGGCCTCGGAAACCGCCGCGGCGTCGACGTCGACCCGCTCGCCGCGCCCCGCTTCGTCGAGCACCAGCTGCCGGTCGATCAGCCACCGCATGGCGGCCTCGATCGGATCGCGCGCGGCGCCGGCGTCGAAGAGGCCAAGCGCAAGCACGGCGCGGGCATCGGAGTGCATCAGGACCGTGCCCGACACGACGGCAATCACGCGGTCCACGACCTGCGCCCCGAGCGCCGCCGCGAACGCGGTCAGCGCGATCGCCACCGTGGCCGCCTGATCCCACCTGCCTGCGCAGGCACGTCTGCGATGTCGTTCCCTCACGCTGTTCACCATGCGCCCTCATGGGCCCCCGCCTTCGCGGGGGCGACGCGCGGGTAGCACGCGGCGTCGTCTCCTGTCTTCTGGCTTCTTGCTTCTGTCGTCTGTCGTCTGTCGTCCTGCTGGCTACTGACTGCTGGCTACTGACTACTTCCCTAGAACGCCTGCCCAATGCTGATGTGCAGCGCGAATCGTTCTTCCTTCACGGGTCCGTACGTCCGAAGCGTGCCGAGCTTGAAACCGAAGTCGAACCGGAACGGCCCGACCGGCGAATTGTACCGGAGCCCGAACCCGGTTCCCGCCCTCAGCCGCCCGAGCGAAAACTTGTCGACCGCGGAGAAGACGTTGCCGGCATCGAGGAACCCCACCAGTCCAAGGTCCTTCCAGAGCGCCAGACGAACCTCGCCATTGAGGATGATTTCCGCGTGGCCGCCGATCGGGGTGCCGTCGCTGTCGAACGTGTCGGGCTCTCCGAGGTGGTCGAGCTGGAAGCCGCGGACCGTCGTGTCGCCGCCGGCGAAGTACCGCTCGCTTGCGGGCAGGTCGCGCACCTCGGCGACTAGCTGCGTCCCGTCAGGGCCCAGAATGGGATCGCCGGCCGGCGTGGTCAGCGGCACGTCACGCGGGAATCCCGTGCCCAGTCCCAGGCGTGCGCCGCCGGCGACGACGATTCTCGGGTTCGACGGCAGCCCGCGGTAGGCGAACCCCTGCAGGAACGTCTTGGCGAACCCGACTTCCGACCCGATAGGCCGCAGCGCCAGCTCTCCATTCAGCCCGATGAGCGTCCCTCGCGTCGGGTTGAACGCGTCGTCCCGCGTGCTGCGGACGCCGCTCATCGAGACGGAGCCGATGCGCACCTGAGGGAACAGGCGGTCGATCAACTTGCGGTCGGCGGGATTGATCCGGTCCTCGAAGATGTCGTTGCGCTGGATGGAATACTCGCCCTGCAGGCTCCACCTGGCGCCGTAGCGCTGGGAGAGGTTCACGCGGGCGGTCTCGGAACGGAAGCTGAAGCTCGTCCGGCTCCCCTGCTCGAAGCCGAGGGCCACCTGCAGCTCCGCCGCCGTCCCGGCGAACCTCGGCTCCCGGTACGCGCCGATCACCCGGTACTCGACCGTCGTCGACGAGACGTCGACGGCCGCTCCCGACGGGTCCTCCTCCGTGTAGGTGCGGCGCCGGAGGCTCACGCGGCTGAACAGGTTGATCGAGCGGTTCTTGCCCCACAGGTTGCGGCGGCCGATTTCGAAGAACCCGCGCGGGGCAACCTCGATGTTCTCGACCTCCTGGAACTCGATGCCGCCGCCGTAGCCGAGCGTCGTGGCCGGAGACTCCTCCACCGTGACCAGGACGTCCCGCCGGTCGTCGCTCTCGTGCTGCAGTTCGGAGATGGTCACACGCCTGAAGACGCCCAGCGCCGCCAGGCGCCGCTGGCTCGCCTCGATCGCTTCCAGCCCCATCGGCTCGCCCGGCCTCAGCAGGAGCTCCCGCCGGATGGTCGACTCCGCGATCCGGTTGTTCCCGACGACGAGGATGTGATCGACGTAGACCCTGGGGCCTTCGTCGACCGCGAACCCGACCCTCGCGCCGGTCCGGTCGGCTGACACGCTGATCGAGGCGTCGACGCGCGCGAGGCGGTGACCCAGGTTGAGGTACTTGAGGAGGATGCGGTCGCGGTCGGCCTCCACGTCGGGTTCGAACAGCGGCCCGCCCACGCGCGTGGCAAGGACGGCCATGAGTTCGGGGCCCGGCACGACGCGGTTGCCGGCAATGTCGACGGCCGCGACCGTCGTCCTTGGCCCCTCCGCCACGCGCATGACGACGAGGACGGGGGCCTCCTTCGCGGTCCGCGCACCCGGCACGGGTTCCACCGCCGGCCGGCACGACACGTCCCCGAACCCGCGCTGCCGGTACGCCGCGACGAGCGCCTGCACGTCGGCGTCGAGCTTCGCCTGGACGAAGGGCTGGCCCTTGGCCAGGCTCATCAACGGCGCGAGCTCGGCGGATGCCACGGCGCCGGTTCCCTCGAAGCGGATCTCGGCCACGCGATACAACGGACCGTATTTCACCGTGAAGACCACCCGCAACTGGCCACCGTCGGTCAGCCGTTCGTACGACGCATCACCGTCGCGGTATCCCTGCGTTCGCAGGTGCTCCTCGATGCTCGCCTCGGCGTCCTCGAGGAGGTCCTCGTCGACGGAGCCTTCCCGCTGCGCCGGGACGAATTCAGCCAACTGCTTGGGGGTGAGGGCGTTGTCCTTCACCGATACGGTCACGAACGGCCCGCGCGTGAAGGTGACGATGACGTCCACCGCCTCGCCGTTCTCCGATTCCTCGACCGACGCGCCGGCCCTGGCCTCGTAGTAGCGCTGCGCCCGCCAGTGCTCGGCAGCGGCGTCGAGCCGGCGGCGGAGGTCGCCCCGGTCGAACACGTCTCCAACCCGAAGGGGCACGCGCGCCTGTATGTCGCGGGCATCGGCGGGCTCGTCCGCGCGGTACGCCACGCTTCGGACCACGGCCCTGGCGCCGGCGGTCACGTGAAAGACGATGTCGCCGCCCGCCGCGTTCGCCGGGCCCGTGTCGACCTTCGCCCTGAGGTAGCCCCGGCTGGCGAGCAGTTCCTCCACCGCCCGTGCGATGTCGGCCGCACGGCTGAGGGCCGGCGAGGCCCCGAATCGCTCCTCGACGGCCGTGCGGAGCGTGCGCTCGGGCAGCCCGAGGTCCCCCGTGAAGACGACGCGCCGGACCTCGCGAAGCGGCACGAGATCGATGTCGACCCGCACGCCGTCGCCCTCGGCAACGGCGGACACCTGGACGTCGAGGTACCGCCCCATGCCCATCAGGTGCACGATGGTCTCGCGGACGGCGGCCATGGCGAGCGGCTCGCCGGCCCGGATCTCGACGAGGCCCAAAAGGCGGGCGTCCTGCACGGCCTGCCCTTCCGATCGCAGTTGCGCCTCCCGCACCACCCGGCCGAGCAACGGCTCGGGCACCTGGGCCGGCGCCGGGGGCGCGCTCCACGCCAGGATGGCGATCGCAGCGAGCCCGAGGCGGTGCAGCGGGAGTCCGGTCATTTGAAGACGTACCGGACGCGGACATCGAGGGCGTATGTCCGGTCTTCGTTCTGGGTGAGGATCCAGGAGAGCCGGTCGCTCTGATCGTACTCCAGCAGAATCACCTGGTCGCGCGCGGCGGACGTCAGGCTACGCGAATACGTGAGGTAGATGCGATCGGAGATGCGCTTGCCAATCGTCACGCGGGCGCCGGGCGCGAAGCGCACGGTCTGCTGGTTCGGGTCGACGAAGAACGGCGTGATCTGGACGGTGTCGAGCCCGAAGGTCTGCTCGACCGCCCGCTGCACGTTGGACGAGATCGGGCTGGCGAGCAGCCGCGCCGAGCCCGCCAGGAGCAGGTTCTGCTCGGCGCTGTCGGGCGTCTTCAGGGATCGCAACTCGGCGTCCTCGGTCGATCGCACGTCGCCAAGGAGCAGCGACAGGATCTCGACCTCCGGCAGCGGCGGGTCCGAGGCCAGCTCCCACTCCAGCTTCGTCGTCGGCCCCGTGGCGCGCAGCGTGATCTGGTAGGTCTGACCTGGCGCGCGCACGCGCGTCTCCGCCTCGACGTCGAAGTACGGTTCGATCCTGGACGGGTTCGGGAAATCCACCGTGCCCCGGGAGACGATGATCCGGCGTCCCTCGAACCAGACCTCGCCGCGGTCGATTTCGGCGCGGCCCTCGAGGATGGGCTTGTCGTACGTGCCCCGCAGCCTCAGGTCGGCGCTGGCCGTCAGGCGGGCGAGCTTGTTGTCGATCTCGAGCGTGGACGGCGCCGTCAGCCGGACGTCGAAGCGCAGGGGGAACGACACGACCGGGGCGGGCCGGACGGCGGCCGGCGCCGCGGCCGCGGCGCTGCCCACCAGCTCCGCCAGCCCCGCGCTGATGTCGACGCCCCGCCGCAACTCGCCGCGCTTGACGAGCACCGAGCCGCCCAGCATCGGGCTCTCGAAGCTGCCGCGCAGGCTCAGATCGGCGTCGATGACGGACCGGAAGCCGGCCGGGTACCGCAGCTCCATGTCCGTGCCGCTGAACGTCAGGTCGAGCTGGGACGGCCGAAGGCCGGCGAGGCCGATCCGGCCGCCGAACCGGACGTCCCCGCCGCCGAAGGTCGCCTTCACGTCGTCGAACCGCAGGCTGCCGCTGGTGAAGGTCACGCGCCCGTTGATCGCGTCGATGGCCCTCGGCAGCCACATGTGCCGCAGACGGCCGCCCGTGATCACCGCGCTCCCGCTCAGCTGCGGCTTGCCCGTGGTGCCGGTGAAGTCGGCGGTCAACTCCGCGCGGCCGGACCCGCGGATGTCCTTCAAGAACGCCTGCAGGATGCCGAGGTTCGCCGCGCCCTCCGCCCGCAGCCCCAGGACCTGCTGGACGACGTCGACGTTGCCGCTCAGGGCGAGCTGGGTGTCCTCGCCGGTGAGCTTGAAGCGCCCGATCCGCACGATGCCCTGCTCGAGGGCCACCTCGATCGGGCCGTCGTTGCGCAGGCCGTAGTCGAACAGCTTCAGGTCGAGGGCGTCCACGTGCAGGCGGGCGACGATGTTGTCGAGGCTGCCGAGGGTGCCGCTGATGCGCAGGGTCCCCGAGGCCACCGCGGTGGCGAACGGCGACAGGGCGGGGGCGAACACGCGGGCATACGGATCGAGCGACGCGTCCGTGACGCGGAGCGTGACGTCGCCGGGGTACTGGCCGAGCAGCGTGACTTTTCCCGCGCCGGACAGCGCCAGGCGCGTGGAGGCCGCGTCGAACGAGACGTTCATGTCGTCGTTGCGGATCTCGAGGCGGCCGCGCACGTCGCCGATGCCTTCGTCCCTCACGAAGAGGTCGCGCATGCGGAAGTCGACGTCGAAGGTCGGCTCGAGAAACGCGCCGCTGCCGGACGAGGTGAAGTCGAGCGTGCCCGTCAGCGGCGCCTGCGGGAACGCCAGCATGTCGACCGACTCGACGGGAATCTGCCGCGCGTCCACGTTGAAGGAATAGGACCCGGCCCACTCGACGTGCGCCGCGCCGCGCACCACGCCCGTGGCGCCCTTGCGGATGTCGATGCCGTCGAGCCACACCCCCGGGCCGACAAACCGCAGCGAGGCCGATGCGCTCGTGACCGACTCGCCGTAGGCGATGGCAGGGGCCACCGTCACGCGCCCGAATCCGTGCGGCTCGAGGTACTTGTCGTACAGGTGGAACTCGCCGGACAGGCTGCCGTCGTAGGGATACTTGTCGAGGACGAACGCGTGACGGAGGTCCTTCAGGTTCCAGTTGTCGATTCGGACGACGGCGTTGATCTCCTCGCCCCCGTCCTTTCGCGGGTAGCCGAGAGAGAACCGCCCGTTCGCGCGGAGCGTGCCGTTTCCCTTGCGGGCCACGGCGTCGGTCACGTCGACGTAGCCGTTCTCCACCACGATGCGGCTCTGGCCGCTGCCCCACTCGACGTCCCACGCGCGCATGCGGGACGCGGCGAACTGGCCCTCGATGCGCGGGGCCTTGAACGCATTCAGCAGCACGCCGTCGAAGGTCCCCGCCCCGCTCATCTCGACGGCCCGCGTGGGCGAGCCGAAGGCCGTGATGATGCCGGCGAGCAGCCGGTCGCTCTCCTGCCACTCGGAGCTGGTCACGTGGAAGGGGATGACCGAGCGCTCCCCGTACGCCGTGCGCCCCTGGAACTCGACAAACGTCGTCTCGGTCGCGATGCGGCTCGGGGCGACGTCGACCCACTCCGGCCCGTACTGGTAGTTGAGCGTGCCGCCGATGGGCACCGCGCCGAGCGGCGGAAACGGGTCGCCGAAGACATGGGCATACGACGGCGGGCGGGGGGCGCCGCCGGGCGCCCGCTCCTGCAGCGTCACGCCCGGCGGCGGCGCGGCCGTGACCGTCCCGTGGCCGGCATGTTCGTTCCAGTGCCCCAGCCGCCATTCGAGCAGGTTGCGCCCGGTGATGGTCCCGGCCAGCCGGAGGCCCTTCATCTCCATCGCGTCGGTGAAGGCGCGCAGGTCCACGTCGGCGTAGCTCGCGTCGAAACGGACCGCGGTCGGGATGCCCTTTCCGAACATCGACATCGTGTACGTGAACCGCGCGTCGCCGCCGTACAGCTTGCACCGGGCGTCGGTCACCTCGACCCGGTCCGGCGTCCACCGCACATGGCCCTGCAGCTGCGGGAACCGGTACCAGTCGAGGCCCGTCTCCTCGCTGAAGAAGCGGCCCGCCAGTTCGCGGCCGCCCTTGAAGTAGTGGAAGTACCCCTTGAAGGTGGCCTCGCCCGACAGCGCGAAGGTGTACGGCGCCCACCAGATGCCGCGCTGCGTTGCGAGGTCGATGACCGAGTGGATGTCGTAGCGCTGCTCGGGCCAGTGCGCGATGTCCACGACGCCGGTCATCGTCGACGTCGCCCCGTCGGTGACGAGTTCGATGCGGTCGAGCACCACCTTGCCGCCGTCGATCCGGAACCAGGTCCGCAGGGCGGCCGCCATGGGCGTGTACGACTGGATCGTCACCGTGCCGCCGGTGGAGGTCGAAAAACCCCGGTAGCCGACCAGCTTGAGCACCGTGACGTCCAGGTTGCGGACGATGGTGCCCCACGGCGTGCCGTGGTCCTGGAAGGCGAACTCGCCCCGCCGTGCGCGCACGTAGGCGACGGACACCTTGATGGGAGACTGGCCGCCGGACGGCGCCGGGCGCGCGAACTTCGGGAAGCTGTGGCGCCCGCCCGGGAACGTCTCGACCGCCATCCGCCAGTCGGACATCTCGACGCTGACGATGTTGAGCTCCCGCCGGAGCAGCGACCACAGCGGCACGTTGACGACGATCTCGCGGGCCTGGAAAAACGGCGCGTCCGTCGGCGTCAGGCCGCCAATCGTGAGGTCGCTGACGATGAAGCGCCCGTCGAAGACGCGAAGCGAGAGGCCGCCGAGGCGGACGGTACGGTCGAGGTACTTGGCGAGCGCGCCTTCCGCGCTGCGCCGCAGATCGACGCGCCCCAGCGTGACGGCGGGCACCAGCCCGGCCAGGTCGACGGTGAGCGACAGCACGACTCCGGCCGCGAGTACGCCGATCGCGATCACGCCGGCCCTCCGGGCGTGTCGCCAGACGGTGCGGGCCCACTCGGCTGCGCTCATGCCCTCGCCACGCTACTCGACGACGACGAGCAGGCGCCCGGCTTCGACCGAGGCGCCTTCGGCCACGAGCACGCCGGTCACCCGGCCGTCCTTCGGCGACCGGAGCTCGTTCTCCATCTTCATCGCTTCGACGACCACGAGGCCCTGGCGGGCCTTCACGTCGTCGCCGGCCTTCACGAGGATCTTCACGACCTTGCCCGGCATCGGCGCGAGCACCTGCTGCGTGCCTGCGGCCTGCGCGGCGCCCCCGCCCCGCCCGAACCGGCTGGCCGCGCCGGCCAGGACGCGCGCGGAGGCGACGCCGGCGGGCATGTGGACGGCGATCTCGCCGGGCAAACCCGTCGGCGACAGCCCGACTTCCTGGCTGGACCGGCCGTCGGCGAGGCAGATCAGCGAGAACGTCGTTCCGTCGACGGCGGCGGCGTCGACCATCCGCTCGACACCGTCGACGACGACCCGGTAGAGGCCCTCCCGCTGTTCCACGTCGACCGCCCTGAGGCGGCCGTTCACTTCGATCTGCAGGTGCATCGTGGTCTCCGGACCGGGGCCGGCGCGCTGCGCCGGGCCTAGCGCAGGGCCTCCGTGCGCGCCGTGCGCTGCCATCGGCTCTCCGGCCGGGCGGACCCGGCCGGGGCCGGCGTCTTCTGCGCGAGGGCCTGGAGCGCCACCGCGGCGGCGGCGATGTGCTCGGCGTCCTCCGGCACTTCGAGGAACGGCCGCCCGTTGCGCGCGGCGAGCGCGTTGTCGATGAACGTCGTGTCGATCCGCCCGGCCTGGAAGTCCGGGTCGGTCAGCAGCCACCGGAAGAACGGGATCGTCGTCTTGATGCCGCGGACGTCGTATTCGTCCAGGGCCCGGGCCATGCGGGCGATCGCCATCGGCCGCGTCTCGGCCCACGTGGCGAGTTTCGCGATGAGCGGATCGTAGAAGACCGGCACGACGACCCCCGCCACGGCCCCGCCGTCGTCGCGGCGGATGCCGGGCCCGGCCGGCGCGCGCAGCGCCGTCACCAGCCCGGGCGAGGGCAGGAAGTCGCGGTCCGGGTCTTCCGCGTAGATGCGGCACTCGATCGCGTGGCCGACGGGCGACAGCATGCGGCCGGGATCGAGATCCAGGCGCTCGCCGCGGGCGATGCGGATCTGCCAGTGCACCAGATCGGTGCCCGTGACCAGTTCCGTGATGGGGTGCTCGACCTGGAGGCGCGTGTTCATCTCGAGGAAGAAGAACTCGCCCGACTCGTCGAGCAGGAACTCGATGGTGCCCGCGTTGCGATAGCCGACGCGCCTCGCGACGGCCGCGGCGGCCTCGGCCATCCGGCGGCGGAGCGCCGGGGTGACCGCCGGGGACGGGGACTCCTCGACGACCTTCTGGTGACGGCGCTGGATCGAGCACTCGCGCTCGACGAAGGGCACGATCGTGCCGTGATGGTCGCCGAGCAGCTGGATCTCGATGTGGCGCGGCCGCACGATGCGGCGCTCGACGTAGATCGCCGGGTCGCCGAACGACGACAGCGCCTCCGATCGCGCGGCGCGGAGGGCGCCGGGCAGGTCGGCCGCCCGGGTGACCGTGCGCATGCCCTTGCCGCCGCCGCCCGCGACGGCCTTGATGAGAATCGGATAGCCGACCTCGTCGGCGAGGCGCGCCACGTCCGCGTCGGGCACGTCCGGTCCCAGGGGCGCCTCCGTGCCGGGCACGACGGGCACGCCGGCGGCCATGGCCTCGGCGCGGGCGGCCGTCTTGCTGCCCATCAGGTCGATCGCCTCCGGCGTGGGGCCGATGAACGCGATGCCGGCGTCGCGGCACGCCCGGGCGAAGCCGGCGTTCTCGGCCAGGAACCCGTAGCCGGGATGCACGGCGTCGGCGCCGGACTGGCGGGCGACGTCGACGAGCGTGTCGATCCGCAGGTAGCTCTCGCGCGGGGCGTTCGCCCCGATCGCGTACGCCTCGTCGGCGTACCGCACGTGGAGCGCGGTGCGGTCGCACTCCGAGTAGACCGCGACCGTGCGGACGTTCATCTCGCGGCAGGCCCGGATGATGCGGACCGCTATTTCGCCGCGGTTGGCGACGAGGACCTTCGTGACCGTGTCGTGCATGCCGGGGCCATTGTACCGCTAGAGCGGGATGTTGCCGTGCTTCTTCGGCGGGTTCGACGCGCGT
>Ga0316601_100000229_pt1 | contig 22450 bp, 27 predicted proteins | sample OWC_soil_day5_no_FD_207663 | JGI IMG/M metagenome (GOLD analysis project Ga0316601, IMG submission 207663) | Wetland soil microbial communities from Old Woman Creek delta, Ohio, United States - OWC_soil_day5_noCT | ecosystem: Environmental > Terrestrial > Soil > Wetlands | place: USA: Ohio... | reverse complement strand
ATTTTACAAGATATATATGTAAATAATCATTATTACAAAATTTAACTCTTTTTAGTAATATGTTTCACTCCTGTAAATATGTAAATTATTGGACAACTAATATATAATGTATATATGAACATAATGTTTGTGTTTAGAAACATTATAATATTTTTGGGGGTGTTGTTATGAATAAAAAAACTATTGAAAGTTTAGAAAAAAATCTTAAATCTTTGGAGGATACAAACCTTGAAGGGTTAAGCTTTCCCGCCTTTTTAGATAAGTTAGTACATAACGTAGAACTAAATGATGAGGATATCGAATTTCTAGGAAGCTCCATTGAAAAAGCCTTAAAGAAAAACAGGATTGTTACTCAATAAATCTTATATGGTCAATAGCATTGGTGTGGCGCTGATGCTATTTTTTTATTTAAAAATTATATCTCACATTGTGCTTATTTAAATATCTTTTTATATATTCTATACCGTTTTCCTCAGCTTCTTTAATAGCCTTCGCAGATCCATATTTTTTAATCTTTTCTCTTGGCTCACCATTCAGCTTACCGTTTATAACCTGGTAACCTAAGAGATTGTTTATAGGGACACCATATAAAGCTCGTGTAATTAATAATTTAGTGTATATAATATCCCAAAGCTTTTTCTTTAGCTCCTCTAATCCAATAGCTGCTCTTTCCACTCCTGAATTTATTACATTGGTTTTCTGTCCTCTGTACTCATAGCTGATATTATTCAATCCATCTTCATTTTTTATGAGAGCTTCTATCTCTTCTTTTTTCTCATTAAGTTCTTCTACCCAGTCATAAAAGCTATTTTCATATTTTCTCATTTTATACCCCCTATTTAAAGCCATATAGCCACTTTAAGCTATACGTTAATGTATTTACATCTTTAGAATTAAAACCTCTCCAAACCTCTGTATGAGCATTTAAACCATATTATTAAGGGTATTAGGGTATCCCCTAACTAGTGACTGTGTTATAACATAGTCAATGCTTGCAGGGTAACAGGTTAAACAGATAACATTTAATTATTTTAACTTCCATATGAAGCTTTGCAGACGTTTTTTAACACTAGGCTGTATATTTAGACCTACAAAGATAAAGCCTCTTAAAATGGATTTTAATGGGTTTTAGGAATGTTTACTCTATTTCACTTTTACTCTAATACTATTTTACTATATTATTCTTTTATTCTTATACTCTTTTACTCTTAAACATTTTAAAAGATAGGAGCCTTAAGCTCCTGGTGAATTATTTAACCTTATTATATATCTCTACTAATGCTTCTATAGATTCTTTATTTTTATCAAAGTACATATCAATTGCCTCTTCTACTATTGTACTAAGATCCTTATCATTCATGCATAATTTTAAAAGGCTTAACTTATGTATTGTAGTTTCTTTAAGCATAAAGCTTCTTTTACTCTTAGGTTCTTTTTCACCTTTAGTATTTTTTACAGTATTACTCTTTTCCTCTTTTACATCATTACTCTTTTCCTCAGTTATATCTGTACTCTCCTCTTCCATCCCTTGCAAACTATCTAGTATCCCTTTACCTAGGTTTTTTATATTTGTCATATCTCCCTTTTTAGCCACGTTCAATTACCTCCTTAGCTAGCGCTATATACTCCCTGCTGCTCTTATTCCATCTTTCATAATGTAGTACAGGTTTTTTCTCTATCTGACTTTTAACTATAGCTATATTTTGATGTATCATAGTATCGAATAATTTATCACCAAACACCGCTTTTAATTGCTCTTCAAACTGCTTTGATAGATTGCTCCTGGTATCTACTCTAGTAAGCACTACACCTTTTACTTTTAGCTTTTTATTAAAATTAGCAACCACTAGCTTAATTATTTTGATTAATTGAGCTAACCCCTCTAAGTTAAAAATTGAAGGCTCTAAAGGAATAAGAACACTGTCAGCTGCTACTAATGCATTAATAGTGGTTAATGATAATGACGGACTACAATCAATTAAAATATAATCATAGTTTAGTCCAGCTCTATTAAAAACTTCTTTTAATAAAAATTCTTTATTCTTAACATTGGCCAAAGCTAATTCAGCATTAGCATAATTCATATCTGAAGCTAGTAAATCTATATCTTTAAAATCACTTTTGACAATCGCCTCATCAATAGGTATTTCCTTGACTAAACAATCATAAATTGTACTCTTATACTTTTTTACTCCTATACTCTGAGAAAGATTACCCTGAGGATCATTGTCTATAAGTAACACTTTTTTACCTAAGTCAGCTAATGATGCAGCCAAATTTACTGTTGTTGTAGTTTTGGCACATCCACCTTTTTGATTACATATTGCTATTATTTCCACTTTTACTATTCCACTCCTTTATTCTTTTACTCCTTTACTCTATTACTCCTTTATAGGTTTAATATTATATTCCTATACTCTATTTCTACTAAAGTGGAACAAAACCCTTCTATCTGTATAGTATTTTGTTATTTTTTTAATATAAATCAATTCTTTTTATAGATTCACTATTTTACTCTTTTACTCCTTTACTGATTTAAACAAAAGCTCTAGATTATTAATCCAGAGCCACTTAAATTTATTCTGACCAAAGCCTTAATTCTTCACTAGAAATTCCCTCGCTCATGACTTTTATTACTATGTTATTATCCTGCCTATCCTCTTCCTCTTCAGGGTAGCTGCCATCACTATTGGTAAACCTAATATATACTTTTCCATTGATGCCTTTTGACTTTTTAAGTTCATTTTCTATTTTTGATAATCTTGAAGCTATACTCATTCCTTTAATCCTCCCAGAGATTCTTGTCATCTACTATGCATAAAGTTTTTTCATTCATATATTTTTTCTTGTACTCTTCATATTCATCCCTATTAAGTCCTTCTACACTAGGTATATTCTCATTAAGGAATTTACCATCTTTTCTAGTCTGCTTATATTGTACATTGAAAACTGTTTGTTCTTGGCTTATTTCTACTATGAAAAACCTTTCGCCATTCTCTCCGCTGGTGCTCTTTAAATACTTTTCTATTTTATCTAACCTAGATGTTATGCTCATTTTGAAACACCTTCTTTCACTATTTTACAGCCCAATCAGGTTCTATAACCCTATAATTAAATGACTTATTTTTTATGGATCTATTCAATACTTTATCCCACTCTTCTTTTGTTATTTCTATAACTTCACCGTTAACAGTTTTAGTGTATCTATTTACCTCAGAGCCTACGTGGATTGAATAGTCCGCATTATCCTCGGTTATGCTGCCTATATAATTTTCTAGTTTTTTTATTCTTGAAGCTATTGTCACTTTAAGCACCTTCTTTTAATACTTTGCTCTCAAGCTCTACTAGTCTTTGTTCCATTTCCTCGACCTCTGTTGCCTTTAATAGAATACTTCCTAGGTACCCAATACACCTAGCTTTATCTGTTTCTATTTCTCCATTAAGTAATTGATTAATAGTTCTGTTTATTAGTCTTTTAACTTGACTTGGGTTATTTAGCCTTATATTTTGCATACTCTACCACTTCCTTTATAAAATATAGTATTTTCAATGCTTTAAAGGTATTTTACTTATACAAAACTTATTGCTTTAATAGTTATTGTTTAAAATAAAAAGGCTCTAGATTATTAGTCCAGAGCCCTCTTATCACTTCTTAAAGTTCATAAATACTATAACTACTACTATCACCACAAAGCAACCTATCATCCATATCCAATCTATTGCTTTACTTATCAAGCTAGGATTTAGTGCGAATAAACAAGCTAGAATTATAAGTAATACAATCCATAGGGTTTTAAATCTTCTCATGTTAACACTCCTAATTATATTTTTTTAGGACCTCGTTAATCTTTATTTGTATCACCCTTGATTTTATCACTTTTTCATTGGGGGATAATGTAGAATTTAGTATTTTCTTTTGCTCTTTTCTAAGCTCTGATATTTCTTTAGCTGCTTTATTTAGCTCTGACCTTAATTTTTCCTCATCAGTACTTAATTTTTCACCAGTGTGCTTACTGTCTGAGTATCTAATATCTAACTTATTTTTAATATCATAGAAGTTACTAGACAGGTCATTTGAATACACAGGATCTACAGTAACCTTTTGCTTTAATGTATTTGGTAAGTTTCCACCTTTAGTTAATAGCGGTAATCCAAACTCTGCTACTCCACCTAAATAAGATTTAGCTAAATAATCTATTTGTTTAGGACTTGCATTAAGTTTTTTACCTAGTAATTTTGCTGGTTCGCTTGTTGTACTATCATACTGCAGTGGCTTTGAAAGCTTTTGCAAATCTCCTGGTACTATTGGCCTTCCTGCAAAGTCTTTATTACTTGGGATATTCGTTAACACAGGTGAAAATATATTATTCTTTATTGGGTTTGGAGGAGTAAAATTAGTTAACACTGTGTTAGAAAAATCTTTGAATCCTTTAGGATCATTAAGCCACCATCTTTGTAAGCCTCTCTCTACATCACTACCGAACATTACTCCTAACTCTCTAGGCTTTGGTATTTTAAAGAATGTACCATCCTTCTTAGGAATTAAAAAATTATTATCTTTTGTAAAACTACTTACTTCCTGATAGTTAGGGTTATCGTGGTTTATAGCATATAAAACTATTGTAGGTATTGTAATTGATGTGAAAGCTTTGGCTGAAGCTTGAATAGGATTATCTTTGAAAGTTCTAGCCAGCTTATCAATTCCCTGTACTGCTGCATTCAAGTATGGAACAAAGGCATCTGCTTCTTTTGTTACATTACCAGCTTTATTAAAATTGACCGTAACATCATTCGCTTCATAAAGTCCTTTTGCTTTATCTTCCCACCTTTTAAACTCTGCTAATCTAGGAGCTGACTCCACTGCATCATTTAATTTTTCTAATGGATTAAGTAGAAACTTATTACCTGCAGCTGCTACCTTTTTCTTTATAGGTAACTCACTACCTGGCAATATAGCTGCTTTACTCTCTGCTAATAGGTTTCTGCTTGAAGCTACTGATGATGAATGTCCTCCCCCTACAGCTTTAAAATTTTTATAATTTGGTGAGTTTCCTATTACATCACCAAAGGCCTTTATTAGATCTAAAGAGAACTTTGCTGGATTATTCGTTGACTTTGAATTTATATATGATACGGGGATGTCACGGAAGACATTCCGAGTAAGTGAAAAAACTGGGTTTATACCTGTTGTTAAAAGCTTCATGGTCCTAGTTACTTGACCTACTGATTTAAGCACTACTCCCTGAGCTTTAGGTGTTAAATTAGTTAATGCGTTTAAAAGCTCTTTATCATTTATCTTTACATGAACCTTTTTACCATTAACTAAGCCTGAAACTATGTTACCGCTGGTTAAGTCAGTTTTATCAAAACTTTTATTTAAAGTTTGAATAACTCCCTCTATACCATCACTATGCAATATATTGTCAAGGTTCATTCCCTCATTTGTTGGAACTACTTCACCCCAGGCTTTCATATTCTCAGGGTTTTCATGTATTGCTTTTATAACTGACTGCATGACTTTATTTCTTTTGGCAGCCTTTATATATTGGTCTGTATGTTCAATCATACTTTCCAATGGACTTATTATTTTTCTTTGTGATCCTGTAGCTGCTTTAATAGGGTTAGTTTGATTGCTGAATCCTTTTTTAGCCAGTCTGAAGTTTGATTTTTCCATATCCTCAAATAATCTGTGCATTGGAATATAATTAGGATTCTTCTTTTGGAAGGCAGCTAAAGCCTCTTTGCTTATTATCCCTGTATCTACTAACCATGATTTTACTAGCTGATTATTATAATCTCCAACCTCTTTTGCTATATCTTTAAAGTGAGGGAACTTTGCTTCATAGTTTTTAACTATGTTTCCTGATAGCTCTGGTGTCATTTTCCACTCATCAGGGAATACCTTTTCGCCTCTTTTCATTCTATCAATAGCATGTCGGTTAATTAAATAATCTTCAAAGTCCTGGTACTCACCTTTATTAAGTCCTGCCAATCTTCCCTTTAGTGATTTACCTATTACTTCACCTTTACTATTAATCATATTTTCAGTAAGCATAGATTTTGATACCATATCTGAACCTTTTGAATTAATAGCTTGTAAATACATATCTTCTTCAGGAGTTAACTTTCTGCCGGTTGTTTTTTCGATATGATCCTTTAATTGTGAAAGCCTATACTCATTATCTACTGCGTTTATATAGAATTTTTCAATTTTATCTTTGATAGTGGTTGGAGGCTCCATAGTTTTACTTACTATATGTCCTCTAGTATTAATTAACTCAAGCTGCTTCTTTGCTGCGAACAACTGTAGGTTCATACCTTTAAGTTTAAATGGATCCTGCTCTGTCTTTATCATGCTCTCTAAGCTTGTAATATGATTTGCTAATTCATCTGCATTTTCAACCTTTGTAAAATCCATTTTCAAAACATTATTTTGAAGCTTTGTAACGAGTTTAGGCTCTAAAGGTAGTTTTGTATTATCTAAAGGCTTAATAGTTTCCTGTGGTTTTATAGGTAGCTTTAATCCACCCTTTAATGTTATAGTTTCTTTCGGTTTAATCATTGGTGGTTGTAATTTCATTGGTGGTGTGTCTTTTATTCCAGCTGAATATTTAAGGAATTGATTATCGGTAAGTTCTTTAAGATTTGGCTTTTGATATTTTTCTATATTTGCAACTAATTTATCTAAATCTATCCCTAGCTCTGGCTTAATACGTGCCACTTCTTCAGATGTTAATTTATTATGCATGAATTTATTTTGAATAGTATCTATAGCTTCATTGTAGTTATTAACCGCATTTTCTAATTGAGTATTTTTTATTTTATAGGTTCCACTCTTTAGTGTTGGAGCTTTTAAAGGATCCTCTTTTGGTATTATGCTTTCCATAGGTATTTTTTCTAATTGTCCAATCTTTATTTTATTAGCTAAAGCTCTTATACCTTTACCTGCTCCATATAAACTAGAATCTATTACTGCACCTAAGACAGTATTAACTCCCATATCTTTTGCAGTTTGCTTTAAACCTTTTCCGTTTGCTGTGTCCTCTGCTGCTGTAAGTCCACTACCTATTATTGCTCCCTCTAAAAGTCTATTTATTAATGGATTCTTAATACCTTTTAACACTGGCTTTAAAGCTTTTGAAGCTGCTCCAACTGGTAACATATACCCTAGTAGTTTTCCGCCTGTGTATGCTCCTTTGTGGTTTTCTTCGGACATATCACCCTTGCTGCCTGTTAGTTTATTTAATCCTGCATTGAGTATGCCTAAAGTTGCACTATCTAAGGCACCTGAAACAACTGCATCTGCATTGTCATATTCTCTAGGTTTTACTTTAACTAATCCAGCCTTTCCTACAGGTAAAGTCTTTTCAGATTTATCATCTTCTACTTTTTTAGTTGTTTGCCCCCACTTACCTAATGGTATCGTTTTAGTTAGTGGTTTAGGTTTGGCTTCAGCTCTCCTTATTTCATTTTCTAAATCAACCTCTGCCCTGTTAAATCTAGGTTTTAATGTTGGTTGGCTGTCAAATATATTACTTTCACTTAAAGGTGATTTACTAGGATCTATTGTTATATTGTTATTACTTGTAGTTTGGGTTCTCTTTGGTGTTAGCTTAATAAAGCTTGGTAATGGTTTAGATTTAGGACCATCTGAATTACTTACGTATCCATTGTTTCCTGTGTTTAATTTTATCCAACTTGGTAATGCCATTTTTTTATACACCTCCGGAAGTTTTTATTTATCTATATAAAAACATTCCCTACCCCCTGGTGCATTAACTTTTAATAGTTACATTGTTACATTAGCGCCTTTTCTAAATTCTGCAAGCTTAGCTTTAAAATCATATGGTTCTTCTTCTACTTCTTCATCTGTATTGCTGACTACTCCACTACCGAGTAGTTTTTTCTCTAAATCGTCATAGTCATAATCCCTCTGAGGATAGTTATTAAAATCATTCTTCTTTCCGTATTGCTGTTGCTGCTTTGGTGAACTTTTTTTCTCATTCATTTGTGTAACTAATCTATCGTATTGTTTTCGTAGCTTTTCAGGACTTAATATGTTTTTATACCAAAAGCTATCTGTTAAAGCAAATTGAATTACTTTTTTCACTTCTTCTAGATCTCTTTCATCAATCCTTAAGATACTATCAAACTGCTTACACCAGCTCTGATAATTTGGTTCTTTAGCTTTGGGATTGTTTTTCTTTATATGATTGAATAAATAAGCCGCTAATTTATACTCATTATTTTCAGCTGAATAAGCACTGCTTCCCTTCCTTGGCGATGTTTCGCTGTCTTTTTCCTGTCGTTTATGTGTCGTTTCTGTGTCGTTCACACCTTGATAAACTCCTTGATTTTCAATGCTTATAACCGTCTTTTTATTATCACTTGTATAATTAATCATTCCTAGGGTTTTCATTAGTTTTAAATATGAAGTTACTTTAGTATTTGACCATTTCCATTTATCACATAGTTTCCTAATTGATGTTATAAAAGTACCTCTTTCAACCGTTACTAGCTCATTCCCTAGAAGTATAGTTCTGCTTTCATTAGCACTTAATAATAAATCTACCCATGCGCTTCGTTTATCGAAAGGCTCTGTATCCATCCATAATTCACTTTCAATAGTTTCAATAGGCAAAAGGATATTTTGATTTAATATATCAATCTCACTCATCCAATCACCTGCTTAATTGTTGTCTAGCATTTCTCTTGCTTTTTTCTCCCAGTATCTGTCCTGGTAAGTTTTAAGTTTATCTTTATTAGCTTTTCGCCATTCCTTCATATACTCTCTTTGATATTCTTTTTTTAATTCCTTTGCAGTGGTTTCTATACTCTCATTCATTTCTATCTCTCCTTTATAGGTTAATTAGCTAAGATATAAATACTTTGTATTATTAGGTTAAATTTTTTTTACTTAATGGTGCTTTAAACCGTTGCCATTGAGCCATCCATCACGTTGTAAATGGGGTTAAATTTTTTTTACTTAATAACTTAGACTAATAGTGTCATTACTAGCTTATCCTTAATATTTAGGTATCCTCTTTGCACTTGAATATAGTCAGCTTCTTCAAGCCTACGTATGTATATACTTACATTGCTTCTACTAGTTCTTAATTCCTTACCTAACTCCTCAAGTGATGGATAACAATTACCTTTATTAAATGCATATTTTAAAAGTAATACATACAGCTTAAATTCTCCTGGAGTCACTCTTCCATCAATAGCTCCATTGATTGCTCCATTGGTTACAATTGTATAACCCGTACCATAAGTGCCTTGATGTATCACCTTATATAAATTTTCTTTGCCAGCTCTTCTATTCCCCTCTATTACTTGAATGAGGTTCCTTTTTCTTAAAGTTTCAATGCTATTTAACAAAGTAGGTCTACTCACACAGCATTCTTTTGTAAGTCTACGTGTTAGCTTGTCTGTTAATTTACTAGTTGTTAAACCTGCTCTATGCCTAGTTAACACACCTAATATTATTAAGTCATTTCCTGTTAGATCTTTTATATCATTAAACAGCCTATTATTATATTTAAGTGAATTATTAAGCTTTAATTGCCCTATCCCTGTGCCTAACGTACATTGACCTCTATCACAGTAATCATATAATATACTTTGTAATTCCGGATTATCTATTGAGCATCCTAACAGCTTATAATCTTCATTCCAATAAGCTTCAAAGTCATATAATAACTTTTCTGTGTTTTCAGGTGGATTATTGTTTGAATTCCATTTAATTAGTATCTTTCTTGTATTTTCTTTGGTATATCCTCTTACTTGTAAATATTTCGTAATTCTTCCTAGCATGAAGTTTCTATGACCTTCTTTAACTCCAGCTGCAGCATTTCTTATACATGGTCTATTACTGCTTAAAAGCTCGTTTGGAGCATTTTGAATTATATTTTCTTCTACTCCTGCTGCTATTTCTTCACCCACAGCTAATAATTCCTGGAATACTTTTATGGTATATACATTATTATTGCTTTCAAGGACTTCACACTTAACAGGCTCCCCTTTGACATTTTGTGTATCAGGCAATCTCATTACCCTAGCTTTTTCAGCTGCTCTCATGTCTGCTCCTGTTATCTTTGCTATAGCTTTTACAAGCACTACAGCTTCATTCTCAGCCTTTTCATCTAACAACCAATATGTATGTATTCCATGTCCGCTATTAACGTATATGGAAGGCTCAGGTAAGTTTGATTTCTTTATTATGCTTTTAATTTTTTTTATGTCTTTTACATTATCAAAGTCCGCCCACAACACATTTGTTGTTAAACAACCTACTGCTTTTCCATTCCTACCTTTTCTACTATACATACCAACGTAAATATTTTTATCTTTTGGCATATCATATTTCAAAAGATCATCTATGGATTTAAAAAACTTATTTGTGGCCTTATTATGTGTGTCTATTATTCTTAAGTTTATATTTCCATCTAAATTTTTGAATAATTTTTCTAGAAATTCCTTTGTTTGCAGTTTTCTCACCTCTCTTTATTTTGAATTGAGAAAACAAAAAGAGCCTCAGAATACACGTTCTAGGCTCATTTATATCAAATTCCATTATTTGTAAACTAAATATTAAAAAACGTTATTTCCACCAAAAAACTATTGTATTTTTTAATAGTTTTGGGTAGAATAGTATATAGTAGTACCCCACATTGAGTATGGTATTACTAATGAGTATGAATTTTATATACGTTTTTTATATAGTTTTCATGGTTTGAAGCGCCTATGAACTATATTCTGGAAACTGGTCAGTATAGAAGTGTTCCACCACTAAGATACTGGCTTTTTTCTTTTTTGACTTCTCTTTTATTATTATATAGTATTTTTTCTTTTTTTACATGATAAGTTATAAAGATGTTTAAAAAAATTGTAACTTTTTTTTAAAACCCTCTTTACATCATTGATTTTGTTTATCTATATAATATTATACCACCATTTTTTTATTTTCTTCATACTTTTTCTCTATTTATTCTTTCTTTAATACCATTCATCTTCTTTAATAACATGCAGCCACTCTTTGCGAGGTTCTCCATCATCATAAACACCATGTTCATATTCAAACCTTAGATATTGTTTTGCCGGCTTCTCTATTACTTCCAGGTGTTTATAATTTTCACTATTCCAGGTGCGATGCACACTCTTCATTCCGTTTCTATCTATTACATTTACAATTCCACCAACACCTATGTAATAATCATCTGTTGGATTTTCTTTTGCTAAGTAATCAATTTCCTCTACATAGTAGATTCCTTTTGGTGTTAATGTAGCTCTGCTCTCTAGTCCAAAAGCATTAAAGATATTCACTATAAACTTTTCATAGAGCTTCCTGTTTAAATCATCTAATCTGTTGTATCCCTCAACCCTATAATTAATTCCATGCACTTTTAATAGATCTTCCGTATCCTTTAATTTAAAATCAGTTAATCCATTGGCTTTATAAATGTTTTCTAGCTGAAACCTATTCATATAATCCCCTCCATAAATTTTTTTCATATCTTTTATAAAATCAACTTCCATATCAATGCTATAAGGCTTGTTGAAATGTTTTTCCATATACTTACACCTAATAAAACAAAACCTCTGTAAACCTCGATATGAGCCTTTAAAAGCTATTCTGCTTTTCTATTAGCTTTTAGCATATTTTGAACCTTGTTAAATTTAGTTCTAGTTATTAATTTATCGTGAGTTCCGTTCTCTTCTATATCGTCAAACCTTACAACACCAACATAAAAGTCATTAGTTAATATCACATGTACCGCTTGCCTGGTCCAGCTGTTGCCTCTCTCTGTTTTTATATCTTCGGAGTTTAATTTATTTGCTATTTTTCCCAATGATAAACCATCTAAATACATTTTGAAAATATCTTTTACTACTGCTGCCTTTTCTTCATCAATAACTACAGTAGGGTTTTTACCCTGATCATTGTATTTATACTTATATCCTATAGGGCAATTACCACTAGCTTTTTGTTTTTTCTCCTGAGCTTTGTTTCTTCTTCCGCTTACTAACCTATCAGCTATTCTATTTTTTTCAAGTTCTGCAAAAACTCCTACCATTTGGCGCATTGCTTTAGTCATGTAATCATCACCGTTTAAATTATCTTCATTTATGCTAATGATCTGTACATCATATATCTTTAATTCTTTTTCTATCCAAAGTTGAATATACACATCTCTCGCTAGTCTATCCATTTTACTTACTATGAGCTTATCAATCTTATTTTTTTTACAGTATTCTATTAAGTCATTTAAGCCTTTACGTTTTGTAACGTCATTAGCTCCACTTATACCCTTGTCAGAAAAGAGTTTAACTAGTTCTAGCTTATTGCTCTTAGCATACTCTATCAATTCTCTTTGCTGCATATCTAAGCTTTGGCCATGCTTTACTTGTTCCTCCGTGGAAACCCTGGTATATGCTACCGCTTTACACATAACTAACTCCCCTTGCATTTTTTTACTATGATTTAAGTGTAATATTTCTTGTCTTTATTGTCAATTCTTTTTTAAAACATTTTACAATAAATCTATATACACCTTGATATATAAAGCTTTTTTATTTAAAAATATTATTTTTATCATCTCAAAAGTGAAAGAAAAATAAGAAAAGAAAAAAGAGAATAATTTAACCTTACAGTATTCCTTAATAACCTTTTAAAACAGACTCGGTTTCAAGAGGCTTCTATAACTCTTTTTATCGTATTGCAAAATTCATATTTGTCAGTTTTTTTCATGAACTTCAGCTGTATATTCTAAGGTTACAGTCACAACTTTCAATATTTTTCCTATTCTTCCTAATATCAACTCACGTTTGCACACGTTTACACACGTTTTGATGAAGTTTTATATATATCTGAATTTTTCAATTTTATCTTCCGTATACTTACGTTTCCTTACGTAAGCTTGCGCATGCTTGAACATTATAATTTTCAGGTTTTATATCAATGGAATATATATATCACTTTTCCTCATATTTTTTGAATCAATTCTTACGTACGAAATACACTTATTTTTTGTTGCATAACATTGGGCAAAATCGCACAACCATGCGGATTATCGAACTTTTTATTAGTCTATTTTCACATATCAATGAAATATATATTCCACCTCCCTTATAGCAAAAAAAGCTCTGCAGCTAAGCAATGCCAATGCTTTGGTGGCATTTTTGTCCTGATTTAAATTTTAAGTGGTGTTTTGTGAGGTTTTTGACACTACATTTTGTAATCAAGTTTTTTAATCTGCCTCAATAAAAATAAAGGGTTTGCTGCGGAGCTTTACCTTCTAGAAAACCCTTTGGTTTCATTGAGGAATATTATTTTATATTATTGTTAATAATTTCAATGTATTTTTTAATACACTATTGCAAATTTTTTTGAATAGTATATAATAAAAGTGATAATAATTAAATTTGATGGGAACATTGCTTAAATGAAGTGTTCTAAGGTGAATGGTAACTCACCTTCCTACCCAAGGACAGAAACTAGGGTCTGCCTGTTTGGCTTTCAGGCAAGAAAAAAAAGGTTACTCCGAATAACTTAGATTAAATACTGAGATATAAATAATAAAGAGCATAGGTTTCTATGCTCTTATTTTCATATATGGGATTGGAGATAGGCTTTATGTACGAAAAATTAAGTAAAATTGAAATTGAAAATTTTCAAAAAACTAATACAACCCCAATAAAGGACAACCTCACATTAAAGGATCTTATTGTTTTTTATGAAAATGACATAATGCCTTATAGGTATATTTACGAATGTGAGCATAATTTAAAAGTATCATTTACATTTGAAGAAGAAAACTTACCCCACTTACTTTTCGGAACAATAGAGAAAACTTATGCTAAAAGAAAAGATTATACTGGTCAACTTGGATATGACAATATGAAAAATGGTTTAGTTACATTAGATAATTTGCCAAAGTTTATCTATGATAAAGGAATACATAGAATACTTAATTTTATTTTAATTAGTAAAGTTTTAGCCAAGCCTAGTGTAATTATTTTTAATAAAAATTTAGTAAAGCAAAATGGTAATAAATATATCAATACAAATATAAATGCAAAATTTTTGCTAGATAGAAATCTTAACAACGGGAAACATATTCATTTATTTTTAGATCAAGTAGGAAAAAGCAAACGTTTAGTGCCAAATTCATTTTTCCCTAATGACAAAGAAAACTATATATTGGATCAAGTTAGTTTTAAAGTAGAAAATTCAAAAATTGAAAAAATTAAAGATGATAGCTCTAAAGAGGCAATATAATGCGAACTAACCAAAACAGTTCGCATTATATATTTAACACCTGTTTAATTCTAATTGCTTTTCATTATCCTTTTTTAATTCCCCTGAAGCATAGGTTATTATTTGTTTAATACTGCTCTGAGGGATTTTATATAAAGTACTCATAGCCTTTATAGCTTCCCCATATACTTCTTTATCCTTTTGTACATCTTTCAATTTGGCAGCTAAAATAATATTATCCTTTTCAGTTCCTTCCATGTATCTTTTATACATATCTAATGTTTCTCTTAACTCATGAAGTTTATTTTCTACTAGATCCTTTTCTTTTGCGTACGCTACTACCTGTTCTATATCGTTAATATCAAGCTTTTTATTGAGTAGTGCATAGTATTGCCTTATTTGAATATGCTTAGCTTTGCTGTGCCTTATTCCCCTTGTAAGTCCTAAAGGTTGCATTGCATAGGCATAACTGTCCTGGAGGCTCTGAAGCTTCTCTCTGCCACCTAAAAACTGTCTGTTAGCTAATTTATAACATTGATGTTTCTGATCATATACTTTCCCACTAAAAAGAATATTTAAATGAGTGGTACGCTCATCCTCATGTACCGAAATATATCTGATCCTATCTTCTCCAAAGGTATCATAAAGCCACTTAACATTCCTATCTATCCACTTTTCTTTTTCCTGGGGAATCATTTTCTCAAAGTATGAATGTGAGGCTGTTAATAGCATTGATGTGGCTATTACACTATTCTTACGGAGCTTAACATCTTTAAGGTATTCTTTTAAATCCTCTGTTATATTACTGCTGCCTTTTATTATGCGATTGCATTGCGCTCGCTGTGGATCTGCATTTAATGTTTCCTGTTTTCTTTCCATATGTCTTTCAAACCCTGCCACACCTGATAAATTATGATACTTGGTTCCAATCCTAAAAATACAATAGTTACAGCAACGTACATGGCAGCCTGATATACTTTTATATCTATTAAGCCGTTCTTCCCTATACTCTTTATTTTCCTCGGTTTCCCTTATCATTTTTTATCACTAAATAATTTATTAGCCAGGTCACTATATTTATCTATAGTTTCCTTTTCTTCAACCTCTCCAGTTTTCTGTAGTTCTTTTAGCTTTGCTTTTAAAATATCATTTTCATTAAGTGCTTTTATATATTTTTTCTGTTGACCCTCATGCTCTTTTTTTAAATCTAAATATTTATTTAATAATGCTTGGTATTGCTCTTTAAATTCTTTTTTAGCTTCTTCCCCTATTTCTTTAGCTGCTTTAACAAAATCTTCTTCAGTTATTTTCATATACTTACCAAACATATTACCTCTCCCTTTTGAATTGATGATATGTATATCCTGCAGCTATCCTATGGTGCTGGAGAAGGCTTTTAAAAACTTTTTCAAAAAGTGTAGTAAGTTACACCTAATTAAAGTTTCCACCTTCTCCGTTTTTAAATGCAAGTTACTTTTCTAAATTATTCTTGCCAGCTCCATTATTTATAAAAGATTGTCATTCCTGAATTATCTATAATATATTCAAAGGTTTCACTAGGATCTAAAGTATCGCAATGACCGAATACTTTCCCCCAATTGTGAGTCCTGAAACAATCTCTTATTATCTCTTTATTTTCTGTTGTTATCTTACAATGAGCAAATCTACAATACTTACCACTTTTGTCATTCATAAAAACTGCTATGGTCTTATCTTTTTTATCCTTAATCCTGTTGTAAGCTCTATTAAGTTTGATTTTATTTTTATTAGTTCCCTCTTCATCAAAGTATAGGAATATCTGTCTGCCTATTAATAAGCCACCTACTACTAATACTGTTTTTTGAAATACTGCTATTGAAATCATGATTTACCTCCATAACATTATTTGCCTCTTTTTAGGGTGTCTAAAATGTCTTGATACTTTTTAAGGCTGCCGAAAGTGCCGAATTAATTTATTGGTAATTCATTTTCAAAAACATTTAACATGTATTTTTTCTGCTTGTAATAGATATTTTGAGTATCTTTTAAAACTTTTTTATTATGAGCTATTATTAGAATTTCCTCATTACCTAATCTTCTAACTTCATCCGCATTAACTAGCTTTTTTCTTTGGGTTGACCTACTGGTAGTTATCCTATTATCACTCTGAGAAGTGCTTACAGTTTCCACCTCTGTTTCTCCACATAGGTTTGATATATACTCTAATGTTTCAATGTCACTTAATCCTGGCATTGCTGCTTTAACCTTTAAATTATTTAAAATGGTTTGAGTGTTATTTTTTCCATATATATTATTTAACTGTGATAGATCCTGGAGGCATATAACAAAACTATTCTCTCTGCTTCTAGTGGTACTTACTATTTTAGTGAAACTAGGTATAAGGCCACAATTTGCAAATTCATCCCAAAACCATGTTATAGGGTTACGACCTATAGAATAATAGTCCATACTTTGACTTATTAATTGACTGTATATCGTAGCTGTTAAAGGTGCGTATTGGTCTGCATATCTTTCAGGAATTGATATAAATAAAGCTATCTTTTCTTTCCTTAGCATTTCTGCTGTGAACTCTGTTTTCATGGTTGTTTTAACTACATTACTATTCAGGAATAACTTTAGGCTTGATGATAAGGTTATAAGAATTGATGAAGCTGTCTTAGAGCTTCCCGTTGCTGTTTTAAATATGCTGTACTGTTCTTTTACATCTTCGTTGGTGCTATTTCTAAATACCAGGTCTATATCTTCCATACTATTGCTTATAAGGAACTTCAAAGCCTGTGGTATGTTATCTAAGGGGTACCCTTTATCTTTGAAGTAAAGTAATGCGCTGGCTAATAACGGACAGCTCATTTGTACCCACTCACCATTGTTGGAGCTCCTGCCACTCTGCAGCTTAATACTTAAATCACCATTTAGCAATATTGTTTCTGCTAATTGGGTGACTTCTTCGGTGGTTCTGCACATATTTAAAGGATTATATTGTACTGAACTATTTGGTGATAATGGACTGTATAATATTGTCCTGTAGCCTTTGTATTTTAAATAATTGCTTGTAGTTTCCCATAGCTCCAGCTTAGGATCTGCAATAACTAAGGAACCTGGAATAATATCCTCATTCAATAAATTACTTGCTATTATGGAACTGCTTTTACCTGCGCCTGTAGGTCCTATTATACAAATCCCCTCATGACTTGCCTTTAGTGATAATCTTATATTTTTACTTATTTGTACTCCATTGTTACCTAATAGGTTGCTTAAATCTTTTCTTTTTCCAAAGGTTGCTGTAGCTAATTTATCATCTTTGTTGTTGCACTTTTTAACTACTATAGCCAAAACCTCTCCACCTATTGCCAAAGCTCCTAATGCTGCAGTGTAATACATAACATCATCTAATACAAACATATAAGACTCCTTTACCATACTCATAGTTTATATATATGCCAATCAATTTGATTATGTGCTTATCAATTTGTTTTTAAATTAATTCTATTTATCAAATAAAAAAAGAGCATAATGCTCTTATTGGAGGTCGTCTTTGACAATAATTTCTTCTATCCTCATATTTAACTTTTGACATATCTTTAATATATTTTCTGCTGATGGTTGCTCTTTATTACTTTCATATCTTCCGTACTGATTAGGCGATATTTCTAAAAACTCTGCAAACTCTTTCGCATACTTATAGCCTAGTGTTAATCGTATTTTAAGCAAATTATTTTTAATCAACTCTTCCACCCTCTCAATACTTTTTTAATATATACTATGCACTAATTCTGCTTTTGAGTTTGATTTCCTTCTAAAAAAACAATTTATTCATTTATGGATATTGTATAGTTAAGTATTAACTTAACCAGTTATAATTTTATTAAAGGCGGTTTAAAAGAATCGAAAAACACCATTTCATATGTTATGTTAAAAAAAGATATTATTTTTTAAAAGATGTTTAATATTTCAATAGTTTTGTTATATAATACATGAAAAATATTTTTCGGAAAATAACTGAACAAGAGTATTCTGTATGTTATGTTATAGAGGAAGTTAATAAATGTACAAAAGTTATAGTTGAATTTGACGGTAATCACAAAGAAATTGTAGATATAAAATTATCCAATACATTATAATTTAGTTATTAGCTTTAACAAGTGATTTTTATGTGTTATGTTATAGAAAAATATATAAGGTTTTAGTAAAAATAGTAGATAATATAACCATAATATCTTTCATAAAAATGATTTTGCCTCTATCATTAATAATATAGACAAGTTAAATTCTAAAAAAAATAATTTTTTTTCATAAAAGAAAAAGGGTTTTTCTTGGATATTAATAATATAAAGATAAATTAAAAGAAAGGAGGAAACCACTATGAACTTAACTTTCAGTTTTGCTCTAGGCTTAAGCGATAAGGTATTTATTGCTCTGGTGCCTATACTTAGTTCTATAGTTTATTACATAATAAACAAAAAGAAAAATGTCCATAGATACCCTAGTAAGCGTCCTGCTTCCAAACATAAACACTTTAACAATAGGTATTAATAGGACATTCTCTTAAAACTATTCTTAGAAGCTTAGGAGCTGGAACCTCTTAGGCTTCTTTTATATTATTTTATCACATTTTTCTTAATGTTAAACCTCTACAATAAATTTATTAAGTTATTTAAATTTTAATTTCCTCATGCTGTTAATATGATAATAGTATGCCAATAACATTTTAATCCTTATTGATATATCATTAACTTACTATTAGCATATCATTAAAAGCCTTATAAATTCAGTGTTAGACAGGCTTTATTATTAATATATAATTGTTATGCTAATAGTATGATAACACCTACTATATAATAGGCATTCCACATAATCTTTATTATATGGAATGGTGCCTCTTAAGCCTTGATTTATCTCAGTTGGTCATTTTGACCTAATGCATAAATCACAAAATTAACCTTTTAATTTAAAGAGCACTTTACTGGTAACGGATATATAACTATGAATATGTCGTAGAATTACTGTTCTGCGACACTTTTTAAAAAACGGGCTATAATTAATGTTATCGCCCGTTTTTTTATATCCTGCAACATATATTTTACCTTTGGTTTTTTAAGTAATATATTAAACCTTAGCAAAACTTAGCATGTATAGATACTTACATTAGGTTCTCTAATGGTTGGAGTACCTTGTATATACTTTTTCTATACTTTGTATATAACCTAATAAGTAGGTATAGACTTTTTCTATAACTTTTCTATACTTTTTATGTACTTTTTATATACATATCATATAGATCCTTTAATAAATCTTAAATTCTTATGTACATTGTATATATTTTTTATATACCTGTTTTGAATATAGTATTAATCACATCTGTTCAACGTTTTTGCTCTATATCTAGTTTTATCTCTATCTCTATCTCTGGTGTAGATTTACTGTTAGATTTCTTACATCAATCTTTTAAGAACTCAGAAAACTAGGAACAAATAAAAAAGAGTGTTTCCACTCCTTTAATACTATGTATTTCATTTTACCATGGTTCTGGTGTTCCAGGCCCATTTAATTGGACTCTTCCCCATGGTTCTGGTGTTGCAGGTCCATTTAATTGTGTTGCTCCTATGGCCATTGTATTTAATGCTAATAATAAAGCAAAAGCTATCATACTCTTATTCTTTCTCATGTTTTCCACTCCTTTTTATACCTTATAGTTCTATTTTATAGGCATGGAAAACCTTATACAACGGTTAGGAGGCAACTGTCATAATATTCGTAAAGGCTCTGATGAAGAGTGCAAGTTCTTTATTTTTCTCTAGATTTAAATTCATTTTTTCACAAAGCATTTTAGTAAATATCTTTAGTTCTTCACTCATTTTTTCTCTTATAAAATACTCTATTAAGCTGTTAACTACATCAAATTCAAACTTATCTTCATTGATGTTTTTACAGCTATTAATTAACTTCTTATAGTTCTTTTTAATATAATCCTTTTTATTAAGTTCTATAAAAATAAGCATGGACCAATTAAAAGCTATATCCATATCGCTATTATCCGTTGTTAAACTATGCCTTAAGAATTTCCTATAATATTTTAATGACTTTTTATACTGGTCAGTTTTATATGTAAAATAAATAAGGTTTTGAAATATCTGTGATTTTTGATGTTCCGTTACTATTAGATCTTTTAAAGTGTAATTTAATATGTCTATAGCTTCTTTAGTTTTATTAATATTGTATAGGCAACTACCCTTTAATATATTTATATCAGCCTTTTTAAAATCTTCTTCAACCTTTATTTTATTAAGCATATCTAAGGATCTATTAAAGTCATTTATGTAATAGTAACTTAAAGCTATGTTAAAGCTGATGTTATCCAGGAACTCAGATAACTCTTTATCTTTGATTATGTACATTAGCTTTTCATAGCTATTTATATTTTCTCTAAAGTTCCCCAACTTATAATTAACTCTTATCTTTTCTGTTTCTGCAGCTACAAGCTTTTTAGTATCATTAAGGCCTAGTGCTATGCTTATACATCTATCCAAATACATAACTGCTGCATTGAATTGACTATCTTTCCTTAACTGTCCCGCAAGTGAAAAGAATATGTTATATAACTCATTTTTATCTAGATGGTTTTCGTACTTATTTATTGTGTTTTCTATCTCTACTACACTTAAAAATTCAATAGAACCCTGTAGCTGCTCCGCTATACTTTTTAATAACCATTCCTTTGTTACTTCATATTCATGCCATGCTAAGCTTTTGTTAATCCTACTTACTATTATATCGCTCTGTTCCTCATAAAGCTTACGTTTCCCTGCTTCTATTAGTGAAAGGTGTGATTGGCTTATTCCGCAAACACATATCTTTTGTTGGGATATTTTAAAGAATTCTCTTATCTGCTTAATCTTTTCTCCTGGAAGCATAACTTTATTTTTAAAGTACTCTTCAACATTCTTCATCATATAACCCCCTTCGTGTTCGTATATATGAATATATTGTACACCTATGCGAACATAAAAGCAATATTTTGTAATATATTTCTTTGTACATTTTGTTTGCAAACTAATACATTTTTAATATAATATAATATATAAATAGCCTATATAGGAGGATATGTGATGTTTGTATATAATAAGCTTTGGAAACTACTTATAGATAAAGAAATGAAAAAAAGTGATTTACGAAATGTAATTGCTCCTGTCACAGTATCAAAGTTAAGTAAAAACGAATATGTAAGCATGGAAGTGCTGGATAAACTTTGTAGTTTTTTAAATTGTGATATTGGTGATATTGTTGAATATCGTAAAGTACTAAAAGATTAGAAATGACACTTATAGATCCTGCAGCTTAATTAATCTTTTTTGGAATATAATCACTTATTTTTGTAAATCATCCGAATACAAAGAGGTGATTACATGGACAAATGGGTAAATATTATTAGGCGCAGATATCTCGAATATATAGCAAATTGTACAGTTATTGAGCTTGCCCTTTCTGATATGGTAAATGAATTAAAGCAACCACCAATAAACCTTAATGCTTCATTTGAAAAGGTTACTGGTTTTGAAATAGCTTGGAAATTTAGTATAGGTTCAAAGTCAATATTGCTCCCTTATAAAGAAATCTCAGGAGCTTATAATTTACAAAAGATGAAAGACTTTGATATATCGCCTGAAGAATTTATAATTAGATATTTTCTTGAAAAATTCAAATGGTAAAATAATTGAGCACTGTTATTGGTGCTTTTTTATATTTCTATGTCTTTATCTAACTCTTTATCTATCTCTGTGTTACTTATAGTTACATTACTGTTACTGTTGCGTTACATGTAACGTTACATCGTAACACTTTTGCTCTATATCTATATCTATATCTATATCTATATCTAGGTAGTTAACGTTAGTTTTACGTAAAGTTTACATGTTAATTTTACAAGATATATATGTAAATAATCATTATTACAAAATTTAACTCTTTTTAGTAATATGTTTCACTCCTGTAAATATGTAAATTATTGGACAACTAATATATAATGTATATATGAACATAATGTACATACATAGATACATTATGATAATTGTGGGGGTGCTGTTATGAATAAAAAAACTATTGAAGGATTAGAAAAAAATCTTAAATCTCTGAAGGATACAGAACTTGAAAGGTTAAGCTTTCCGGCCTTTTTAGATAAGTTAGTACATAACG
>Ga0316601_100000228_pt1 | contig 22503 bp, 16 predicted proteins | sample OWC_soil_day5_no_FD_207663 | JGI IMG/M metagenome (GOLD analysis project Ga0316601, IMG submission 207663) | Wetland soil microbial communities from Old Woman Creek delta, Ohio, United States - OWC_soil_day5_noCT | ecosystem: Environmental > Terrestrial > Soil > Wetlands | place: USA: Ohio... | reverse complement strand
CCTGCATCTATTTTAGAAGTATCTATTAAATCATTTATAACCTTTAAAAGTGATTTTGAGTTTCTTTTCATTATCTCCATATATTTATTCAGCTTTTCCTTAGGAAGAGGTATATTCTCTTTATCATACTGGTCTATAAGCTGAAATGTTGATAATATAACGTTTAGCGGAGTTTTAAGTTCATGAGATAAATTTACAAAGTAACTGTTCTTTACTTTTTCGTATTTTATTAATGTTTTATAAAGTTCTTCATTTTCCTCTAGCTTATTATTAAGCTGAGCCGTTCTCTGCTTTACTAAATTCTCCAAAATCACAACATAGTTACCTATTACATGTATTATTATCATTATTATGATTCCATATATGATATATGCCCATAGACTTCTCCAAGGTGCACTTTTTACTACTATAGTTATATTTGTAGGTTCACTCCATTCTCCAGAGCTATTTCTACCTTTAACCTTAAAGTTATAAGTTCCACTCTTTACATTTGTATATCTAGCAAAATTCCTATTATTTGAGTAAACCCAATCCTTATCTATCCCTTGAAGCATGTATGCATATTGATTTTTATCACCATTCTTATAGTCTGGAATAAAAAATTCTAAGGAAAAATAATTTTCATTATATTTAAGCTTCATTTGCTGCTGCAGGGACTGAGATTTATCAAATATTTTAAAATCTTCAATTACAACCTTAGGCACATAACAGCTTTTCTTGTAATTTTCAGGGTAGAAACTTGTTAAACCACAGGTTCCTCCAAAAAACATTTCACCACTGATGCTCTTATAATAAGAATTACCATTGAATTCATTGCCAGGCAATCCGTCTGCTACAGTAAAGTTGTAAAATTTATTTTCTTTAACCTCTAGCTTTGATATTCCAGCATTAGTACTAACCCAAGGATTATTTCCTTTATCAAGAAGCACACCATATACAAAGTTATTGCATAAACCATTTCGTTCTGTATACACAGTAAATTTTTCAGTCTTTGTATTAAGCATGTTTAAACCATAGTTAGTAGCAATCCATATATTGCCTTTATCGTCTCCTTTTATAGCCTTTATGGCATTGCAGCTTAAGCTATTTTTATCCTCCGGAATGTTTTTAAATACCTTTATACTGTTGTCTTTTCTATCTAGCTTGATAATCCCTCCGTTAATGCCGCATCCTATCCATATATATCCATCATTATCTTCGTATATAGCCGTGAAGGCATTATCCTCCACACCATTCTTCTTCAGTAAATCAGATACATGAATAAATGTTTCGTTATCAGGATTAAATAAATCCAAGCCACCTCTTGTGCCAATCCATAATAGTTTTTTAGAGTCAAAATATAAAAATCTCGCTTCTTTATCTATCAGTGAATTTGTATTTTTATCTTCATGTAAATATCTTTTAAACTCACCAGTTAATTTATTATATCTATTTAATCCATTAGTGGTTGCTATCCATATATTACCTTTACCATCACCTGTAATTGTCTTGATGTAATTATCACTTATACTCTTTGGATCATCACTATTAGTTAAAAATAATTTAACCTCATTTGTATCCCTATTAATAAGGTTTAGTCCTTCATTTACTGTACCAACCCATAAAAGTTTATCCTCATCTTCATATATACCAGTTATCTGATTATAGCTTAAGCTATTCTTGTTAGAAGGATTATGGGTATAGTTTTGAAAAAGCTGATTAGGGTAGAACTTACTTAACCCATTATTAGTTCCTATCCAAAGCATTCCTGATTTATCTTCATATATACTTAGAATATTATTATCTATAATGCTATGATTTTCATAATATTGGTTTGAGTATGTGATAAAGTTGTCCTTTTCTTTACTATATTTACATAGTCCTTTTTTAGTACCTACCCAAAGATTCCTGTAAGAATCCTCATATATAACCTGTACACAATCTGATGGCAGATTATTCTTACTTAGATTATATACCTTAAAGGTTCCCGAAGCCTTGTCAAACCTATTTAGTCCTCCACCATTGGTTCCAACCCATATAGTGCCTTCTCTATCCTGATAAATAGTCTTTATATAATTATCACTAATACTTGTACCACTCTCACCTTTTAAATACTGCTTAAAAGTGTTTGTAGCTCTATTGTAGGTATTTATTCCATCTTTAGTACCTATCCACAAAACGCCTTCCTTATCTTCACGAAGGCAGGTTACAAAGTTATTTGATATGCTATTATTAGAACTACTATTTAAATATCTAGCAAACTTATCAGTATTTTTATCATATTTATTTAACCCGTTCTCAGTACCAATCCATATAACGCCGTTGCTGTCCTCTACCATTGCCCATATGTTATTATTTGATATGGTGTTTTTATCTTTAGGATCATTCTTATATTGCACAATATTGGTCCTATTCTGGTCCATCCTGTTAAGTCCATTACTGGTGGCTATCCACAGGTATCCACCGCTCTCTAATATTCCTCCAATATAATTGGCACTAATGCTGTTCTTATCTTCTGAACCATACCTAAAAACCTTGAACTTATTACCATCATATCTATTCAAGCCATCATCTGTTCCAAACCACATATACCCTTTACTATCTTGAAATATTGCCTCAATAGAGCTTTGTGACAATCCATCCTCAATAGTAATATTATTAAATTTATAATCATTATTAAGAGAGTATACTGCTTCACCACTAATCAGCAGGAAAAAGATTAATGTTATTGCTAGCATTATCCCATTTTTATATTTATTCTTGTGCAAAAGAAATCCGCTCCTTCAGTTCTTTAGTATTTATATTCTCTCATGTTTTTCTACAAATTTCAACATAATCACTGTAATATCTGAAGAAAATATGTAGTTTTACTTTTATTCACATTTAATTAGGAAACCTTGCCAATTTTTCTCTTAAAATTTTTAATTTTACCCTTTATTAATAGAGAGTTTCTTAATTTAAATGTAAACGGTGTAATTTTTTTTATATATTATTGAAAAACTATTTACACAGGTTAATTTTCTTTGTTACTATAATAATGAAAGAAAAAAATCATTTTGAATGCTTATTGCTTAAACTTGATGCAAAATATACGACAACGTTAAGGAGGAACTTATTATGAAAGATCCAAGAATTGAAACCCTTGCTAAAAATCTTATAAACTATTCCTGTGGAATTAAAAAGGGAGAAAAAATACTAATAGAGTGTGTAGGACTAGAAACTCCATTAGTAACTGAACTTGTAAAACAAGCTTACCTTGCTGGTGGAATACCTTTCGTTACAATTAAAGATAAAGAAGTTGACAGAGCATTACTTATGGGCTGTACTGAAGATCAAATGCAAATGATGGCTAAATATGAGGCAGCTAGAATGTCTGATATGGATGCTTACATCGGAATTAGAGCTGGTAACAATATCACTGAATTATCAGATGTTCCTGGCGAAAAAATGTCAATACACGGCAAAAACTTCTGGCAGCCAGTTCATGGACAAATCAGAGTTCCAAACACTAAATGGGTTGTATTAAGATATCCAAATTACTCTATGGCCCAATCAGCTGATATGAGTACAGAAGCTTTCGAAGATTTCTATTTCAATGTATGTAACCTTGACTACAGCAAAATGTCAAAGGCAATGGATAATTTAGTGGCATTAATGGAGAAAACAGATAAAGTAAGAATAACAGGAAAAGATACTGACTTAACTTTCTCAATAAAAGGAATACCTGCTATTAAATGTGCTGGACAGTTAAACATTCCTGATGGAGAGGTTTATACTGCACCAGTTAAGGATTCTGTAAACGGTGTTCTTTCCTACAACTGCCCAGCAGTTTACCAAGGCTATACTTTCGAAAACATCAAACTTGAATTCAAGGATGGTAAGATTGTAAATGCTACTGCAAATGATACTGAAAGAATAAACACAATCTTCAATGCTGATGAAGGTGCAAGATTCGTTGGAGAATTTGCTATCGGCGTTAATCCTTACATCTTAAAACCAATGAAGGATACATTATTCGATGAGAAAATAGCTGGATCAATCCACTTTACTCCAGGAAGCTCATACGATGATGCTTTCAACGGCAACAAATCATCAGTTCACTGGGATCTAGTATTTATCCAAAGACCAGAATACGGCGGCGGAGAAATATACTTTGATGACGTATTAATAAGAAAAGATGGTCTATTCGTTATTGACGAATTAAAATGCTTAAATCCTGAAAACTTAAAATAACAAAAAACACCCCAGGGGTACAGGATTTTTTTTCCTGCACCCCTGGGGTATATACTACCTTTTAAGCTCGCAATAACTATTAAACCTAGCTATTACATCAGGGTTATCCTTCATAAAACCTGCGTAGTTTTCCAGGCATTTTAATATGGTGCTGCTGAGAACATGCTCCACCTTCTCTGTACCTTCTAATACTTCACCATCTGGCACACCTATTGCTCTTAAAAACTCTTCAATAATATTATGACGTATTAATAATGCCTCTCCAAGAAGTTTTCCGTCTTTTTCAAGAATTAACACTCCATACTTTTCATATTTCAATAACTTTAACTCCGCAAGCTTCTTAACCATATTTGTTGCAGAGGGTGGCTGAACGTTCAATGCATGAGATAGTTCATGAATTCTAGTAAACCCTGTATCCTTTGATAATCTATAAATCATTTCAAGATAATCTTCCATTGAGGCCGTTAAAGAATTGTCCTCTTTTTTCATATATTCACTAAAGGTATAGAAATCTTTACTCATATAATTCACCTACTTCAGGATATGACTGATAGTAGATTATATGCTTTAAATTTTCAAATAATCAATCTATTTGAAAAAAATTAGTTTAATGTAACATTTTTAGTTTAAGCTACATAACTTATACTGAAAAAAGAATTATAGGACAAAGTAATATTTATAAATCCAACTAACATTTTTACATATCAGATTAAATCACTAGGAAGGTGTATTATTAATGCAGAATGAACAAACTGTCATAGATGTTGGATTTCCACCAAGTAACTTGGGTGTTATAGATAGACCATTCAATAGTAACAATAAAATATTTAGCAGAATAAAACATTTCCTTGGATTCTTAGGTCCCGCTTTTATCGTAAGCGTTGCATATATAGATCCGGGCAACTTCGCTACTAACATTAGTGGAGGCTCAATCTTTAATTATAATCTGCTTTGGGTAATCCTTTGGAGCAATATTATGGCCATTTTCTTGCAGATAATGTCCGCAAAACTAGGAATTGCAACAGGGGCAAATTTACCGGAGATGTGTAAAAAAGTTTTCTCTGTAAAAACAAATTGGTGTTTTTGGTTTGTTGCTGAACTTGCGGCAATGGCAACTACCTTAGCCGAATTTCTAGGTGGTGCCTTAGGCTTTTATCTCCTATTCGGCATACCATTGCCTATTGCAGGCATACTTACCGCAGTTGTTACCTTTACAATAACCTACTTGCAAAAATATGGACAGCGAATTGTAGAAATTATTATCTCCGTACTAGTAGCAGTAATATGCATTGCTTATACAATTGAATTATTCTTATCAAAACCTGAATGGAGCTCAGTAGCTATTCATACTATTATGCCTTCACTACCGAATAATCAAGCAGTTCTTATAGCCGTTGGCATGTTGGGGGCAACTGTTATGCCTCATGTTATATATCTTCATTCACAACTAGTACAATCCAGAAATGGGGGCATGACAGTTCAAGAAAAGAAAAAGCATCTAAAAATGGAGAAGATAGATGTAGCCATAGCAATGAATATCGCCTTTATAGTAAATGCAGCTATGGTAATTGTGTCAGCAGCAGTATTTCATAGTCAAGGACTTACAGTTGATTCAATTGAGGTTGCTCACCGCTCCCTAGAACCCTTACTAGGAACACTATCAAGTGCAGCCTTCGGGGTAGCACTTCTTGCTTCTGGTTTTTCTTCCTCCACAGTTGGAGCTATGGCCGGAGAAACAGTTATGGATGGCTTTGTAAATATAAAACTCCCCTGCAATGTAAAAAGACTGCTAACCATGGCCCCAGGTATGGCAATAATATTAATAGGAATAAATCCAATGAAAGCACTTCTAATAAGTCAAGTATGCTTAAGCTTCGCCCTTCCAGTTGCAATAATTCCAATGCTGATAATTACAAGTAAAAAAGATTTAATGGGTAAATTCGTTAATAAAGGCTGGGTTAAAGTATTAGGCATTATAATAACCTCTATAATAATCCTAATGAATTCTATTTTACTATATCTAACCTTTTCTGGGAGTGTGTAAATATCTACTATAGAAAATTTAAAACTCTCGAAAAAGTGCTTTTAAGATTACTTCTTAAAAGCACTTTTTATTTTTCTATTTTATACAATCAATGTTATAATTTGTATAGCTATGTTTAGTAGTTTAAATATAAAAATAATTGATAAAATTTATCTAGTTAGAAATACTTTCGAAACAACTTAAGTAAATTTTGAAATATGTACCTGGTAATATAAAAGTATGAAAAAAAGGAGTTGTTTTAAATGATAAAAAATATTACTAAAAGAACTATTTGTTTAATATTGATAATTGCATCCTTATCTTTAATGATAGGATGTGACAAGAAAGAAAAAGAAAAGGAACTTGTAATCAGTAACAATATTCAGCAGGATATAAAAAACAAAGAAAGTAAAGAGTTTAAAGTAGAAAAACTAAAAGAGTTTACTATTGATACAAAGGGGCTTATTCCAATTTATTGGAATAACGATGGCAATATAGTTGCAATTAATAGTAACCGATCTTCTGAGACACAAACAATTAATCTCTACAATATTAATATGGACACCGGAAAAACCACCATAAAAACTACTTTAAAAGATGTTATTTTTCTTCAGAGCCTAAATGGCTCCAGCTCAAATAAATTATTTTACACTAAAGATTTTAAGTTATGGATGTATGATTTATCCAATGACAATATTACAGAAGTATATAATTTATCTGACCTTAAAAATGAATTAAAACCTGATAATTTTAATACTCTGACAATGGCAACTAGCTATGGGCTTGTAAAAGGAGCTGAAAAATACTTATATATTTCTTGTACGTATAAAAAAGATGGCAGTAGTTATGGCATTCTTAATCTTTTAAATTTAGAAACTAAAGAAATAGCTAAAGGTAAGCCAACTAACTCTTTTTGCTTCAATTGGGACATAGTATACAGTAAAATAAAAGACTCTTTTTACGTGTCAGGCTTTAACCAAAAGAACACATGTGTTTATGAATTTAAATTAAATGATATAAGCAATATTAAGCAAATAAGCAAGTTAAAAGATTTAAATTTAAATTCCATATCTGATGATGGAAAAGAAATTACTTTAACAAAAGGCTTTATTGACCCTAACGCTACAGCATGTATTTCCAAATATGACTTAATCAATGATAAACTTACCGATGTAATAATCAAAAAATCTTCTGACAACTTCGCCTTTTACTCTGGAGGTTATTTGTATAAAAATAATATATTAACTTATTCCGAGTGCAACGGAACAGGCGCAGGATCAAAAAAAGAGACATTTATTTGCTCCTATGAAGATAATAAAGTATCTAATATACAAAAATTATCGCAAAATCAATCTGCTGATTATTTTACAATAGGTAATTTATTATTTGCAGATAATAAAGCTAACAAATTCATATTCATAGAATATTACTGGACCATGGATTCCTTTGATTATAAATATACTAAATTTTATATTTATGATATAAAAAATAATTAGTAATAATTATATCATCAGCTTGAAAAATGCTTTCAAGTCTATTCTTGAACGCATTTTTCTTTTATCCATTTTATTCATTTGATGGTATAATCTATAAAGACATGTATTTCCTACACGGATAAAACAGGAGGGTTTAAAATGGGAGTTAAAGTCATGGTTATTGAGGATGAATTTTCTATAAATGATATTTTAACCTTTGCTTTAAGTACAGAGGGCTATGAAGCAAAAGGAGCTTTTTCTTCAAAAGAAGCAAAAGAGTTGATTAAAAACTTCAATCCAAATCTTGTATTATTAGATTTAAATTTGCCAGATGAAGATGGCTTTGACTTATGCAAGTTTATAACCAGCAATTATAAAATACCAATTATAATGCTCACCGCAAGAAATGATGTTATAGATAAGATTTTAGGCCTTGAGCTTGGTGCTGATGATTATATAACAAAGCCTTTTAATATTAAAGAGGTCATGACTAGGGTTAAAGTTGCACTTAGAAGAGTTGGAAAGTACAGTTCTCCTGATGAAGAACAAGGTTTTTCAAAACTAAGTGAAGATTTGAAAATTAATCTAGAAAGCAGAAAAATATTAAAAAATGGTGAAGAAATTAAACTAACGCCAAAGGAATATGTTTTATTTGCATTTTTAGTGAAAAATAAAAACAGAGTGTTCTCACGAGAAGAACTGTTAGATAAGGTTTGGGGCTTTGACTATGAAGGAGAGCTGCGAACCGTAGATATTCATGTAAGAAGATTAAGAGCTAAATTAAACCTGGAAAGTGGACAATGTTTTATTGAAACCATATTCGGCGTTGGATATGTAATGAGGTGATGCCATGAAAATTAGTATAAGACTAAAATTTACATTAGGACTGTCCATTATATTTTTAGCCTGCGGAATAGGATTAAATATTTTAATTAGAGATTCATTGCAAGGAAACTTTGAAAAATCTGTAAAAACCTCTATGTCTGATTTAATGAATAACTCCAGAGAATACATACACTATCGTTTAGTTTACATGGACTTGCCATTGAATGAAGAAAGTATAAAAAGTGAAGCTTCCTACATATTGAAGTATTTTTCTTCAAATTATAATTGCAACAGCCAAATAAGAAATGCTTCCGGAGAATTAATAGAAAGCAATGGGAAATTTCGATCTGAAGCTCTGATAATGAACGGAGTAAAGTCAGCTAAGACAGGAAAGGCTGTTGTTAATCTATCTTATGATAACAACAATGTTTATGGTATTTTATCTTATCCTTTATATTACGATAATCAGTGTATAGGTATTATAAACATAAGCAAAAATTATTCAGAGGTATATATGTCAAATAATCAAATGGTTAATTTCTTAACCATAGCGGAAGGCGTAATCTTTTTATTTTTAGCCATTTTTTCCTTCATATTCGTAAATAAACTTATCACTCCTATTTCTGTTTTGACAAAGGGGATAAAAAAAGTAGGGGAAGGAGACTATACTGTAGAATTAAAAGTAAAAAGCAGGGATGAGCTAGGTGTTCTCACCAGGGAATTTATTAATATGGAAAAGAAGATCAAAAATCAAATGGATATTATAAAGAATGAAAAGGATAAAGTAGTAATGCTTGAAAAAGGACGGAGGCAATTCTTTAATAATGTAACACATGAACTTAAGACTCCTTTAACCGCAATCTCAGGCTATGCCCAAATACTATCTGATGAAAATGTTACGGACATCAGCTTTAAAAATAGGGCCACAGAAAGAATTTATTATGAAAGTGAAAGACTCCATAGTTTAGTTTTAGATTTAATCAATGTATCAAAAGGCTTATCAGCTATAGATGAAGAAAAGCAATCCCTAGATATGGGGAAAATTCTAAAGGATATATGCACTGACATGAATATCAAAGCAAATAAATATTCCATGAATATATGTACACATATAAGTGATGGTTTAATATTGGGACAACCTAATAAAATAAAACAGCTTATTATCAATATTTTAGATAATAGTATCAAGTTTTCATACAGCGGAGAAAATGTAATCCTAAATTCATATGCAAAAAACAATTACTATGTTATGGAAGTATGCAATAAAGGAACACCTATCCCAGAAGAAGTTTACAAATCAATATTTGACCCCTTTATTAAAACACATAACAATAATGAAATTGGAAGCAGCGGATTAGGATTATACATATGCAGTGAAATAGTTAAAGAGCATAACGGAGAATTAAAAATAGTAAATGGAGAAATTATAAAAATAATTATTAAAATTCCTCTTCTTAGAAATACTTTGGAAACAACTTAAGCTGATTTTGAAATATCTGCCTGGTAATATATAAGTATGAAAAGAAAAGGAGTTGTTCCAAATGAAAAAAAATATAACTAAAAAAGCTATCTGTGTAATTTTAATAATAGCATCTTTATTATCAATAATTGGATGTGACAATAAGGAAAAAGAAAAGGAACTTGTAATCAGTAATAATATACAACAGGATGTAAAAAATAAAGAAAATAAGGAATTTAAAGTAGAAAAATTAAGTGAGTTAAATATTACTGCTGAATCCATTACACCACTTTTTTGGAAGGATGACGAAAATATTATTGGTATTGATTATATCATAACTACCTCCACCCAACAGAGTAGTAATTATAATATTTATAGCATCAATATAAAAACCTCTACGGTTACGATTATTGATACTTTGAGCAATGTTTCTAGACAACCTCAAGCCTTTGAATCTAACGGCTATAAAATCCTTTATGGAAAAGGTAATATGTTATACACTTATAACTTTCAGGATAAAACTAATTCACAGCTATATGACATATCCCAAATTGAAAGTGTAATTCCCCTTCGTTGTGGAATAGTGGAAGGCAGTGATAAATATTTGTTTATTAATAGTCGCTCTGCTCAACAGGAAAAAGTGGAAGACACTATAAGAATTCTAGATTTAGAAACAAAAAAAATATTAGTAACCATACCGCTAAATCAACTAGTATGCTCAGATACCATAAAATACAGTAAAACAAATGATATCTTTTATTTAAATTTAATGTCTTCAATCGGTGTTAGCTCAACATATATTTATGAGTTTAAATTAAACAACCCAAATGATATAAAAAAAATAGATAAGCTAACAAACTATAATTTAACATCAATTACTGACGATGGAAAAGAGCTTATTCTATCAAAAGGTAACATAGGAACAGAAACCCCCATTAGAAGTATTGCAAAATATGATCTAACAAATGACAAATTAGTAGACCTTTTAAGTATTAAGGCTTCTGATAATACGCTTGGTGGATATTTTAACGTGTATTTAAAAAAGAATTGCAACTTTATTAGTTACATGGAAACGGAAGGTGAAGGCTACAGTACCAAACTAAGTACATTTATAGGTTCATATGAAAATAATAAGATATCTAATATACAAAAGCTTCAAACAGAACCAATAGATAAGTTTATAATAGGAGACTGCAAATTACTATTTAACAAAAAATGCAATATGCTGCTTTATAAAGTTGGATATTTCGATTCTATAAAGCAATCAAGAGATGGTGCTATATTTAAATATTATATTTACAAATTAATAAATTAATAAGAATACAGCACCCCTGAGTTATCTCAGGGGTGCAAACTATTTTTACTTTTGCCAACCAGGCACTAAGACAACTTAAGAATATTATAAATATTTAATTTCTATACGACTATAGCCATCTCTTCCATCATAAAAGGAAGTAATATGTCCCCATTTAAACTCATAATGAACACGGTACATGTGAGCTTCCTTAGAACTTCCTTCTGTAAATGACGGTACTCCTAGTATTTTCTTTAACCATGCCTCTTGTATATTTCTCCTATCTAGTTCCTTTTCTAGAGACCAATTCTTCCAACCTTCTGTTATTTCAGGATCATATATAGTTATTTCAATGAAGGTTAACTGCTTAAAGCTTTCAGGTTTTCTTGAAAAAACACAAGTAAGTTTTAATGGTATTTCATTTGACATTAAAGGATTAAGCTGAAAGGTATGGCCAGTAGCACTTATTGATTTAATCATTTCTTCAGAGATATTTTCAGAAAATGATTCTAAAGACATTAATGGTATAACCTTCATGTTTTTATCTATTGTAATTTCTCCACTTGTTTTATCAATACCAAATTCATGTAACATTATATACTCCCTAATATCACTTTTCTAATCATATATATCAGAAAACTCAATATTTATTCTATCAACTCTTTGATCACTTAAATTACTAAAATAATTATCTTTAACTGTATCCTCAATTAAAACATCGGGAAGGGAAAAAATGAATTCACTCCCTTGTCCAAGTACACTGTTAACCTGAACGCTCCCTCCATGAAGCTCAACCAAGGATTTTACTAAAGATAATCCAATCCCACTTCCTTCTCTGCTTCTAGAAATTGATTTATCTACTTGAATAAATCTATCAAATATTAGCTCTCTCATGTCTTCTGCTATGCCTATACCAGTATCTTTAACTGAAATGCAAAGTTTATTTTCAGATAAATACAGCTTTACAAAAACCTCTCCATTTTTAGGAGTGAATTTAATAGCGTTTGATAGCAGGTTTAAAACTATTCTCTCTATCTTATCGGGGTCACAAGCTATAACCTTCTCCTCTACCTCTGTATCAAAAGTTAATGAAATATTCCTGCTTTCTATGTACTCACTAACTGACATAGTAATATTTTCAACAGTACTCACAATATCACAGTTAATAGGCTTAATTTCAAAAACCGTAGCATCAATTTTTGAAATATCAATTAAATTATTAATTAACCTAATTAACCTATAGGAATTTTGCTTAATCATCTTTAAATATTTATCTATCTTTTCTTGCTCAAAGTCCTTATTTTTTAAGTTAACATCAATCATCTGTTCTGCACTATATATTACATTTACCGGAGTTCTTAATTCATGAGAAATATTCGCAAAAAAATCTGTTCTTAATTTTTCATATTCTCTTAATCTTAAATTTGTTGCCTCAAGCTCACTCTTGCTTTCCAATATTGCCTTCTTATTAATAAAATTCTTAATAAAATTATAATAGCTCACCCTTGAAGCAATTCTTGAAACAATTATTACTATAAAAGAATTTATAATATGGCTTACTAACATTGTAGTATCAGAAACCATTAAGCCTAAACCGCAGACAAAAATAATAAAGGAAGTGAAAAGTATAATATAGCTTTCTAATGGTGTTAAGTAAACACATATACTCACTCCTAAAATGCCCATAAAATAAGCTGAAATTTGTCCACTTAAATTTAAGCTGTTTAACGCCATAAAAATAGCCCAATAGATAACTATGTTTATAATTGCATAGCACATTAAATTATTTCTCTTATTGTTATTGTTTTTCTTATCAACCTTCATTACTATAAGCCATAAGCAGATAAAAATTAGTGAAATAATATGGCCATAATACAGATTGACAACCGCTTTCCCTTTATTTGCAAAAATGGATTTTAACAAAATATCTACTACCAATAAAGCTATATCTATACCTAATAACATTTTGCACATAATCTTACATCTTTCCATATTGGCTTCAGTTTTAGTTTTTTCAAACTCCTTCTTGTATTCTTCTGTCATTAATCCTGAACTCTTAGAAAAAATCTTATTTATATGCTTTAACATCCTTCTCATCCTCTCAGCATATGAATGCACATTTACCCAACTACATTTTAACATATTTTCCAACAGCGATATATAATATTTCTTTTTACCTGAATTATAAAAAACAAAAACTGCAAGAAAGCAAAGCTTTCCTACAGTTTAAAATGATCTATACAATATTTACATCTTTTGATTTAAAGTGCCATCAATTCTTATTCTATAAGGTTCATAACTTGAGGTATAAATTATCCAATCCTCTAATACATTTATAACTTCAACTGACCAATCAGTTAACTTAGTATTATTTGTTCCCTTAGTTGTCATCCTATATAGTTTATAACCATCATTCTCATTTATATAATATATCCATCCTGAATCAATGTTTATTTTGTTCATTGAAATTTGTGACACAAGTGTAGCATTGTTGCCATCCTTATCAACCTTGTATAATTTATGATCACTATGATTAATATAATAAATTTCACCATTAAATACACTGAAACTGTTCACATTATTGTCAATTACAAGAATAGGGTCACCGCCACTAATAGCAACCTTATAAACCTTAGCGTCATATGCAGATTCTCTTATATAATATATCCATCCTGAATCAACTACATAGTTACGTCCACCCTCATTCGTCAATCTTTTACTTGCATAAAATCCAGAACCATCCGTATATAAGCCAGAGCCCGTACCATAATAGGTTGCATCTTGTGTAGTAAAGATGCTATCTGTGTAAGTGGTTAGCAAAGAAACATAGGAACTTCCTAAATACGTTGAATATGCTGCCCCTGATCCTCCTAATCCATTAGCACTACCAGCTACAAAACAAATTCTGTCATTAAGTACGCTTATACTATTTGCACTGTAACCTACCACCTTAGTCTTCTGAGTACCATCTACCTTCACTTTATATATCGTTCCATTATCTGCATAGTTTCTGAAATAAATCCAATCACCTTGCCTTGCAGCAATACCAGCATTATTAATATTATCAAAGGTATTTCCAAGTTTATTCATAATACGTAAAGTGATAAGAGTTTGTTTTGTTACCACCCCATACCCACCTAGTATATTCACCTTGTTGATATCTGACTGGTGTCTATTTATAAAATCTAACGTATAAGAGGATACTGACTTGTTTACAAGAAGAATTTGTGATGAATTTTTCGCTATTAGTGTGGAGCCCGAAAGAGCATCTGGAAAATCTTCCCCTGTAGCAACATATAAAGTATTGAACCCTGTATCTTTTCCAAATTCTTCAACTATGGCAACATTGGTTTGATATCTATCACTTCCACTTAATCTCTTTACATTTGAAAATTTTTGTGACACAGTGTTTGCAATTACCCCTGTTCCACCTACTATGTATGTGTTTGGTATAGTTTTCCCTTGTACATAAGAACTAACGGAGTCAGGAAGCACGTCTTTATTAGTAAGTAAAATAGGCATCTGCTTGCTAGCAGCTATAGGCGCAATTGATAAAGCATCTGGAAAATTACCGCCAGTAGCTAGAACTATACCATTGTCTGTTCCAATATTCTCTGCTACCTTCACTGATGTTTCATATCTATCATTACCAGCAATTCTAGTAACCTCAATACCTAAGGCTTCCACCTCATTTTCAGTAGCTAAAGAAATAACTCCCGTTCCCCCTACTATAAATACTTTTTTCACGCTAAGCCTTATTAGCTCTGCTTTAGCATCGCTAGTAAGTTGCTGCTTTTCAGTAAGTAATATAGGCGCATCATATTTTCTTGCTAATGGTGCAGCACATAAAGCATCTGGAAAGTTTTCTCCTACTACAAGAACAGCATAATCTGATGTAGCCTTCCAACCATTTTTGCAAATTTCCGCTGAAGTTTCATACCTATTTAATCCTGATAAGCGAAGCGTTTCAACCGCAAGCGCAGGTATGGTAGGTATAGGCTCAGCGTAAGCAACTTGTCCCATTAATAAAAAAGTAACTAAAATAGATGTAATTAGTTTTTTCATAGTTCCCCCCAAATATTTTACTCTTTTGTATTTTATTTTTTCAATCAATTATAGCTTATTCTGTCACAGCTTTCAATTGGTTATTAATGTTATCTGTCAAAAAATGACTTGGAGAAACACCCTTTTCTTTCTTAAAGATCTTTGAAAAAGCTAATTGATCCTCATATCCAACAGATCTAGATATATCAGCTATTCTCAAGTTGCTATGCTGCTTTAGAAGCTCACAGGCCTTATTTACTCTGTATTGAATCAAAAAATTTTCCGGGGAAATATTAAGTAATCCTTTAAATAAATTACTAAAATAACTCCTATTCAATCCAACATGTTCAGCAATACTTTTAACGGTTATGCTTCTGGAATAATTCATCTCTATGTATTCAATAGCCTTCTGAACATACTCCTGTTTATAGTTTGTTGTTTCCTTTACATCAGTTTCCTCAATCAAAGTTGATAGAAACAAATATAAATACCCTAACATGCCAATTTCCCGCCCATGTTTAAGCTTTGTACTTTCAAAAATTTGTTTCATATGCTCAGCAACAATATCAGGTCTTTGTGTATTTATAACAGGGTTATATTTGCTTAATCCAATTTGCTTTATATACTGTGGAGCTTTTATTCCATTAAAACCTACCCAAATATAATTCCAAGGAGTATTTTCATCAGCTTCATAATAGGTTACATCGTTGGGACAAATTAAAAACCCTTGATTTTTTTTTATCTCAAAGACTTTATCATCTATATAAAACCTGCCACAACCATTAATTACAAAATGGATTAAAAAGTGATCTCTTACCGCTGGTCCATAGGAATGCTTAGGTCTGCAGTTTTCATAGCCGCACTGATATATAACCAAATTTGAATCATATTTATTGGATATTTGTAAAAAATGCTCTTCCATTGTTAGATCCTTCATATCACTATCCACCCTTCTATATATTCTTTTTGTAACATTTAACTATATATAAATAACATAATGCCATATGTATTCGCTGCCTTAATATGTATAATTATAAATGATATAGAAAATAAAGTAAAAATAAATTGGAGGGATACCCATGCCAAAGATTACTTTTATTGGTGCAGGAAGTACAATTTTTGCTAAAAACGTATTAGGAGATGTAATGCTCACTCCTTCTTTAAGAAATTCAGAAATAGCACTTTATGACATAGATCATAAAAGGTTAATGGAGTCAGAGACAATTTTAAATAACATTAATATGAATTCCAATAACAATGGTGCTAAAATTACTGCTTATACAGATCGAAAAGAAGCTTTAAGAGGCGCAAGCTATGTAGTAAATGCAATTCAAGTAGGTGGATATGAGCCTTGTACTGTAACAGACTTTGAAATCCCTAAAAAATATGGTTTACGTCAAACAATTGGAGATACTTTAGGCATAGGTGGGATTTTTAGGGCACTGAGAACAATCCCTGTTATGTTGGATTTTGCAAAAGATATGGAAGAAGTTTGTCCTGATGCATGGTTATTAAATTATACAAATCCCATGTCCATACTAACAGGAGCAATGCTAAAAGGTACCGGCGTTAAGACTGTAGGACTATGTCACAGCGTTCAAGTATGTGCAAATCATCTGTTAAGAGACTTAGGAATGGAAACAGATAATATTAAATGGAAAATAGCAGGTATAAATCACATGGCATGGTTATTAGAAATCACAAGAAACGGTAAGGATTTATACCCAGAAATTAAACAAAAGGCATTACTAAGAGAAACTCCTCATAATGATATGGTACGTTATGAAATAATGAAAAGATTCGGCTATTATGTAACTGAATCAAGTGAGCATAATGCTGAGTACATGCCTTACTTCATAAAAGATAAATATCCTGAATTAATTGAAGGCTTTAATATTCCACTAGATGAATATCCAAGAAGATGCATTGCCCAAATTCAAGGCTGGGAACAGCTAGGCAAAGACTTAGTGGGTAACAAAAATATTGAGCATAAAAGAACAACAGAATATGCTTCTTATATTATGGAAGCAATGGAGACGGATATTCCTTATAAAATAGGAGGAAATGTATTAAATACTGGATTAATTACAAATCTGCCAAAGGAAGCAGTGGTTGAAGTTCCATGCTTAGTTGATGGCAGCGGAGTAACTCCTTGCTTTATTGGAGACCTTCACCCTCAATTAGCTGCTCTTAATATGACCAATATTAATGTACAACTGTTAACTATGGAAGCTGCACTTACAGGAAAAAAGGAGCATATTTATCATGCTGCTATGCTTGACCCACATACCTCTTCTGAACTTTCTATAGATCATATTGTTCACTTATGTGATGATTTAATTGAAGCTCATGGCAACTGGCTTCCAAAGTTCAAATAATAACAACTACGGCTTGAAGCTTATGGCATATGAACTTCAAAAGACAGCAGGAGATAACGCTAATGACATTGCAGAGATGGTTATAGCAAACAATTAAATCAAATATATTTTTATGGAAAAAGACATCCTTCTCTTTATCGTGATAGAAGGATGTCTTTTTCTATAAAACAATTCTTAGCGCACTATTTACCCAGCGTGTTAATAAGCTGAATAATAGCTGGTCCTAGAAGAACGGTAAAGATGCTAGGAAAAATAAATAATACAAGGGGGAATAGTATCTTTATTGGGGCTTTCATAGCTTCTTCTTCTGCTCTTTGCTTTCTTTTTTCCCTTTCTTCTTTGGACTTTATTCTAAGTATTTGTACAATGCTAATTCCTAATTTCTCAGCCTGAAGTATACTGTTAATTAAAGATTTCATTTCATCAAAGCCGAGACGTTCTTTTACTCCAGATAATCCTTCTTTTCTTGTTTTACCAAGACGAATTTCTTCAATACAAATATGAAATTCAGAAGATAGTATGCCACTTTTCTTTGAAATAACCTTGTTTAAAGCTCCATCAAAGCCAAGTCCTGCCTCAAGACATACTGTTAAAAGATCAAGAAAATCTGGAAGTTCCTTTAATGACTGCCTATATCGCTGCTTAATCTTTAGATTAAGATAAAACCCTGGTATTATAAAGCCTAATATAAAACCAAACACCCCTAAAAGCATAACCCCTGAAAAGCCTAGTCTTAAAGCCTTGCCATAAAAGGCAAATATCACTGGAAACAGTATTATCACAACTAATTTAATAGCTTGAAAATCAAAAACTGTTAATCCCATAGGGTACCCTGCCTGTTGAAGTTTTTTTTCTAGGGTTAATTCTTTTTTAGAGGACATCTTTTTACCTAAGTAATCATTAACTGAATTTCTAAGGTTCAGCATAAGATTTCTAACTGCTGATTCATTTTCATCCTCTTCAGCTTGAATATTACCTTTTTCTATATTTATAAAATTATCAATTCTTTTTTTCACTCTAAATTTAGGCTCATATAACTTTAACACTATATATAAAGAACACATCATTACCGTTAGTAAAAAACAAATTATCAACATAGCTTACACCTCAATTTTAGTTAGCTTGTTTATTAATATAAAGCCTATTATCCCAGATACTAAACCAACAGCAACAATTATAACCCCTATAGGGCTCGAGAATAACCCCATTATATATTCGGGATTTATTAAATAAATCATCCCTCCGAGTCCAACTGGAAGTGCACCAATAACCCTTCCAGACATTCTTCCTTGGGCAGTTAAAGTTTGAACCTGACGCTGTATTCTATTTCTTTCTCTAATTGTTTCTAAAATAATTTCAAGAATACCTGCCAAATTACCGCCCACTTGTCTTTGAACCAATACCGCCTGTACCATAAGCTCTAAATCGTTACTAGCCATTCTATGGTTTAAATTATTTAAAGCATCTTCCATCGAAATACCATAATTCAATTCTTTAAGTAATAATCCAATTTCGTCCCTAACTGGTGATTCACATTCTTCTACTACCGTTTTAAAAGCTTGAGCAAAGCTGTATCCAGATCTTAAAGAACCTATTATTGTCACAATCATATCTGGCAACCCGTCATTAAATTTTTCAGTTCTTAATCTTATTTTTCGCTTAATCCACCACTTTGGCAGCATGTAACCTATAACACCGCCAACCACCAAAAAAATCAAACTGCCAAATAGAAAATATAAGCAACCTCCTATGGATGCCGCTAGCAGCCATTTCATCATTATATACTCTTCAGCATTTAAACGAACTCCGGAACTTTTTAACATTTGGTCAATTTTTTCTTGGTTTATATTAGATAGCTTTTCTCTAATTATCTCATTAAGCTTTTTCAGCCTAGTTTCTTCTTCTTCTTTTGCTCTTTTAATATTTAACTGTCTGTTGTTCTTAACAATATCAAAATAGTAATTTATTCTTTTTTCCATCCTTCTATCATGGAGAATGATGTTATATAGAAGACATACTATTAGTAGGAAGCATACTGTAAAAAAGCCTATTATAATGAGTACATCCATCATTACCACTCCTCTACCTTAAATACAGAAGCAGGAATATTTATTCCTGATGCCTCCAGCCTATCGTAAAACTTCGGTCTAATACCTGTAGGCGCTAACTTCCCAATAATCTTTCCTTCACTGTCTAAGCCCTGCTGCTTGAAGGTGAAAATATCTTGAAGTACAACTACATCTCCTTCAAGCCCTTGAACCTCTGTAATATTTATTATTTTTCTTGAGCCATCCTTAAGCCTTGCCTGCTGTACAATTACATCAATTGCACCAACAATCTGCTGGCGTATTGCCTTAAGGGGAAGCTCTACCCCTCCCATCAAAACCATTGTCTCAAGACGGGCAATCATATCTCTTGGACTGTTGGCATGTCCAGTTGCTAGTGAACCATCATGACCAGTATTCATAGCCTGGAGCATGTCTAAAGCCTCACCACCACGGACCTCACCGATAACTATTCTCTCAGGTCTCATTCTTAGTGAGTTACGAACAAGATCTCTAATTGTAACTGCCCCTTTTCCCTCTACATTAGGAGGTCTTGATTCCAGCGAAACCACGTGCTCCTGTGAAAGTTGCAGCTCTGCAGCATCCTCTATAGTTATTATTCTTTCATCATTAGGTATGAAAGAAGATAATACATTTAATGTTGTTGTTTTTCCAGAACCTGTCCCACCACTTATAAAAATATTAAGTCTGGCCTTAACACAAGCATCAAGGAATTGAGACATCTCTTCTGATAAGGTTCCAAATCTTATCATATCCTTTATAGTTAAAGGATCCTTAAAAAACTTTCTAATTGTAATAGTTGGACCGTTTAAAGCAAGTGGAGGAATGATAGCATTAACTCTTGATCCATCTTGAAGTCTTGCGTCTACCATAGGACTGCTTTCATCAATTCTTCTGCCAAGAGGCGAAACAATTTTCTCAATGATATTCATAACATGCTCATTGTCTCTAAATTGAACATCTGTAAGTTGAACTTTTCCCTTTCTTTCAACATATACACTGTAAGGCCCATTTACCATTACTTCACTTACCTCAGGATCTAGTAAAAGAGGATTTATTGGGCCATAGCCTGTCAAATCATTGATAAGTTCCTGAACAACCCTACCTCTGTCCACATCCCCATAGAGCTCCCCGTCCTTTTTTAATATTTCAAAGGATATAGCTTCAACCTTAGGAGGTAAATTTTCTACTTCCTCATCTTTAAACTCGTCCATAATTCTTTTTTGCAGCTTATTTTTAAATTCCTGTTCCTTAGTTGATGGTATAAAAGCTGTCTTTTTAGGAGATATAACAATCTCTTCAGTCTTAGTAAGCGCAACTTCACTTTTTTCTATAGAAACTTTAATATTATGCTCATCATTATTATTAACAGTATTCATTCTCGCAAGAAGCCCCATGCTTTCACCACCTTAATAAGTTACCCTCTTCCCTTTTTAAAGAAATCAAAGAAACCCTTCTTTTTTCTTCTTTTGTTCCGAGATGAATATCTCTTGTTGCAAATTTTATCAGCTATATAATTTATCTCTTTAGTTATTCTTTCATTAGGCTTGCTAATTACAAAAGGAATCCCTATATTAAAAGATTTAGACACAACTTTAAAATCATTTGATATATAGTGAAGCTCCCTAAGTTCTAGTATTCTAGCTGCATCCCTGAATTTTATCACACTTTCCATATTCCCTCTGTTAACAATAACACTAATCTTATCGCCCATATTAAGAGCGTTAAGTGTTTTAATCATGGATTTTGTATTCTTCAAAGCCGCCATCTCAAGATCAGTAACAAGAAAAATTTTATGTGCTAATTCCATAAAAGTAATATTGTGTTCTGAAAGCCCCGGACCTATATCTACAACCACAAATTCATTCTGATCCACCAGCTTTTCTGTAATCTCTTCAATAGCCTTAGATGTAATTAAATCTGCATATTCAGGTCTTAAAGGAGCAGATAACACCTTAACACCACTTTCATGACTTTGAAGATAGTTCTCTAGCATGCTGCTGTTTATAGATTTTATATCTTGAACTAAGTCGCTTATTGTAAGCTTAGGCTGTAAATCAAGCGCAATATTTACGTCTCCAAATTGAAAATCCCCATCCATAATACAGGTGGAATATCCCTTCTGTGCAAGTACAACAGCGGTATTCACAGAAACTACTGTCTTTCCAACACCACCCTTGCCACTAGCAAAAACGATTATTTTCTTATTTTTCTCTTCACTTTTTTCTCTTAACATATCCTCCATAGCTTAAATTCCACCTCCTTGACCTGGGTACTTGTCATATTTCAATTCTTACTGTAATATCTTGCTTCTCAAAATGAATTTAACGTTTCCTCTTTCATCTGCATTTATTATTTTTACCGCATCTTCTTGTTTCAATTCCACCGTTACAGCAGTATACAAACTTTCCTGTCCCTGCGCCTTTGTAACATTTGATCCTTTTGAATCCTTGCTGTCTTTGCTGTCTTCATCACTTTCTTTAAGGCTTTTCCCAACAGCTAAAACTCTTACATTTTCAAGGATTAGAGATGTATTCACTTGATTCTTTCCGCCTTCCTTGATAATTTCGCTAAAAATTATATCAACATAATTCTCTGGCTGAACTAAATTAGAAACGGATTCCACAAAGTTTGCCTCAATAGATACCGCTCTGTAGCCCTCTCTTATCTTTCTTGTAATCTCTTCACTTTCTTCAAACTGACTAGTAAATCGGAAAGGTAATAATA
>Ga0316601_100000226_pt1 | contig 22633 bp, 11 predicted proteins | sample OWC_soil_day5_no_FD_207663 | JGI IMG/M metagenome (GOLD analysis project Ga0316601, IMG submission 207663) | Wetland soil microbial communities from Old Woman Creek delta, Ohio, United States - OWC_soil_day5_noCT | ecosystem: Environmental > Terrestrial > Soil > Wetlands | place: USA: Ohio... | reverse complement strand
TCGGACTTCGACCTCTACCTGTTCGGCGAAGGCAACCACTACAGCATCTACTACAAGCTCGGTGCGCACCCGATCGTGCTCGACGGCCTCCCCGGGACGCGGTTCGCGGTGTGGGCCCCGAACGCCGAGCGAGTGAGCATCGTCGGGCCGTTCAACCTCTGGGACGGCCGCAAGCATGCCATGCAGACGCGCGGCGCCTCCGGTATCTGGGAGCTGTTCATTCCAGACGTCGGCCCCGGCACCGCCTACAAGTACGAGATCCGCACGCGCGCCGGCCGCACCATCCTCAAGGCGGATCCTTACGGCTTCGCGATGCAGCTGCGGCCCGACAACTGCTCAGTCGTCGTCACGCTCGACGGGCACGAATGGCAGGACCGTGCGTGGATGGAGGCGCGCTCGTCCGCGAACCACCTGACGCGGCCCATCAACATCTACGAGGTGCACCCGGGCTCGTGGAAGCGCGACTACGGCCACACCCCGCCGTTCCTGAACTGGCGCGAGTTCGCCGACCAGCTCATTCCTTACCTGCAGGACCTCGGGTATACGCACGTCGAGTTGATGGGTGTCGCCGAGCACCCGTTCGACGGCTCCTGGGGCTACCAGGTGGTGGGCTATTTCGCGCCGACGGCACGCTTCGGCTCGCCGCAGGACTTCATGCACTTCGTGGACCGCTGCCACCAGGCGGGCATCGGCGTCATCATCGACTGGGTGCCGGCGCATTTCCCGCGCGACGACCACGGCCTCGCGGGCTTCGATGGATCGGCGCTCTACGAGCACGCGGATTCACGGCTCGGCGAGCACGCCGACTGGGGCACGAAGATCTTCAACTACGGCCGCCACGAAGTGCGCAACTTCCTGGTGGCCAATGCGCTCTACTGGCTCGACTACTACCACGTGGACGGACTGCGCGTGGACGCGGTGGCGTCCATGCTCTACCTCGACTATAGCCGCCAGCCCGGCGAGTGGGTGCCGAACCGATTCGGCGGTCGCGAGAACCTCGACGCGATCGAGTTCCTGCGCCAGCTCAACATCGCCGTCGGCCGGTACCACCCGGGCGCGATGATGTTCGCGGAGGAATCGACGGCGTTCCCGGCCGTGACGCAGCCGGTGCACCTGGGCGGCCTGGGGTTCCACTTCAAGTGGAACATGGGCTGGATGAACGACACGCTGCGCTACGCCGCGCTCGATCCGGTCCATCGCCGCTATCACCATCACCTGGTGACCTTTTCCTTCATGTACGCGTGGTCGGAGAAGTTCGTACTGCCGATCTCCCACGACGAGGTCGTGCACGGCAAGGGCTCGCTGCTCGACAAGATGCCGGGCGACGAATGGCAGAAGCGGGCGAACTATCGGCTGTTCCGCGCCTTTATGACCGCGCACCCGGGCAAGAAGCTGCTGTTCATGGGCACGGAGTTCGGTCAGTGGCGCGAGTGGCGCGACGAGCATTCGATCGACTGGCACCTGCTCGATGACGCGCGTCATCGCGGGCTGCTCGACCTGAACCGCGACCTGAACCGCCTCTACGCAAACCTCCCCGCACTGCACGCGAGCGACACCGATCCCGCGGGCTTCGCGTGGATCGACCTGCACAATGCCGACCAGAGCGTGTTCGCGTTCCTGCGCCGCGATCCGGCGGACCCGGCGGCGGCTCCCCTGGTCTGCGTGTTCAACTGCACGCCGGTGCCGCGCGACGACTACTGGCTTGGCGTGCCCGACGCCGGCAGCTACGCGAAGATCCTCGACAGCGACGACGCCCGTTACGGCGGCTCGTCCTACAGCCGCGCCGAACGCGTGAGCGCGGACGCACACCCCTGTCACGGGTTTCCGTTCCGCGTGCGCGTGAACCTGCCACCGCTGTCCGCGGTATTCCTGCGCCAGGAACGCTGAGCGCGGCTTGATGCAGACGCGTCCGTTCGGCCGCAGTGGCCTCGTCGTGCCGGTGCTTGGTTTTGGGGCGATGCAGCTCGGCGATCCGGCACTGCCGGAGCAGGACGTTGCACGCCTGCTCAATGCCGCGCTCGACCTGGGCCTGGCGCTGATCGACACCGCGCGCTCCTATGGGCTGTCCGAGGAGCGCATCGGCCGCCACATCGCGCATCGACGGGACGAGTACGTCCTCTCGACCAAGGTCGGCTACGGCGTGGAAGGGGTCCAGGACTGGACCTACGATTGCATCCTCGCGGGCGTGGACCAGGCGCGGGACCGCCTGCGCACCGACGTGATCGACATCGTCCACCTGCACTCCTGCGGGCTCGAGACCTTGCGTGCAGGGGCGGTGACAGAGGCGCTGGCCCGCTGCGTCGAGCGGGGCCAGGTGCGTATCGCGGCGTATTCCGGTGACGATGAACCGCTGCGCCACGCGATCGCCAGCGGCAGCTTCGGCAGCGTCCAGGTTTCGGTGAGCATCTGCGATCAGCAGGGGCTCCCGGCAGTCAAGGACGCGCGTGAGCGCGGCCTCGGCACCATCGGCAAGCGGCCGCTGGCGGGTCGTCCCTGGGCCTGCGATCTGCCGCCTTCCGATCCGGTGCATGCGGAGTACCATCGGCGCTTTGCGGTGCTCCGCGGGGCGTTCGGCGGCGAGCCCGGCGGCTGGGATTCGCTGGCACTGCGCTTCGCCGCCTATGAGCCGGGCGTCGACTGCGTGATCGTCGGCGGCACCAGTCCGCGGCATCTCGAGCGAAACGCCGCGGTCGTCGCGTCGGGTCCGCTGGAGCAGGGACTTCGGGCCGCCTGGCACGAGCGTTACGCCGCCGCCGGGTCCGAATGGCGAGGAATGGTGTGATGAACGAGACCGTGAACGCGCCAATGCCGGAGGCGGCATACCTCGAGACGGGGGCGCCCCAGCCGCTGGGCAGCAGCTGGACCGGACGCGGTACCAACTTCGCGGTGTTCTCGGCGCACGCGACACGTGTCGAGCTTTGCCTGTTCGATTCGAGCGGACGCCGAGAAACGGCTCGACTGGCGCTGCCGTCGCGAACCGGCGATCTCTGGCACGGCTTCCTGCCGGCGCGCTTCGGTGGGCCCGGCACGCTCTATGGCTATCGCGTGCACGGACCGTATCAGCCTGCGGATGGGCATCGGTTCAATCCGGCGAAGCTCCTGGTGGATCCCTGTGCGCTCGCGCTCGAGGGCGGCCTCGATTGGCACCCGTCCTTGAAGGGCGCCGAAGCGGACAACGACTGGATCGCGGACGACACTGACAGCGCAACGCACGTACCGAAATCCCGTGTCGTGGACACGGCCTTCGACTGGGGCGGCGTGCGCGCCCCGAGCGTTCCGTGGCGCGACACGATGATCTACGAACTGCACGTCAAGGGGTTCACGCAGCGGCACCCCGGCGTACCGGAGCACTTGCGCGGCAAGTACCTTGGCCTCGCGCAACCCGTGGTGCTCGACTACCTGAAGAAGCTCGGGGTCACGACGATCGAGCTGATGCCGTGCCAGGCGTTCGTGAGCGAGGAGTTCCTGGTCAAGCGCGGCCTCTCGAACTACTGGGGCTACAACCCGCTCGCCTGGTTCGCGCCGGATGCGCGCTACGCGGTCCACGAACCCGTGGCCGAATTCAAGACCATGGTCCGGGCGCTGCACGACGCCGGCCTCGAGGTCGTGCTCGACGTGGTGTTCAACCACACGGCGGAGGGCAACGAAAACGGACCGACGCTGAGCCTTCGCGGCTTCGACAACCTGGTCTATTACCGGCTGTTCCCTCACAACCGCGCTCACTACAAGAACTTCACGGGTTGCGGCAATACGGTGAGCTTCGACCACCCCGAGGTCCGCGCATTGGTGATCGACTGCCTGCGCTACTGGACGACCGAGATGCGCGTGGACGGCTTCCGCTTCGACCTGGCTCCCGCGGTCGGGCGCGACGCGAGTGGCTTCAGCGGCAACGCGCCGTTCTTTTCGGCCCTTCACTCGGACCCGACGCTCGCCTACGTCAAGCTGATTGCCGAGCCGTGGGATGTGGGTCCCGGCGGCTACCAGCTCGGACATTTCCCGGCAGGGTGGTCCGAGTGGAACGACCGCTATCGCGACACCGTGCGCGCCTTCTGGCGCGGTGACGACGCATTGCTCGGCACCTTCGCCGAGCGCTTTGCGGGCTCGAGCGACCTGTTCCGGCATCACGCGCGCAAGCCGACGGCGAGCATCAACTTCGTGACTTCCCACGACGGGTTCACGCTGCACGACCTCGTTTCGTACAACGAGCGCCGCAACGAAGCGAATCTCGAGAACAGCAACGACGGCCACAGGCACAACCTGAGCTGGAACTGCGGCGTCGAGGGCCCGACCGACGACCCGGTCGTGCTGGAAACGCGCGGGCGCCAGATGCGGAACCTCCTGGCGACGTTATTCCTGTCGCAGGGCGTACCGATGCTGCTGGCGGGCGACGAGATGGGGCACAGCCAGGGGGGTAACAACAACGCCTACTGCCAGGACAACGAGCTGACCTGGCTGGACTGGAGCCTGGCCGAGACCAACGCCGACCTGGTGCAGTTCGTCCGCGCATTGACGGACCTGCGCAGGTCCCGGTTGTGGCTGCGGCGAGACACCTTCCTCAAGGGAACCCGCCGCACCGCGGCCGCGCGGGACGTGACCTGGCTGCATCCGGCCGGGCACGAGATGACCGAGGCGGATTGGAACGACGGCTCGCTGCGCTGCCTGGCGGTGCAGATGAGCGGCGCCGCGTATTCGCGTGCAGCCCTGGAGGGTGACCTGCTCATCGTCTTCAATTCCGGGACTGCCGCGGTGGAGATGCCGCTGCCGCATGCGTCGCTGGGAATGGACTGGCGTGTCGTGGTCGATACGGCGGAGCGCGTCGTGCCGGAGGCCCCGCGGCTTTTGCAATGCAAAGAGCCGTTGCGCGTGGAGCCGCGCAGCACCGTCATGCTGGAATCGCTGGCCGACCAGGCCTGAGTCGCAGTCGACACAAGCTGTACAGATTTCCCGCTCTTGCGGACCCCTGTCGTTTAGTGGCATCGTCCGGCAGGACCCGCACCAGCAAGAGACCAAGAAGGCGTCGGGTCCACGCAACCGTCCGAGCCCACAGGGGAGTGTTCTCGTTTGGACGCGATCGACGAAATTCTCACGAGGCGGCGTGCCCACGGCGTCTCGAACCCGCATGCCTGTTCCAGGAGTGTGTCCATGTCGCGCTCTTTCCGTGATCTGTTGAAGTTCTCCGCGCCGCTGTTTTGCTCCGCCGCACTTTTGTCGGGTTGCGGCAGTGGTAGCAGCGGGTCCGCTGATCTCGACGAGGGCGGTTCGACCAATGGCCCGCCGCCACCCGTTACGAAGACCGAATCGTTCGACTTCAAGTCGCCGGTCGACTGGTTCGTGAGCGGCACGCCACCGACTCACGCGCGGTTCTCGGGCGGACAAGCTACCGACACTGGAGCGGGCTTCTGGATCATCCCGTCTGGAAAGACAGGCGTCATTGATTTCGGCACGCCGGCCGATGCAGTGAAGTTCACGACCCAGGACGACTTCACGCCGACAGCCGCCGCGGGTGCGCCTGCGCAGAAGACGGGCGTTGGCGCGAACATCGGCAGCGAGAAAGTCGACGCGCCCTTCTGCGGCGCTGCTCCTTGCGACACAGGTAGTTACCTCGTATACGTCCGCGGCCTTGGCGTTAAGAAGGACTGGGACCAGACGCCGCCAAGCAGGCAGTTCAAGGAGGTCGCCGACAACGTCCTGGAAGTCACCCTGCCGCTCACGACCGCCATCGTGGCCAATGGCGAGTTCGAAGCCGCGGACGAGACCGGCGAGTTCAAGGTCGCTGCCGAGAGTTGGTCCAACATGAACTGCGGCGCCGGCGACGCCGGCGCGCGCATCGAGGTCGGGACGGCCTACACAATGAGCTGTGGCGCCAACCCCGGCAACCTGGACCTGACCATCACTGAGGATGCCGATTACAAGTTCACGCTGGACGTCACGGGTTCCGACAAGACCGCACCCGTGCTGAAGATCACGAAAGTCGCCACCGATGGCGGTGGTGGCGAGCCCGTGCCACAGGACAGCACCATTATCCGCATTCACTCGGTGACCGTCGTGGCCAGCGCTGCGGGCCCCGCGGGTGTGGAAAGCGTCACGGAGGTGAAGGGCCTCGGAAGCCTCAGCATCGATGAGGTGCGTCAGGGCGGCGACGCGCGCATCACGCGCATCGAAATCGAGAATACGGGCACCAAAGGCGACATCGGTGTGGCCGACATCAGCTGGACTGCCGACGCGCAGTTCGCGCTGGAGCCAGCGTTCACCAACATCTATTACTCGCGCCCGACCGGCAGCACCACGGGCACCAGGATTGTCGTGGGCGGAGAGACTTACGACTGCGTGGCGACGCCCGCGGACTCACCGTACGACTGCGTCGCGGAAGACGTGGAAGTCACGCCCTATGCCAACGCGCCCATGACCGTGCAGAACGCCGGCGTGCCAGCGGAAACGATCAACTTCAACGGCGGCAGTGGCGAAGAGGACGTGTACGCGTACTCGGGCAACACCTGGGCCAGCACCGGTACCCCGGCGCCTGCGCCGGTCATTGCGGACGCAGCTGCGCACTGGGTGGACATGGGCACGCTGCTGTACAACCCGCCCGCAGGAACGACGAAGGTCGAACTGCTCGTCTCGCCGGACGCATCGATCGCCGGCGGCCCGCAGGGCATCTCGGGCACGTACCAGACCGTTTCGACGGCTGTCGGCACCAACCCGAAGCCGGCGTTCAACAACCAGTTGCACACTCTCAAGGCCTGGGCCCTTCAGGGAGTCACGGACGCACAGGCCAAGGACGTTGCCCGCGGCCAGCTGGTAGCGATCGGCCGCGACGCAAACGGCAAAGTCCTGGGAGGCACGCGCGTACAGGCGGCCGGCGCGCTCGACGCGCTGTACACGGCCGCTGCGTCTGACGACGTGCACCTGGGGGTGAGCTATGCGTCCGGTGTCCCGTCGCTCGCGGTCTGGGCGCCCACCGCGCTCAAGGATCCGGGCGTGAAGGTCAACATCTACGACGATGCCGCGGACACGACGGCCGAGACCTTCGATATGACACTGGACGAGGCCACGGGCGTCTGGAGCGTGACCGGGACCTCGGACTGGAACCGAAAGTTCTACACGATTTCACTGAAGGTCTTCTCGTACGCCGAGGACGCGATTGTGACCAACGAGGTAACGGACCCGTACTCCGTGAGCCTCGCGATGGACAGCGTGCGCAGCCAGTTCGTGGACCTCAATGATGCGGACCTCAAGCCCGCGGGCTGGGACACGCTGGTGAAACCCGCGCTCGAGGCGCCCGAGGACATCGTGCTGTACGAGCTGCACGTCCGCGACTTCAGCGTAGCGGACCAGTCCGTGCCCGCCGCTGACCGCGGCAAGTTCACCGCGTTCGACACCCCGGGAACGAAGGGTCGCGAGCACCTGCAGCAGCTGGCGCAGGCGGGCCTGACCCACGTCCACATCCTGCCGGCCTTTGACATCGCGACCGTGAAGGAGAACCCGGCGGACCAGGTCAACCTCGAGGACCCGGTCGAGAAGCTGTGCGCGAAGAACACGGCGGCCGCGAGCCTGTGCTCCACGGATGCGGGCAAGACGATCCGCAAGGCGATCGAGGACGCCATCGCGGCAAACCAGCTCGAACGCCCGCCGCAGATCATGGAATGGATTCGGCAACTCGACGGCTTCAACTGGGGCTACGACCCGTACCACTTCGGCGTGCCCGAGGGCAGCTATTCGACCAACCCGAATGGCCCGACCCGCATCCTGGAGTTCCGCCGCATGGTCAAGGGCCTGAACGATCTCGGCCTGCGCACGGTGATGGATGTTGTGTACAACCACACCAACCAGTCGGGACAGAACCCCCGTTCGGTGCTCGACAAGATCGTGCCCGGGTACTACCACCGTCGCGACAACACGAGCGGCGGCGTGACCAGTGGTACCTGCTGCGCGGACACGGCCACCGAGTTCCGGATGATGGAAAAGCTGATGATCGACACCGGCAAGACCTGGGTGCGCGATTACAAGGTCAGCGGTTTCCGGTTCGACCTCATGGGCACGCATCCGCTGGCCGCGATGATCGACTTCCAGGACGCGGTGAAGGCGATCGATCCGAGCGTCTACATCTACGGCGAAGGCTGGAACTGCTGCGGGGGCGAGGATGACATCCGCTTCGAGTCGGCCCGTCAGGCCAATCTCGGCGGCACCGGCATCGGCAGCTTCAGCGACCGCATGCGTGACTTTGTTCGCGGCGGCGGGCCGTTCGACAGCCCGACCGACATGGTCGAGAGGCAGGGCTTCGTCTCCGGGTGGTTCTATGACCCGAACGCGTCGCCGACTTACATCTGGGAAAATGGACCCATCAACGCGACTCATCCTAGAGAGTCATACCGCGTTGCAAAAGGCAGCGCAGAGGATCGCGAGTTCATGATCGCGGGCACGGACAATATCCGTGTCTGGCTCGCCGGCGGACTGGCAACTTACCGGTTCCAGGACGCCGCGGGTGCGGAAGTCGCCGGTCAGGACGTGCCTTACCCGGTGGCCGGCAATCCAGGCGCGCAGCCATCCGGCTACACCAGCGACCCGCAAGAGGCGATCAACTACGCGGACAAGCACGACAACCTGACGTTCTGGGACTACAGCGAACTCAAGATTCCGCCCGGCACGTCGAGTGCCGTTCGTGTCCGCGCGCACAACGTCGGCAACGCGCTGCTCATCCTGGCGCAGGGCATCCCGTTCCTGCACGCGGGTACGGACATCCTTCGCTCAAAGTCGGGCGATAGGGATTCGTACGACTCGGGCGACTGGCACAATGAGCTCGACTGGACGCTGAGCGGATCGAAGTGGGCCCAGGGTCTGCCGATTGCCGACAAGAACAGCTCCGCGTGGCCGATCCTGCGGAGCGCCTACCTGGACCCGACGACGCATCCGGGTACGACCGACCTGCAACGCGCCTTCGACCACATGAGGGAGATGCTGCAGATCCGCAAGAGCTCACCGCTGTTCCGCCTGCGCGACAAGGATCAGGTGGACCAGCGCGTGAAGTTCTACAACACCGGGCCGTCGCAGATCCCGGGCGTCATTGCCATGGCCATTGACGGTTGCGCGGAGCCGGGCAACGTGCCGGCTGACGGCGCATTGATGACGATATTCAACGCGTCGGACGAGCCGCGAACGCTGAACCTGTTCGGCACCGAGACATGGACGCTGCATCCCGTGCTGGTCAACTCGACCGATCCGATCGTGAGGACCGCGAAGCACGACGCGAATGGGTTCTACGTCCCGGCTCGCACGACCGCGGTGTTCCGACGGGCCGAACAGAAGTCCTGCGCGCCGTATCCGGTCGACATGTACGTTCGCGGCAGCTTCAACGACTGGGCCGACCCGCCGAAGCCCGAGTACAAGCTCGAGTTCCTCGGTGGCAAGGATTACTCAGTCTCGGCGCCGGTCACGCTCCCCGCGACGGGCAAGCCAGCGTTCAAGATCGCGGCCGCCAACTGGTCGGCAGCGGCCACGGACTGTGGCGTTGCCCCCGACACGAACGCGTGGCTTGGGCAGCCCCTGACGCTCACCTGCGGGAAAGTGCCGGGCTTTGATTCGAACATCAACCTGCAGGCCTCGGTGGCGGGCAACTACAAGTTCAGCCTGAACGCGGCGAGCACGGTGAATCCGGTGCTGACGGTGGCCAGGGTGTCGCCGTCCAACGACCAGACCCTGTACGTGCGCGGCGGCTTCAACAACTGGGACACGAGCCTTCCCACGACCTGGGACGACGAGAGCATCTACACGGGGGTCGGCAGCATTGCCGCGGGAACGTTTGAGTTCAAGGTCGAGGCCGGTAACTGGGCGACGCTCGATTGCGGCGGTCCGAGGGGTGCGGCGAACGGCAGCACGAAGGCCGAGATCGGGCAGCCGTTAGCGCTCACCTGCGGGCAGGTCGCGGGGCAGGGTCCATCGAATCTTGGCCTTACCGTCCCGAGTGCCGGCCAATATGTGTTTGCTGTGGATGCAACGGACCAGGCCGCTCTCAAGCTGGTGGTAGAGCCAGCACCAGTCACCGACACCACCCCGGACGACTCCCCGGACGATACCAACGTATTCGTTCGTGGACTCGGCGGCGACTGGTCTCGCGGGCCCCTGAACCAGATGAACTATCTTGGTTTCGGGACGTATCGGCTGGACAAGGTGGTCTCGGCCGGAGCTCAGGAGTTCAAGATCGCGACTGCGGACTGGGCGAAGGTTAACTGCGGTTGGGCCACAAAGGGCCAGCAGGTCGCCATCGGCACGCCGTTTGCGATGGCATGTCCTGGTGCTGAGAACCTCGTCCTCTCGCCGACGATAGCGGGGACGTACCGGTTCAAGTACACGAAGGCGGACGGCAATTTGCTCGTCACCGGACCGTGACGCCGCAGCGCTGATTGATCCACACTTCACGGCCTGGCATCCGCAAGGGTGCCAGGCCGGTTCTTTTCTGGGGCTGCCTGCGCGACCGTGAGCCGCAAGCGAAGAAGGAAAGACGAGACTGTCGTGCCTGAGACGCGCGCGAGTGAGCCGCCGTTGCGGCGAAAGTCATGTTCAGCGCGCAGGGTGGCGATGTGGTCGATCGTACTGCTGCTGCCTTTCGTCGCCCTGGCGGCGACGGAAGTGGCTCTGCGCCTCGCCGGCTTCGGCCGCGATCTCGAGCCGCTGTTCATCCGGAGTCCCGGGCTGTCCGGGTACCTGCAGGCCAACCCGGGTGTCGTCACGCGCTTTTTCACGGATCCGTCCCAGGCGCCCGACGTCAGCATCGAAACGGCCTATTTCCGTGCCAGCAAAGTGCCGGGCTCGTTCCGCGTGTTCGTCCAGGGCGAATCGAGCGCGGCCGGGTTTCCCTATGGTCTCGGCGCGTCTCTCGCGGGCATCCTCGACCAGCGCTTCGAGCGAGCCTTTCCCGGCCGTGAGGTGGAGGTCATCTCTACGGCGATGGCGGCGGTCAATTCCTACACGCTGCTCGACTTCGCCGACGAGATCATCGAGCAGCAACCCGATGCGGTCGCAATCTACGTTGGCCACAACGAGTTCCTGGGCATCCTGGGCGTTGGGTCAACGCTGCGCATGTCTTCCAGGCCGTGGCTGACTCGCGCATTTCTCCGGGTCCGCGAGTTGCGGCTGTTCCAGCTCATGAGCCGTGTCTACGGAGGGTTTGCCCCGAGCGCGCCGTCGCAGCCCGTGGGGAGCGCGGACACGCTGATGGGCGCGGTGGCCGGCGAGCGATCAATTACCCTGAAGTCGACCTTGTTTGCCCGCGGCGCCGAGCAGTTCGAAACGAACCTCGATGCGCTGCTCGCGAGGTACGAGCGTGCCGGCATCCCGGTGTTCATTGGCACGCTCGCCAGCAATGAGCGCGACCAGATGCCGCTCGCAATCCTGGCCGGGGCAGACACGGAGGCCGCATCCACCGCCAAGACCGCATACCACGCGGCTCAGGATGCAGAGGGTGCCGGGGATTTCGCGTCCGCGCGAGACGGTTACGCGTGGGCGCGGGATCTCGATCCCCTTCGATTCCGCGCCCCGTCGGTCTTCAGCAAGATCGTGGCGCAGGTTGCGGCGCGCCGGCACGCGGACCTTGTCGATGTCCACGAGGCCTTCGTGCACGCGAGCCCGAACGGCCTCGTCGGCGCCAACCTGATGCTCGAGCACGTACACCCGAACCTCGACGGCTACTTCCTGCTGGCGGACGCGTTTTTTGATGCCATGACCGGCAAGGGACTACCGGGCAAGCCCGACGTGGTGGTGCCAGACGCGCAGGCACGCAACGAGATTCCGGTGAGCGACATCGATCGCTGGCTCGGTGAGTACAAGGTGCAGCGAATCCGCTCGGCATGGCCGTTCGTCGCGACGAGCCTACGACCGCGGCTCCCGGTGCCTGTGTCGGAAGGCGAGCGGCTCGCCCAGGAGCTGTATAACCAGCGAATCTCGTGGCCCGAGGCGCAGGAGCGCCTGCGACGGCATTACCTCGCCGTGGGGGACAAGCCGGAGTACACGCGCGTTACCGCGATCCTCGCCGACGGTTTTCCCTTCACGGGCGCACTGCAGTTCGAAGCGGCGGCGGCACTGATCGCGATTGGCCGGCCCGCGGATGCACTGCGCTACTCACGTCGCGCAGTCGATCTCGAGCCGCGAAACGTGAACCACCTGCTCGTTAACGCGCACGCGCTGATTCTCAACGGGCGCCTGGACGATGGGCGCTCGATGCTCGAGCAGGTGCTGCTGCTCGAGCCCGGCAACCCAACGGCACACGAGGTGTTGCAGCAACTCGGCGCGCGATGAGGCCTACTGCCCTGCGGAGCGCTGACGCACTTCGTCGAGCCAGTACTTTGCGCGGGACTCGCCCGGATGCGCCTTCAAGATGCTTTCGAGTGTCGCGATCGAATCAGCCTTGCGGCCAAGCATGAACTGCGCTTGGGCGAGGGACAGTTGATATTCGATTTTGCCCGCGTCGAGCGCGACCGCGCGCCGAAGGTAATGCAGTCCGCGGGCCGCGGCGTCGGCACGCAGCAGCCACACGCCCGCCTTGTGCTGCGCGTCGGCCGACGTCACGAATCCGTCGGCGAGATTCACTGCCACGCGGGCGGCCTCCACGGAATTGCCCGCACGTTCGTATTCCGCGAGGGCCACGTTCATCGCGTCCGCCCAGGTCAACCGTTCCGTGAACCTGGCCTGCGCGATCTCCTCGATACGGTTCGCGGCCGCCGGAATGCTGGTCGGCCGTTGCTCCGGTACGAACGGCCAGTCGTTCTTCAGGACCGCCATCCGGTACTCGCCAGCCAGTCGGTCCACCTCGGTGAGCGGCATGTCGCGCCTCGCCGTCTCATCGTCCACGACGACCGTCGGCGTGCCGAACTGGGCGACGAGCGCAGGGAAGTAGGCGGTGGCGACCCGGAAGTAGCCCTCCGCGTTCGGGTGCACGTGCTCCAGCATCAGGTCCGAGCCAATGATGCCGTTGCGGGACGCGGCGACCAGCGCGCCCTGGACGTCCACGAGGTGGGCGCCATTCGCTTCGGCGAGTTCGCGGATCAGCGCATTGAAGGACTCCGGCGCGCGGAACCGCAGTTCGTCCCGGTCCTTCGCGGCGAGGTATTCCTCGCGTGCCTTGGTCAGAGCGCCCCCGGCTTCCAAAACGCGCGCCTTCTCGAAGTGCGCGAGCGCCGAGGATTCGCCCTGCTCCACCGGTGCGCCGGCAAACGGCGGCTGGTCGCGCTCGTTGCTCGCGAGCGTGCCGATGAACACGGGCACACCGGCGTCGCGGTACTTGCGCAGCAAGCGCTCCAGGTTGCCACGGAACTGCTCGAGCCCGCGCTCGTACAGTGGGGAACCGAGCGGGATGGAGCGCTCGGCGGCCACCCGGGCCATCAGCGTGCCGCTGCGCTTGGAGAGAGGATCGCGGTCGGGCCAGAGCGGCGCCAATGCGCGCTCTAGGGCCCGATAGACGTGCAGTCGGCGAAGTTGAGCCACGGCGCGCGCCGTCGTGGGCGACTTTGCGCTCACGAACGAGGAGCCCACTCCGCCGATGCCCAGATACTCATTGTGTCCGGTGTAGATGACGACCGCGTCCGGGTGCTGCGCGATGATCTCGTCGGCGAAGTCGAGCAGCACGTAGCTCGTGACCGCCGACATTCCGGTGTTGATCACCTCTAGACCGCGGTCGGGATAAGCCCGCTGCAGCCGCTGCTGCAGCAACGCAGCCGGCGAAGCCCAGCGGCCATAGGGAAATCCCGCGGCGGTCGACTCGCCCTGCACGAAGATCCGCAGCGTCCCGGGGGATTTCGTGGCGGGGAACCACGTCGTGTCGATGCTGACGTCGGGCGCATCGCGTGGATCCGGGAAGAACCTCTGCACGGCTTCCGGGTTGGGCTGGAGATAGCCGGGCGCGGACTCGACGGGCACGAACAGGGGCTCGAGCCGGCCGACCCCCGTGGCGCGCAGCAAGAACTCGGCGGCGCCGAGCAGCAGCAGCGGCGTCAGCACCGTGATCAGGAGGAACAGTCGGCTTCGGCGCGCAGCGTTCATCGGTCCCGGCGACTCGGGCATTGGTTTTCTAGTAGATTGGCCGCGCTCTCACCAGGATCGCGCGTGAAGCGAATTCTCGGCCTGTCCGCATACTACCATGACGCTGCCGCAGCCCTCGTCGTCGACGGGCAGGTGGTCGCGGCTGCGCAGGAGGAGCGCTTCACGCGTCGCAAGCACGACGCGCGCTTTCCGGCCAATGCGGCGCGGTACTGCCTCGAGTGGGCAGGGCTATCCCTCGACCAGATCGATGCCGTCGTCTTCTACGACAAGCCGTTCCTGAAATTCGAGCGCCTGCTCGAAACCTACCTCGCCTGTGCGCCGCACGGGCTGCGCTCGTTCGTCGCGGCCATGCCTGTCTGGATCAAGGAAAAGCTGTTCCTCAAGGCACAGCTGCGGCGTGAGCTGCGCGCACTCGCGACCGACGGCACCCCACTGCCGCCACTGCTCTTCAGCGAGCACCACCTCTCGCATGCGGCGTCGGCCTTTTACCCAAGCCCGTTCGAGTCGGCCGCCGTGTTGTGCCTCGACGGCGTCGGCGAATGGGCCACGACCTCGGCCTGGGTAGGCGAGGGCACGCGATTGCAGCCGATGTGGGAGATCCACTTCCCGCACTCGCTCGGGCTCCTGTACTCCGCGTTCACGTACTACACCGGGTTCAAGGTCAACTCAGGCGAGTACAAGATGATGGGCCTCGCGCCCTACGGCGAGCCGCGCTATGCCGACGTGATCCGCCAGCACCTGGTGGACGTGAAGCCGGACGGGACGTTCCGCCTCGACATGCGCTACTTCGATTACGCCGCCGGGCTGCGCATGACCAACGCCCGATTCGACGCGCTCTTCGGCGGAACGGCGCGCAAGCCGGACGAACCCGTGGACCAGCGCACGATGGACGTGGCTGCGTCCATCCAGCAGGTGACCGACGAGATCGTGCTCCGACTCGCACGGACCCTGCGGCGCGAAACCGGACAGCGAAATCTGTGCCTTGCTGGAGGCGTCGCGCTCAACTGCGTTTCGAACGGGCTCGTGCGACGCGAGGGCATCTTCGACGACCTGTGGATCCAGCCGGCGGCGGGGGACGCAGGCGGCGCACTTGGTGCCGCGCTCGTCGCCTGGCATACGCGGGGCGGCGCGCGATCCGTGCGGGCGCCAGGTGACGGTATGTCCGGGGCGCAGCTGGGCCCGGTCTGGGGTGACGACGAGGTGGAGCATTGGCTGACCGCGCAGGGCCTCGCTCACGAGCGCCTCGAACGCGCCGAACTCGTCGAGCGAGTGGCCGGCCTTCTGGCGGAGGGCGCGGTCGTCGGCTGGATGCAGGGCCGGATGGAGTTCGGGCCGCGTGCGCTCGGCAACCGGTCGATCCTCGCGGACCCGCGCAGCCCCACGATGCAGCGTGAGCTGAACCTCAAGATCAAGTTCCGGGAGTCGTTCCGGCCATTCGCCCCGGCGGTGCTGGCGGAGCGCGTCTCGGAGTTCTTCGATCTGGATGGACCGAGCCCCTACATGCTGATCGTCGCGCCCCTCAGGGACCGGCCGCCAGTCGAGGAGAGCGCGGCGACGGACGGATTGCACGGCCTCGATCGCTTGCGGTCAGTCCGCTCGGCGCTGCCGGCGATCACCCACGTCGATTACAGTGCTCGCGTCCAAACGGTGGATCGCAGCACGAATCCAGATTTTAACGCCTTGATCGATGCATTTAGCCGCAGGACGGGAAGCTCCGTCCTGATCAACACCTCGTTCAACGTGCGGGGGGAGCCAATCGTCTGCACTCCCACGGATGCCTACCGGTGTTTCATGGGCACGGCGATGGACTACCTGGTGATCGGCCCGTGCCTGTTGCGCCGGGACGCCCAGCGCAAGGACCATCCAATCCTCGCGGTCAGCCGCGAGTTCGAGGCCGACTGAGCGCATGGAGATCCTGACCCGGAGCGACACCCGCCAGCTGCGCGAATTCGGGATCGGCCTCGCGCTGATCCTGGTCGTGGTCTTCTGGGGCCTTCTGCCCTGGCTGGGCGATCGGCCCCGCCCGCTTTGGCCGGTCGCCGCGGGTGGACTCCTCGTGCTCGCTGCGCTCGCATGGCCGCCGGCGATACTGCCGGTCTACCGGTCGTTGCTGCCGGTTGCGCGGGTGGTGGGCTTCATCAACACCTGGTTGCTGCTCGGGGCCGTGTTCTTTGGCATCCTGCTGCCCGTTGGCCTGGTGCTGCGCGGACTGGGCCGGCTGCAATACCGCACCGGATTCCACAGCGACCTGGGCACCTATCGTGTCGAGGTGCCGCGGGAGCACGTCACGCGCCTCGAGGAGCCTTTCTAGATGGGCGAGTTCCTGCGCGACCTGTGGAAGTTCATGCGGGTCCGGAAGAAATACTGGCTGCTGCCGATCATTCTCGTGCTGCTGCTGCTCGGCGGGCTCGTCGTGGTGAGCCAGCAGTCGGCGCTCGCCTCGCTCATCTACACGATCTTCTGAGCCGAAAAAGCGACGCCGCACAGGGCGCCAAGCGCGTCCTCAAGTGCGCGCGACAAGGGTTTGTTCAGGGTTGATTTTTTGCGTTGCACCGTGCAACGCTGCGACGGCTGTGGTGCGATGCCGCGGCACAACTACAACACATGGTCGGCGCGGGAGATGCGCGGAAAAAGGGACCAGCGAGAGCGTGGTCACGCCTGGCGGGCCGGATCGCCCCGTTGGGCGTTGTCCTGTGCGCTGCTTGCACTCGCGGTCGCCGGATGCGCGACCACGCCTCGCGGCGACTCGCAGTCGGCCGCGCCGCGCGAGCCAGTCAAGGTCATGCCGCAGCGCGACTGGTCGGACGCGGTGCTCTACTTCGTCGTGCTCGACCGGTTCTTCGACGGCTCGACCGCCAACGACACCAACGTCGATCGCGCGAACCCGGGCGGCTTCCATGGCGGCGACCTGCGCGGACTCACCGCGAAGCTCGACGAGATCGCGAGCCTCGGCGCCACGGCGATCTGGATCACGCCCATCGTGCAGCAGATCAACTACTGCCCGCCGGCGCAAGCGCCCACGGGTGTCGCCGTGCCGGGCGGCTGGTTCGAGCACTGCGCGTTCCATGGTTACTGGGCCGAGGACTTCGGCAAGCTCGACCCGCGCTTCGGCACCGAGGAGGACCTGAAGCAACTCGTCGCTGCAGCGCATGCGCGCGGCATCAAGGTGCTCCTGGACGTGGTCTACAACCACGCCGGCTACGACGCCCATTACCTGAAAAATCCCGGGACGTCCGGCTGGTTCCGCACCAAGCCCGTGGACTGCTCGGTCGACGAGCTCCATTGCCAGGTGGGCGGATTGCCGGATTTCCGCACCGAGCTGCCGGAGGTGCAGGACTATCTCTTCAACGCTCACATGGGTCTTGCGAAGCGAACCGGGCTCGACGGCTTCCGGCTCGACACGGTCAAGCACGTCGAGCACGAGTTCTGGCAGCGCCATCGCCGCGAGACACGTAATCGTGTAAGCCCGGATTTCTTCCTCCTCGGCGAGGTTTGGGGCGGATCGGCCACGGTGCTGGACGAGTATTTCGCCGCCGACGAGATGAACGCGGGATTCGACTTCACGTTCAAGGGCAGCTGCGAGAGCTTCGTGCAACGCAAGGGCCGCACCGTCGCCTTCGCGTCGTACCTCGAGAAGCGCCACAAGGTGCGACCGGGTTACCTGCTCGCGCACTACCTGTCGTCGCACGACGAGCCCATGTCGCTGTACCTGCTCGGCGGGGACAAGGACGCGTTCCGCCTGTGCGTGGCCCTGCAGATGACCTCGGTCGGGATTCCCACGATTTACTACGGAGAAGAAGTGGCGCGGGATGGCACCGTCTGGCCGCTCAACCGCAATGACATGCCCTGGGGCAAGGGTCGCGACGAGAGCCTGCGCTTGTACTACCAGCAACTGATCGAGCTGCGACGGAAGAACACCGCCTTGTCCCGTGGGTCGTTCCGCCGCCTCTCGTCGGACGGCGACCTGCTCGTCTTCGAGCGGTTCGACGAAGCGGCTGGCAATGCCGTCGTCGTCGCCGTCAATCGCGGCAAGACCGAAGCGAGCGCGCGTGTCGCGGCGCCGAGGGCCTGGGAGGGTGCGACAGTCGGCGAGGCGCTTACAGGCGCCGCGGCCACGGTCGAGTCCGGCCAACTAAACGTTACCGTGCCGCCGCGCCAGGCGCGCGTTTACCTGAGGCGCTGACACATGGCCCGAATTGCATTCCAGGGGATCGCGAAGCGCTTCGGTGACGTGAGCGTCATCGAGAACCTCGACCTCGAGATCCACGACAACGAGTTCATGGTGTTCGTCGGCCCCTCGGGATGCGGCAAGTCCACGGCGCTGCGCATGATCGCGGGCCTGGAGGAGCCGAGCGAGGGCACGCTCGTCATCGGCGACCGCGTGGTCAACGACGTCCACCCGAAGGACCGCGACGTCGCGATGGTCTTCCAGAGCTACGCGCTCTACCCGCACATGACGGTGCGCGAGAACATCGCCTTCGGTCTGCGGATCCGCAAGATGCCCGAGGCCGAGATCGACCAGCTGGTCGACGAGGCGGCCGGCATCCTGGGCCTGAAGCCGCTGCTCGATCGCAAGCCGAAGGCGCTCTCGGGCGGGCAACGTCAGCGCGTCGCCCTCGGCCGCGCCATCGTGCGGAAGCCCTCGGTGTTCCTGTTCGACGAGCCGCTCTCGAACCTCGACGCGGAACTGCGCGTGCAGATGCGGGCCGAGATCTCGAAGCTGCAGCACCGCCTGAAGACCACGACGGTGTACGTCACGCACGACCAGGTCGAGGCCATGACCCTCGGCCACCGCATCGCCGTGCTCGCGCCCATGGGCAAGGAGCGCAAGACCAACCTGAAGCAGGTCGGCACGCCACTCGAGCTCTACGACCGTCCGCAGAACGTGTTCGTGGCCAAGTTCATCGGCACGCCCAACATGAACATGATGAAGGCGAAGGTGAACGGCGACGCGACCCTGCTGCAGGCGAGCGGTTTTGCCTCGCCCGTGCCGGACAACTGGCGTGAGGGTCTCAAGCCGTACGCCGGAAAGGACGTGCTCATGGGCGTGCGGCCCGAGCACGTCGGCGAGGCCGCCGCGCACAACTGGTCGAGTACCGCGCCGCTCGGCGGCACGATCGAGATCGTCGAGACGATCGGCCACGAGGTGATCGTGCATTTCCGCTGTGGCGACGACATGATCATCGCCAAGCTCGGCGCCCACCACATCCCGACATTCGGCGAGCAGATCAACCTCGCGATGGACTGCGACGCCATGCACCTTTTCGATCCACAGACGGAGCAGCGGTTGCCGGGCTGAGCGCCCGACGGCCGGGTTCACTGGAGCCAGTCACATGAGTCGGAACATCAAGCGTTGGACGGGCAAGCTCTTCCCAGTGCTGCTGGGCGCATGGGTGTGTGCATCCGCGACCGTTGCCCAGGCGGCGACGGACATCACGGTGTGGCACGCGTACCGCGGCGACGAGAAGGCTGCCTTCGAGAAAGTGGTCGCGCAGTACAACGCGAAGCAGAAGGACGTCCTGGTCAAGACGCTGGCGGTGCCCTACGACGCCTACGCGGACAAGATCACGGCCTCCGTGCCGCGCGGCAAGGGTCCGGACGTCTTCATCTTCGCCCAGGACCGCCTCGGCGGCTGGGTGGAGGCGGGGCAGACCATCGAGCCGATCGATTTCTTCGTGGACGAGAAGGTCACGTCGCAGCTGGTGCCGGGAATGATGCCGGCGATGACCTACCGCAACACGATCTACGGCCTACCGCTCAACTACAAGAGCATCGCCATGATCTACAACACGGCGCTGGTGAAGACGCCGCCGAAGACGACGGGCGAGCTCGTCAAGCTGGCGAAGGGGATGACGGACGCGTCCACCGGACGTTTCGGACTCGCCTACGAATATTCCAACTACTTCTTCCACGCCGCACTCATGAACGCCTACGGCGGGCAGGTATTCGCGCCGGGCCCGGTGCCGGTGATCGACTCGCCGCAGAACGTGGCCGCCGTGAAGACCATGCTCAAGTGGTACAAGCAGGACGGCATCCTGCCGGCCGATCCTTCCTCGACATTGATCGCGAGCCTGTTCAACGACGGCAAGGCGGCCATCGTCTTCTCGGGGCCATGGTTCCTGGGCGAGGTGCAGGACAAGGTGAAGTACGCCATCGCGCCGCTGCCGACAGTGGACGAGGCCGGCGGCAAGCCGATGAAGCCATGGCTCACCGTCGAGGGCGTCTACGTGTCCGCGGGTTCGACCCACAAGGAAGCGGCGTATGCCTTCGCCGAATACCTCGTCTCGAAGGACGCGGCCCTCATCCTCGCGCTCGAGGGCGGACAGCTGCCGACCAACAAGGCCGCCTATTCCGACCCGCGCGTGATGAAGAACCCCACGCTGCAGGGCTTCCGCAAGCAGCTCGACACGGCGGTGCCGATGCCGAATTACGCCGAGATGACGCTCATGTGGTCCCCGGTCACGACCGCGATGAACAAGATCGTCAAGGGATCGGCGACGCCCGAAGCTGCGCTCAAGGAAGCACAGGAGACGGTGAAGGCCAACATCGGCAAGCTGCGCAAGGGTCGCTAGGCAGGCCGGCGTGAGCGAACTGGCACATCTGTGGGCAGCGCGTCGGCCGGTGGCCGATACGCCGGCGCGGCGTGCACTCCGGTACCTGATGCAGCCGGCTGCACTCGGCCTGCTGCTCGCATTGCTCGCGGCGGCGCTGCTCGGCAACTGGTTCTACGCCCAGGCCGCGACGAGTCTCGTGACCGAGCAGCAGTCCCGCATTGCGATCCTCGAAGGCTCGGCGCTGGCGGAGTTCGTATCGGGCACGATCGCGGCCTCGCCGGAAGACGATGCGGCGTTGCAGGCAGCGATCGCCGGCTGGGTGGAGCGTTCGCCCGGCGACGACTACATCCGGGTGGTTCGGCTCGGAGGCGCCCGCCTGCTGGCTTCGACCCACCCGGCCGACCTGAAGGGCGACCTGCCCCGCCGCCTGACCCGCGACGAGAAATGGCTCTTCGACCTGGGGCAGGAGTTACGCGCGGCCGCGGATACGAATCGCGCCGAGGGCGTGTTCCGCAAACCGCAGATCGAGGTGACACGCCCGGCCGCCGGGCGCATCCGGGTCACCGTCCCGTACCTGGTCGACGGTGAAATCACGGGCTTCGTCCAGCACGACGCGCCGAAGGCGGCCGCGTCTGGCGCGACCGGACCGCCAGTGCCCACCCTCCTGGTCCTGCTGCTGCCTGTCGCCGCACTCCTGCTCGTGGCGCTTGCGTTCAAGCGCGGCGGAGAACCGTCCCGGGGGGCACGCTGGACCCTGTTCCTGATCGCGTTCGGGCTGTTCTCCGCCGTCTGGTACTACTACTCGACCCGTGCGGTGTCCGGCCTCGAGGCGCTGGACGCGGCTGGCAACATACAGGTAGCGCAGTCCTACCAGGAACTCCGCGCGCGAGTGATCGGCGAGTCAGCCGGCACGATCACCGGCGGCGGCAGCGCGCCCAACCCCTGGGACGTCGATGTGTTCCAGCGGCCTCGCGGATTGATCACGGCCGACGGCCGGATCGACCAGGACGCATCTCGCCGGGCGCTCGCGTCATTCCAGCAACCGGTCGCCAGGGCCCTGTGGGGCAATTGGGTGCTGGGGGCGGTCATCCTTGCATTCTTCGCGCTGGGTGCGGCACGGAAGCTCAGGGAAACCGTCTCCGAGTACAAGTACGCGTACATGTACGTGACGCCGGCCATGGTGGGCATGCTGATCCTGGTGTTCTTCCCGTTCATCTACGGCATCACGCTGTCGTTCACCGGCCAGACGATCTTCAACACCAACCAGCCGCTCACGGAGTTGTGGGTCGGGCTGCAGAACTACATCGACATCATCGGCAACTTCGACGTCGCGAAACGCACGGCCGAAGGCTGGGCGATCAACTATCAGAATTTCTACTGGACGCTGTTCATCACCGTCTGCTGGACCGTCTCCAACGTCTCGGTGGGCGTCGGGCTGGGGATGCTGCTCGCGCTCGCGCTCAATACGCCCGGGCTCAGGTTCAAGCCGATCTACCGCGTGCTGCTGATCCTGCCCTGGGCGATCCCGAACTACATCACGGCCCTGATCTGGAAGGCGCTGTTCCACCAGCAGTTCGGCGCCATCAACCAGGCTATCCAGATGTTCGGTGGGGAGCCGGTCGCATGGTTCGACGGCGTTTTCAGCTCGTTCATCACGGGGCTGGCCACCAACGGCTGGCTCTCCTTCCCCTTCATGATGGTCGTCATCCTGGGCGGCCTGCAGTCCATCTCGGCCGACATGTACGAAGCCGCCACCGTCGAGGGTGCCACCCGCCGCCAGCAGTTCTGGCGCATCACCCTGCCGCTGCTCAAGCCGACGCTCGTGCCTGCCGTGATCCTCTCGGTCGTGTGGACCTTCAACATGTTCAACGTGATCTACCTGGTCTCGGGTGGTGAGCCCGCGGGCGCCAACGAAATCCTGATTACCAAGGCCTACAAGATCGCCTTCGAGGAGTATCGTTACGCTTACTCGGCAGCGTACTCGACGGTGATCTTCCTGATCCTGCTGGTGTACGGGGTGTTCCAGACGCGCGTGACCCGGGCCACTGAAG
>Ga0316601_100000225_pt1 | contig 22638 bp, 23 predicted proteins | sample OWC_soil_day5_no_FD_207663 | JGI IMG/M metagenome (GOLD analysis project Ga0316601, IMG submission 207663) | Wetland soil microbial communities from Old Woman Creek delta, Ohio, United States - OWC_soil_day5_noCT | ecosystem: Environmental > Terrestrial > Soil > Wetlands | place: USA: Ohio... | reverse complement strand
CGATTTTGATGGACAGGTTGTTGGACTGAGACACAATCCTGCAGGGCTTAGCCCCGAATCCCCTTAAAGGGTTAGGGGCCGTATGGCAGGAGCAGCGGGAGCAGTATGGGGATTAGGAGGGGTGTTGCTCCTTCTCGGCAGCGCAATCTACCGGTTGACCCCTCTGGCCATCGAGGGTTTTTCGCACCATTTTTTTGTGGTACCACTGGATGACGCTGGTATTCGTTGTCCTCAGCGTTCTCGCATTTACCTCAAAGGTGTTTCCCTATTCTCCGGAAGTTCCCGAATTAAATGGATAGCGAACGAGAATGCACCATGTCAAACATACGATGATCCTGATGACGTGAGATTATCTCTTACACACCGCTTCCTGAATGGTCTCCCCGACGCTTCCCTGAATGATATATGACCACTCTGCGTCAGGGGTGATATGGGACGCGATGATCTTATCTTCCTTACTGTAGGCACAGAAGTATAAAAGTCTGAACATGTTTTTTGTACAGTCTAATTCCCATAATCCTTTGGTATATTCGTAATCCCCAAAGTATTTCCCCTGGATCTTCTTCAATATGGTCTCTGTGCTTTCCTCATCTCCTCCATATTCAGTATTCACCTTCTCGGGAATACTCTTTACCCAAAGAGTAATGATATCTCCAGAAGGTCCTGATGCAGTTTCTCTATCTATATACCAGGATGTGCCTGTTCTGCTTTTGCCTATGAATTTCCATTCCCCCTCTCCCATTCTTGTGGTGAGAGAGGCGCATCCGACCAGGGAAACCAGCAATGCTGCGGCAAGGATAGTGACAGGCAGAGAGATTTTCATGATCATATTATACTGCTTATACTGCAGTTCATCTTGACAAGATTCATGAAGGAAAGGGTATCGCCCGATCCTGTTCCCTACTAGAGCGTTCTCTTGAACGCAAAGGTAAAAGTAAAGTCAGGTGCCCCCGCAGTATTGGGGTCCTCGGTAAAGGAGAGCTCAAAACTGTTTTTCCCTGAGGCATATCTTCCCCCGAAGGAGAGGAGGGCAGAGATCCGGTCTATGGACGAAATGCCCGTCTTGGGAAAGGGAGAATTTTGGAATATCACCTGTCCGAGGAGGCTTATATGTTCCCAGGGTCTTGCCTCAACCGCTACTCCCCCATACACAACGTTTTTGAGTGTGACCGTTTCGTGCCCTTTCAGACTGCCGGGGAAAATGGCACCAAGGTTAAGGTACGCCTTGATCTTTTCAGATATTCTTTTGTCCATAAGGAGTGATATCCCGGCATCAACGCTGCCGCTGCCGTAACCTTTGGAGGCATTGCCTGTGGGAAGCTCTAAGGTCGCTTCTAGGCTCACCACAGGATCATCATTCAGTATCACTTTCTTTGCGCTGAGCCGTATATCGCCGATTCCGATCCTTCCGCCCTCGCCTTGTATGATAAGGGCCCCATTTTTGCGCACCTCGTAGAGAAATTCGTTGCTCGGCCTGCTGTCCCGTCCATAGTCAGAAAACCCAAAGGCGTTATGGTAGCTACTCAGAAAATTATCCATAAAACCGCTGTTAAAGCTCAGGAGGGGGATATCGATTCCCAGCTGAACAACATCACTGATATCCTTTCTCAATCTGAAGTTGAGTTCCGCCACTTCCATATCAAGATTCACCGACCATTCAGGGGAGTTCTTCATCATGAACACACTGGAATAGGAAAGGGTGGCAGACAATGAATCTTCATAGGACGCACGTTCCAGATATGGTGCGTTCAGAGGGAGAAAAAGAGGGAACTGATTACTCACCTGCAACGGACCTTCAAAGGGAAACGCACCAGAGGAGAGAAGGAGAGGGAACATGCACATGAGTGCCCATATCAATGCCCGTTTCTTCACTTTGGATATACCATAGCTATGGATACATCAGGATGTCAATAAGAGGGAACCCTTCAATGCAGTGCGGAGGAACAATTTAATGCGGTCATTATTCTTTACTAAAGAACCATTAAAATTTCTTATAGACCTACACGAACCTTGACATCCCTTAAGTTACCGTGCTATTAATTAAGGGCTTTTGGTCTTTCGTCATCCTGAGCAATTTATTTCGAACAGGAGGAACCCTTCATGAGCCCACTCACATTCAAGGGGGGAATACATCCGCCGGATAAAAAGGACTTAGCGAAAGACGCATCCATCAGACCAGCGCAAACCCCCCAAAGAGTGGTAATTCCTCTGAGCCAGCATGTGGGTGCTCCCTGTAAGGCTGTGGTTTCCATAAACCAGGAGGTCAGGAAAGGGCAGATCATAGGAGAGCCGGGAGGGTTTGTTTCGGCACCTGTTCATTCATCCATCTCTGGAAAAGTTGTCGCTATCGGAGAGTTTCCCAATGCCATGGGAAGAATGGTCCCTTCTGTGGTAATCGAGAATGACGGGAAAGAGGAATGGACCATACTCAAGGATGACCCCGATTATTCCAATCTCCCCCCTGATGCACTTAAGGAGAAGGTTAAGGCTGCAGGGATTGTGGGTCTCGGCGGCGCGGCATTCCCCACGGTAGTGAAGCTTTCACCACCCAAGGAGAAGCCGGTCGACACCGTGATCATTAACGGAGCTGAATGCGAACCCTATCTCACCGCAGATTACCGGCTTATGGTGGAGAACCCCCGGGAAATAGTCGAGGGCCTGAAGATATTAATGAAGATTTTGGGAGTGAATAAGGGGTTTGTGGGTATAGAAGACAATAAACCCGAAGCCATTGAGAAGATGAAAGATGCAGTAAGGAATGAGAAGGGAATCGAAGTATTCGGGCTTGAGGTGAAATACCCACAGGGTGCGGAAAAGATGCTCATAAAGGCTACCACGGGAAGGGAAGTGCCGCCAAGGGGGCTTCCCATGGATGTGAAGGTGGTAGTACAGAATGTGGGGACAGCCCTTGCAGTCTATGAGGCTGCAAGGTATGGTAAACCGCTCATAGAAAGGGTAGTCACCGTGACGGGCGAAGGGATACAAGAGCCCTCTAATCTTATGGTGAGAATCGGGACCCTCGTTTCCTCGCTTATTGAGGAGTGCGGCGGGTTTAAAGATGGCGTGGGCAAGGTGATCTCGGGGGGTCCCATGATGGGGTTTGCCGTTGCTTCCCTTGACGTTCCTGTGACCAAAGGCACTTCCGGAATACTCGTCATCCCTGAAGAAGGGGTCGTCCATGCAGAGGACTTTGAGCCATGTATACGGTGCGGCAGATGTATTGATATATGTCCCATGGGTCTGATGCCGTCCATGCTTAGTGTGCTTGCCGAAAAGGGCCATTATGAAGAGGCAAAGGAATATAACCTCTTTGACTGTTTTGAATGCGGGTCCTGTGCGTTCGTATGTCCGTCAAAGAGGCCCATTGTGCAGCTTGTGAGGTTGGCAAAATCTCTGGTAAAACCATAAAAAAAGGGTGAGGGACGTCTGTTCTTAAGCCCTTGATCCCTGGAGGATAGGTGGAGGCATTAAAAAAAGAACACGAGCTGATCGTCACAGTCAGCCCCCATGTAAAGAGCGAAGAGACCGTAAGCCGTATCATGTGGAGCGTGAATCTCAGCCTCTTCCCCGCGTTTGCCATGGGCGCCTATTTTTTTGGTATCAAGGCAATCCTGGTGACTGCGCTGTGTGTCATTACCGCAATCCTTTCAGAGTATTTTGTACAGAAATCGCTGAAAAGAAAGGTGACCATATATGACGGAAGTGCCTTCCTCACCGGTCTCCTCCTGGGAATGAACCTCCCCGCGTCGCTCTGGTCATTTACCCCTTTTACCATCCATGTCCCAATCATAGGGTCATTCGTCGCAGTGGTGATCACCAAGCACCTCTTCGGAGGTTTGGGATACAACGTCTTCAACCCCGCCCTCATCGGCAGAGCCTTCCTTCTTATATCGTTTCCCAGGGTAATGACCATATGGACCGAGCCCACCGCAGCGCTCTTCGCCTTTGACGCGAAAACAACCGCCACGCCCCTGGGGGTGTTGAAGGAAGAGGGGATAGGAAAGCTTGTGGAGGTCTTTGGAGATACATTGAACCTCTATAGTCAGCTCTTTGTGGGCCACAGGGCAGGATCTATCGGTGAGACCTCAGCCATAGCATTACTTGTGGGCGCAGCATTTCTGCTTTTCAAAAGATACATCAGTTGGCATATCCCTCTCTCGTTCCTTGGGACCGCAGCACTCTTGGCCTGGGTATTCGGCGGCAAAGATCCCCAAACAGGGAAAATGCTCTTTCTTGCAGGTGACCCTATTATTCACCTTTTGAGCGGTGGTATGCTTCTCGGTGCGTTCTTCATGGCAACGGATTACGTTACCTGTCCTTCGGTGAGAAAGGGCCAGATACTCTTTGGCATCGGGTGCGGGGCACTCACCATGCTCATAAGGCTGAAAGGCGGATACCCGGAAGGTGTCATGTTTGCGATCCTCATCATGAACTGTTTTGCGCCCATTATTGACAGGGGATTTAAGACAAAGGTGTTCGGCGCAGTGAAAACAAGGGAGGCTGCACCATGACCGCAAAGGACATTATCAAGATAGCCCTCAACCTTGTGGTGATTTACGTGATCGGCGGCCTTATCTTGGCAGCCGTGTACGCGAGGACATCTCCCATCATGTACAGGAACGCAGAGGAGCAGAAAAAGCAGGCATTGAAAGAGCTCATCCCTGATGCGGACAGGATAGAAAAGTTGGGCGACTGGTACATCCATGAGAAACACGCAGAGTATTTCATTGCCAGGAAGGGAGACGAGACAATCGGCTACATTGTGCAATCCTTCGGCAAGGGCTATTCGAGCTATATCAATACCCTCATTGCCGTGGATAAAGACTTTAAGGTGCAGAAGATTAATATACTCGGTCATGCAGAGACCCCGGGGCTGGGTGATGAAATAGAAGCGGACTCATTCAAGGGACAGTTCAAGAACAAGGATTTGGACCATTTGAAAGTGCTCAAGACGGACACAACCGAATACATTCAGGCAATATCTGGTGCCACCATTTCCACCAGGGCGGTGAGCGAAGATGCGGTTAAGAACGGGGTCAAATTCCTTATTGAAAAGGTGAAAGAAGGAGGCTCAGAAAGTGGCGCAGCAAAGCACGGTTAGTTACTGGGAGCTCATCAAGAACGGCATCATCGCGGAAAATACCATATTCAAACTTGCCCTCAGCCTCTGTCCCTCCATTGCGGTGACGAATAATCTGAGGAACGGGGTTCTGATGGGAGTTGCGGTTTTGTTTGTTCAGACCATGGTGAATGCCACTATTTCGGTCATGAGAAAGGTCATCCACCCCCGCATAAGGCTGCCCATTTTTATGCTCGTCATCTCGGGCTGGGTCACCATTGTGGACCTGTCTATGGCAGCCTTTGCGCCGGACGCATACAAACAAATGGGACTCTATATCCAGTTGATCGTCGCCTTTGCATCCATCCTCGCCAGGGCCGAGATGTTTGCGAGCAAGAACAAGATTGCTCCTTCCATGGTTGACGGTATCGGTATGGGGCTTGGGTTCCTTTTCGCACTCACCGTAATAAGCTTTTTCAGGGAACTCCTGGGAAAGGGCTCATTATGGGGCATGCCTATTGTGCATACCAAGCCTCTCCTTATCATGATCTTGCCTGCAGGAGGTTTCTTTGCGGTGGGAATTTTAATGGCACTCTTCAACTGGATTGATACAAGGTTCTTAAAAAAGAGCACCTCGGGTGCCCACTGAGTTAAGGGAGGAATTCCATGAGTGGTGAATTCACCAAGCTTTTCGAGCTTTTTATTGCGGCGTCTCTGATCAATAATTTTGTTTTTACAAGGTTCCTCGGACTTTGTATTTTCTTCGGTGTCTCGAAGAAGATGGAGACCGCCATAGGGATGAGCATTACCTTTACCGCGGTGATGATGATCAGTGCCTCGCTGAGCTGGCTTATTTTTACCTATCTTATGGTTCCCCTGGATATCACCTTTCTGAAGATAATTGTGTTTATCGGCGTGGTGGCCGGCTTTGTTCAGGCCTCGGACACCATTATGAGAAAGACTGCGCCCGGACTTTATTACAAGCTGGGAATTTACCTCGCGCTGATATCCACCAACTGCATTATCCTTGCTGTTCCGCTGATTAACGCGGGAGAGCATTACAGTTTTATCCAGAGTATCGCCTTCGGCTTTGGTTCCGGAATCGGGTTTGCATTGGCCCTGGTAATCATGGCGAGTATCCGTGAAAAGCTCGAGCTCGCGGATGTGCCGGGACCCTTCAGGGGGTTGCCCATTTCGTTTATCATCACCGGTCTCATTGCGCTGGCATTTACGGGCTTCTCAGGGTTGATTACGTTATAAGCACCTATGATAGTATAAAATTATGGAGAGTAGGGGAATGGGGAATCGCCTTATAAAAAGAGCGTATGCGAGTGGGGATTGCAGAGAGAAAAGAGGCTTCTTTTCAGACACCGGGTTTTTTGTGCTTCTTCTCTTTTGCGTTTTGGCGTTCTTCCTGAGCGTTGCTTCTCCCGTGTATGCCGGGGTCGGAGGAGGGGTTGAAGCGAAGGAACATGTGGAACTCCTTCCTTTGTTGAAATTCACGGCAATTTTTCTGGCGGGTGTGGGTTTGGTATTCGGCCTTGGGCTCGCCTTTGCGGCAAAAAGGTTCTCTGTCAAGATCGACCCGAGGGTTGAGCAGGTAAAAGACAACCTTGCGCATGCACACTGCGGTGCGTGCGGATACGCGGGCTGCGAGCAATACGCCGAGGCAGTGGTGAACAACCCCGATGTTCCCCCGAATCTCTGTACCCCGGCTGGTGCGAGGGGCGCTGAGGCGGTGGCACTGATCACAGGGAAAAAAGCTGAGGCGCGTGAACCCATATTCGCGAGGATAATGTGCCAGGGCGGATGGTCGAAATCTGCAAAAAGGTATAAATATGAAGGGGTTCAGGACTGCCGGGCCGCGGTACTGGCGGGCGGAGGAGACAAGGCATGTGCCTATGGATGCCTTGGATACGGGACATGCGCAAGGGTCTGTCCCTTTGATGCCATTACCATGAACGATGACCACCTCCCTGTGGTGGATATCACCAAGTGCACTGGATGCAGGAAATGCGAACAGGCATGTCCCAAGAAGGTGATCGAGGTCCTCCCTGCCTCAAGACAAGTACTCGTTGCCTGCCACTCCAGAGATAAAGGGGTTGATACAAAAAAGAACTGCCAGGTGGGGTGCATCGCATGCGGGAAGTGTGTGAAGGTCTGTCCCTTTGATGCCCCTTCCATTTCCTCTAACCTCTCAAGGATCGACCTTGACAAGTGCAAGGTATGCGGGTTGTGCGTGTCTCCGTGTCCCACGAACGCAATAAGAGATTTCATCCCGAAGAGACCGAAGGCGGTTGTTTTGGACAACTGCATCGGATGCCAGATATGCATGAAGGTATGCCCTGTGAATGCAGCCTCGGGTGAATTGAAGAAAAAGCATGCCATAGACCAGGATAAGTGCATAGGCTGCGGCATATGCACCGCAAAGTGCCCTGTGCAGGCCATTGACGGAACATTTAATGCTCATGAAGTATTTCAGGCAGCAGCAGCAAAGAAGGCCGCAAAGACCGCAGCCGCGTAACTCCACTTTTTTAATAACCATTCTAGGCTGGGAATAAAGGTGCATCTTTTTGCGAACAGGGTTTTGTTTATCTGCATCGGTCTCCGGGCTGCTTGCATATTGCCAAAAATGTGTTTGATGAATTAAAATAGATAAATTTCGATTGAGGAGGAGTGAGTTGAAAGAAGGAATTCATCCCGATTATAAAGAAGCGAAGGTGGTGTGCGCCTGCGGTGAGACCTTTACGACGCAATCCACAAAGCCGGTGATTCATGTGGATATCTGTTCAAAGTGCCATCCCTTTTTCACCGGAAAGCAGAAGCTCATGGATGCAGAGGGCAGGGTACAGAAGTTTAAGAGAAAGTACGCGAAGAAGTAGCGGAGTACAAATAAAAGGTCGTCGGTCTGGGTGAGTAGGCTGACGGCTTTTTTTTGACAAAAAAGGTTGGAGGATGAAATGAAGAATATTGGGGGCCAGGCGGTTATCGAAGGCGTGATGATGAAGTCGCCAAGGGGCTGGACCGTTGCGGTAAGAGACCAAAAGGGCGACATCCACATAAAGAGGGAATTGCTTAAGAAATTACCTAGGTTCCTTCACCTCCCCTTCATACGGGGGTGTGTGGGTCTCTATCATGCCCTTGCCATTGGCATGAAGGCAATAGAGTTTTCGGCAAGCAAGGCGTACAGCACAGAAGAGGAAAAACCCATGAGCAAGACCGCCATCGCATCCACCATGGGAGTTGCCCTCCTGATCGGTATCGGCCTTTTCCTATTCCTGCCATTATATCTCACAAAGCTTGCGGGACTTGTCGTGGGCACGATTACCACAAGCTCCCTGGTCTTTAATCTTACGGACGGGATCATCAGGGTATTCATTTTCTTGTTCTACGTATCGGTCATCGGGCTGTGGAAGGACATGAGAAGGATATTCGAGTACCACGGGGCAGAACACAAGGTGATCCATGCATACGAGGCAGGGAAGCAGTTGGATGTCGAAAACGTACGGATCTTCAGCCCGCATCATCCGAGGTGCGGCACCAGTTTTCTTCTCATCGTAATGGTAATGAGCATCCTCATATTTTCCTTTATTCCCCAATCATGGCCTTTTTGGGGGAAGTTCATGTCGAGACTTGTGCTGATACCGGTGATTGCGGGCACATCATATGAGCTGTTAAGGGTATCTGCGAAGATGAAGGAAAACACGCTCATCCATTTAATGATCCTTCCCGGATTAATGTTACAGAGGCTTACCACAAGGGAGCCCGATGACTCCCAGATAGAGGTTGCCATTAAGGCGGTAAATGAGGTATTGCAGTTAGAGGTGAACAATGCTCCGGAAGCTTGAGACCATACAAGACAAGTACGATGAATTGACCAGACTCCTTATGAGTCCGGAAATCCTCTCCAGTCCGCAGCAGTACCAGAAATACTCCAAGGAACAGTCGGAGCTCCATCCCCTGGTGGAGAAGATAGGACGGTACAGGAAGCTCCTGACCGAGATTGAGGGTGCGGACGAGCTTCTCAGGGGTGGGGACGGGGATATGAAGGAACTGGCGCAGGCGGAACTGGATGAATTAAGAGTGAAGAGGCCTTTAATCGAAGAAGAACTTAAAATCATGCTTCTTCCCAAAGATCCCCGGGACGACAAAAGCGTTATCCTCGAGATAAGGGCAGGGACAGGGGGTGAGGAGGCTGCACTTTTTGCTTCAAACCTTTTCAGGATGTATTCGAAATATGCGGAGTCCAGGAGATGGAAGGTTGATGTGATCGACTCCAGCCCCACAGGGCTTGGTGGACTCAAGGAGATTGTGGCAGCCATAGAGGGCAAGGGTGCATACAGCAGGCTGAAATATGAAAGCGGGGTTCACAGGGTTCAGAGGGTTCCGGTCACCGAGGCCTCCGGCAGGATCCATACCTCTGCCGCAACAGTTGCGGTGCTTCCCGAGGCAGAGGACGTGGACATAAAGGTGGAGGAAAAGGACCTGAGGGTGGACACATTCTGTGCATCAGGGCCAGGAGGCCAGGGGGTGAACACTACCTACTCTGCGGTGAGGATCGTCCATATTCCCACAGGGATGATTGTCCAGTGCCAGGATGAGCGCTCCCAGATAAAGAACAAGGATAAGGCGCTGAAGGTCCTCCGGTCACGGCTCTATGACCTCGAAATGGAAAGACAGGAAAAAGAACGTGCCCTGGAAAGAAAGACCCAGGTGGGCACAGGTGACAGGAGCGAGAGGATAAGGACTTATAACTTTCCACAAAATAGGGTGACAGACCACAGAATAGGGCTTAGCCTCCACAAGCTTGAACAGGTGCTGGAAGGGAATATCGATGAGGTTATCGATGCCTTAATCACCCATTACCAGACAGAAAGGCTGAGGGAGGCCCTCAAGTGATAAGGGCCAGTGAGGGGATGAGGGAGGTTTCAACTATCCTAGAGGGCTATGGAATTGAAGACTCCCGGAAGGAAGCAGAGATCATATTCACCCAATGTCTTGGTTTTGAAAGGGTCGCTCTTTACCGGGATAACCCCCCTCTCTCACCGCTCCAAACCGAGGCACTCAGGAGAGTTATTGAGCGGAGAGGGCGAAGGGAGCCCATTCAGTACATCATCGGCCATGTGGATTTTTGTGGGTTAACGATTAAGGTCGGCTCCGGCGTCCTCATCCCCAGGCCTGAGACAGAATTGGTAGTGGAAGAGGTGATAAAAACAGTCAAAAGTCGTCAGTCAGAAGTCATTAGTCAAAAACACCCTGGACAGTCCACCATGGAAAGGAGGCTGAAGATCCTCGACCTTTGCACAGGGAGCGGCTGTCTTGCCCTTGGCCTTGCGAAAGAGTTTCCGACGGCAGACGTCGTTGGGACCGATATCTCAGAAACGGCACTGGAATACGCCAGGCAGAATGCCCAGATGAATGGTATCGGGAATGTCATTTTTTTGAAGGGGAATCTGTTTGAGCCTTTGGAAGGAATGCGGTTTGATATTGTGGTCTCGAACCCCCCTTACATAAGGAGGGCTGAGATAGGGAGTCTCCAGCGTGAGATTGGTGAGTGGGAGCCTATGGAGGCCCTTGACGGGGGTGAGGACGGCCTTAGATTCTACAGGGAAATCCTCGACGGCTCCAGGGGGTATATGGAAAGGGATGGATTCATAGTCATGGAGATGGGTGACGGGGAATTCGGAGATGTGGCAGCAATGGCCAAAATCCTGGGGTTTAAAAACATCTCAATTCGTAAGGATTATTCAGCGAGGGAAAGAGTACTTCACATAGCCTTTTAGGGACATTCCTTGATTCTCAATACTTCATAGATTTATTTGTTTTTTTAATGGCTCCCTGCCTTGACTTTTGGTATCTCCTCTATTAAGATACTCTGAGTTTCACTTTGGAGGACTGAGTGCAAGAAGAATCCCTGTTAATGGATCTCATCATCAATCCCCACGTGGTGCCCCACTACGTCACTTATGCCTTCTTGGCTTCCTTCCTCCTGATTGGGGTCGCATTAGTCATGAGAGGTTCCCTCGTCCTCGTACCTAAGGGTGTCCAGAACTTCATGGAGGTGATGGTGGAATCCCTTTATAAGCTGGCTGAGGAGAACATAGGCCACCACTGGGGAAAGTATTTTTTCCCGCTCATAGGGACCCTCGGTCTCTATATCCTCCTCTGTAATTTCATGGGCCTTATTCCCGGCTTCACCGCTCCTACCAGCAACATCAATATGACCGCTTCCATGGCGGTTCCGGTCTTTCTTGCCACACACTATTACGGCATCAAGGTGCACGGAGTCAAGTACATCAAGCACTTTCTCGGACCGATCATGTTGCTAGCTCCCATGATGTTCATTATCGAGTTCATCGGACATTTGGTGAGGCCGGTAACCCTCTCTGTCCGGCTTTTTGGAAACATGATCGCGAAGCATATGATACTCTTTGCCCTGGGACTCCTCGCACCGGTCATCGTTCCTGTGGCCATCCTTGGACTGGGTGTCCTGGTAAGTTTGATACAGGCATTTGTTTTTGTCCTTTTGACTTCTCTTTATCTCGCAGGGTCTGTTGAAGAGGCCCATTAAACAAAATATCTCAAGAAAGGAGGAAATTTCTATGAAAAGAGTTGTGGCGGTAATGACGCTTGCCCTGGCTTTGCTCTGGGTATGTGCTCCCCTGGCACTTGCTGAAGAGGCAGCAGCTCCCGCTTCTGCATCATCCGGAAAGATATATTATTATGCCCTTGCTGCGTTGGGCTGTGGCCTTGCCATCGGCCTTGCTGCCCTCGGAACAGGCATAGGTCAGGGTATCGGTCTGAGCAAGGCATGCGAGGGTGTTGCAAGGAATCCCGGCGTATCCGGAAAGATCACGACAACGCTCATCATCGGTCTCGCGATGATCGAGTCTCTCGCTATCTATGCCCTTGTCGTGGTGCTTATCATCCTTTTTATGAATCCTTTCAAACTTTAATACTCAATCGAGGGGGCGGTTCATTCGCCCCCTTCATCCAAAGATTTATGCTAAACCCCTCACAAATAGTGCCGGGTTGTGGCAACGCTCACCAGGCAATTCATTAAATTTGTTCCCCCTACGCAGGTAGGGTTGACATTGCGGATGCAAAAGGTCAAGCTCTAATTAAACGGTGAAGGCGATGCAATGACTGATAAGTATTCCATATTGATCGTTGATGATGACGAGACATTGCTACCCATGTTAAGGGAGGGATTTGAACTCCAGGGGTACCGGTGCGAAGCTGCAAGGAGTGGTGAGGCTGCTCTTGAACTCGTCAAGGACACCTCCTTTGATATTTTGGTGGCAGACATTGTTCTCCCCGGACTAAAAGGATTTGAACTTATAGAAAAGGCAAGAAGAGTGAGACCTGACATGGTGGCCGTCATCATGACCGGCTTTATCAATAAATATACATATGACACCGCAATTGAAGCCGGTGCATCTGATTTGATCAAGAAGCCCTTTACGCTGAAAGAGCTCATAATAAGGATAGAGCACGCAAAGGTGCTGAAGCACCTGCGCGAGACCTCTGTTATCGACGAACTTACGGGCCTTTACAACAGGCGTGGGTTTTTTACCGTGGCTGAACAGCAGGTGGCGCTTGCCAAGCGTGAGAAGAGAGGGATGGTCATGCTTTACGCGAGTCTGGGTGACCTGGAGATTATTCATGACAGGTGGGGTCATCAAGAGGGCAAACGCGCAGTGGTCGACACTGCAATGATATTGAGAGGAACCTTTCGAAAATCCGATATTATTGCCCATATCGGGGGAGACGCGTTCGTGGTTCTTACCATAGGGGTTGTAGGGGACGATATTGACAGGATTACTGCCCGATTGCTGAAAAACATTGAGGCTCATAATGCAAAGAACAGTCATGAGTATAAGCTTTCCCTCAGTCTATGTAAATTGCATTATGACCCGCAAAATTCTCGACCCATTGATGAACTGCTTGCTCATGGAGAAGACATGATGCAAAAGAAAAAGTCTTAACCTATAGATCGCTTCGCTGCATCTGCCGGTGAAGCCCCTTTTGGCGGCGAGTTCTTCATAACAAGAACATTCTGTCACTATTCCCTTGAGCCAGAAAGAGCGATTGAATACGTATTTGGAGAGGAAGGCTTGTCAACATACATCCAAAAATCTAACCGCCTTGGGAACCTGCCGGGTCGCGAAGGAAGGATCCAAATATTCTCAACGATCAATTGGGATTCATACCTTTCGAAAAAGTGAACGCTTTGTCCGGCCTACAAAGCGCTGCATTCGGTCAAATTGAACTCCAAGTACTGTCCTTTGTTCGGGGGTGATGGCTCTTGCAAAAACCTTTTGATACACGTTTGCCAAGCGCCGGCGCAGCCGCTGTTGTGCAAGCTCGTAACGCAAATCCAAAAGCTCGGCATCCTCTGGCGCAATGTTCGCCATGGCCGCCGCCCCTAACTCGTCTGCACCATAGGTCATATACACGTGAGCGCCGCGTCGTATGCAGCGGCTGCACATGTTGTGGGACTGCCTAAGCCTCTGGATCTCGTCCAGTGACATGGTGAGGTAATTCCCCAGGGTGAATCTCCCGGCGTGAAAGATCCCGCAGCACAGCTGCACATTGCCCTGAAAGTCCATGCTGATATGCGTGTCCCGCAGACTGCACGTCTGATTCTTGTACTTTTGTGAGATGTTAAGTGCTTCCTTTAGTGGAAGTGCCAGGTGGTCAATCAGTTGACGGTCCTCTCCGGTCAATGGGAAGTCGGAAGCATCCTCATCCATATATGCAAGAATCTTTTCCACCGGAAGAATGAGGGCCCATCCTGGCTGTAAATCGATACCGAGGCCGGCCGCAAACTCTCGCATCAACGGCTCCTCTCTCAGATTGTGCTTGTACCGGTGGTAGTATACGTAGATGCGTGTGGTAGCGTTGTTGCGTTTCTTCGCCTCCGCCAGCTCCACCATGTGCTTCTTCACCTTTTCAATGTCCCCTCCCCTGTGGGAGTAGCTGTAAACCTCCTGGGTGAAACCAGAGACCGAAATCCGGAAGCTGAAAGGATTAGCTGCCATAATGGCGTCCGCGTTCCTCTGTACGTTTAGGTTTGAACTCAGGTAACAGCTGATGCCTGAATCCTGTACAATACGAATCAGATCAGGGAGCTTGGGATGGAGCATAGGCTCGGCCCAGCTGAACAGAGCGACGCCCGTTACATGGCACTCGGACTTGGCTTTCTCGATGATAAGGGCAAGCAAGTCAGGCTCCATAAAGCCATGAGGCAATCGATAATTCTTTATGTTGCCCTGAGGACAGGACGGGCACCGCAGGTTGCATGCGCCCACTACGTCAATGTCAAGCGAGAATCTCTTCATGGAGATGATAAGAAACTGTTCATGAGGTTATGATATTTTATTCTATAGAAAATGTAGACATACCTGCAACATCTTCCCGATTTTGTGGGGCAATTCTTGGGCTCCAAGATGATTCAAGCAAGTGAAATGGCAGTTGAGGGTCAGGACGATAATATTGCATAAAAATGATTCATGTCATAGAATAACACAATGGCAAGACAGGTAGGGAGAGGATACGACGGCGCACTCTATCATAAAACCAGACGTTGCAAAACACGAAAACCATATACGCATTTGCCTCCTTTTGAAAGTGTATGTTTGAGCCGGTAGATGGCCGAATGTTGCACTGAGCGAAGCGGAGATGTCCGGCGGAGTTGGTCAAGAGAAGTTTACACTCCTTTAAAGTATCACGGTGCCCATGGGTATCTTTGATTTTGTCCTGGACTGATTGAAATGGCTTATACAGTTGAATTGCCGACAATAACTGATGACCGCGGGAGTTTGACCGTTATCGAAAAGTTACTCCCCTTTGAGATTAAGAGAGTATATTACATATACAACGTTCCCGGTGAGGCGTTACGTGCAGGACATAGACACCGAAAAGCGCTATCGGCCTTAGTCTCCCTGAATGGCACGTGCGTCGTGAAGGTATTTGGCTTCGCAGAACAGCACTTTGTCCTTGACAGACCAGACTCATGTTTAGTGCTTTTGCCGGAAGACTGGCATGAAATAGCGGATTTTTCAGGGGGTGCCATTCTGCTGGTATTATCTTCCGAATACTATGATCCCACAGATTATGTCTACGAGAAGCCTGAATGATTGAATGGGAGAATCTCGCTAAAACGAATAAGCCATTTTTTGATGAATATAAGGCCAGATTCTCGGAAATACTTGAGAGCGGCTGGTTTATTTTGGGCAAGAGTGTCACTGAATTTGAAAGAGAATTTGCACGTTATATCGGGAGTAAATATTGTGTAGGTGTAGGCTCTGGATTAGATGCACTGGTCCTCTCTCTGAAAGCCTTCGCCTTCAAACCCGGGAGTGAAATAATTGTTCCGGCCAACACGTATATAGCCACTATTCTTGCGATCCTTCATAACAACCTTAAGCCTGTCCTCGTCGAGCCCGATATTGGGACCTATACTATAGACCCGGATAAGATTGAAGAAAAGATAACCTCAAAGACTGTTGCAATCATTGTCGTACATTTGTATGGTAAAGCGTGTGACATGGATAAAATTATGCGAATCGCCAATGCTTACCACCTTAGAATCATTGAAGATTGTGCGCAATCACATGGTGCAAAGTACAAGGGAAGGACAACCGGCACTTTTGGAGATGTTGCCGCATTCAGTTTTTATCCGACCAAGAATTTGGGCGCCCTTGGGGACGGTGGCGCCGTCATTACGGACACGCTGAACTTCGCAGAAAGAATCAGGATATTCAGGAGTTACGGCTCGCAAAGAAAAGGCTATTACGAACTGGCGGGATTTAACTCAAGATTGGACGAGCTACAGGCGAGTTTTCTTCGCATCAAGTTGAAAAGGCTGCTTCAAATTAATAAACACAAACGAACATTGGCTCAATTGTACCTGGACAATTTAAATAGTGAATTCATTAAACCAGTGGTACAAGAAGGCTATTTTGATGTTTATCATATCTTTGCCATTCGATATCCGAGAAGGAATGAGTTGAAAGAGTACTTAAAAGGACATGAAATTATGACCGAAATACACTATCCTGTTCCTCCCCACAAACAGACAGTATTACAAGGTGCATTACAGGGACAAGCTTTCCCTATTACGGAGGAGATCCACAATACTATATTGTCTCTTCCGTGCGCCTTCTTTCATACCGAAGACGATGTAATGAAGGTTATTGAAGCCATGAATAGATTCTCGCAAGAAGGATCTTCTGATAAAAAAAACAATGGGCTTTAATAAACGGTACTAATCTATCAAACATGCATAAACATAGGCCACTTGTCAGTATTCTGACTCTCGTTTATAACCATAGTGCCTTTATAGAACAGACTATCGATTGTGTTCTAAATCAGACATTTCAGAACTGGGAATGGATAGTTCTCGATGACGGTTCAACGGACGGCACCGGTGCAATGATAAAAAACATAAAGGACAGCAGGATACACTACTCCCTTCAGGAACACACGGGCTTTGATCACCTCACGAGAACTTACAACAAGGCACTCGCAATGTGCAGCGGTGACTTCATCGCATTACTGGACGGTGATGATCGCTGGCCACAGTACAAGCTCGAAATTCAGGTGAAGAGCTTCGATGACCCTAATACGATTCTAAGTTATGGCGAATGTTTTGTAATAAATCAAAAAGGAAATAAGATAGATCATATCCGTCTTCCTGAAGATATCAGTGTAGCCCGTAATAATCCGATAGGATCTGCTCTAAGGAGATTATTGGTCGATGAATGGTGTTTTATGGTTCCTCCAACGGTCATGCTTCGGAAGAGCGCATTGCTCAGGATTGGAGGTTTCAAAGAAGCCGAGGGACTCGGAGAAGATTTCCCCACATGGCTGATACTTTCCTTGGAAGGGAGATTTGCAGCCATTCCCAGATGTCTCGCATACTACCGAAAACACCCGTTCTCTGTCACTGCCACTCAAAATCCGGTAGTTTATTTCGATAATCAGATTAGCTTTCTTAGAGACTTCATACTCAGGAATAATCAGAAACTGGAAAACATCGGTTTCTCCGTTGATATGGATAAACTTGAGAAACGCTGGGCTAAGTTGTCTATAAAGATTAAAATCATTTATTTCCTCAGAATCCTTTCCTCGCCCTTGGGGATCGACTTGGTTAATTTGATAGTATCTGCCAAGTCGAAATTGCGCAAGTTAATGAATACTTTGTTAGAAAGGTGTTGACGCAAGCCGTCTCTTCAGTTTGTATGCGTGTCAGATTGTTAATATAAATGTTGACTGCACTTTATGCCGATACCTTAACGCATTGAAGAAGGGCTTTCTAGAACTTTAAGGAATTTCCTTTTAGGTCTATCATTTTCAGAATAAATTAAAACAACATCGTCATTTGTTTTATAGCGTGGGGAAAATAGATTTTGAGTTCTCCGTTGAACAATACAGATTTTCTGAAAACACCACTGCGAGGTTGTGTAATCACTATCTTCTCTAATCCACAGTGCACACAGAATTCCTTCCTTTCTCTCAGGACCAAAAAAGTGAAAGGGTTATTTCTAGCAACTCTTTACACATTGCTACCTCCAATCACCTCAGAAACTCATTCACCCTTTCCGGCTCAAACCTCTCTGAATCGAGAACATTGTGAATGAACCTGAATATCACCTTTCTCTTTTCATCGGTGAGGTCAGGATAGAAGACAGGGTTTGCCACCACAACACCTCTGAACGCGTAGAAGAGTTGCACGACAGAATATATCTCGTTGTCACCAGACTGGTTCACATAATCGTCGAAGAATAGCCTCAGCCCTTCAAGGTAGGGACCCTTTACTGTTCCGTAATGTTTTATGGAGAAGAAGATATAGTTTATGGTCAATGCGGTAACATCATCAGCCGGATCTCCCCATGGGCCGCGACTCCTGTCGAGAATCAATAAATCAGTAGTGTCCTTGAACCACACATTGCCGGGGTGAAAATCTCCATGTATCTGTGAAAGTCTCCTGAACATGGGCTTTAGCCTGTAATTCCAGTCAACCGATTTCTTCACGATTTCTGCAAGCTCCTGAGGAGGAACAGTTCCCTCGGGATACATATCAAGGACACCCATAAGGCACTCCCCATGGCCCACAGTATCCCGCAGTTTTCTCCAATAAAGGGTCTTTGAATTCTTCTTGACGCTATGGATGTTCCCCAGATACGAAGTCATGACACTTATTTTCTTGATATCCGAATCTTCAAGGCGCTCTTTTCGTGATAATTCTCTCAGGTCATGGAAATAATCCTTTCCCTCTCCCTTTTCCATCAGCAGGTAATACTCTTTCCCACCCCCGACAGACCTCACCGAGCCATCTTCCATTTCTGTGAGAACGTCGATCGCCCTGACATGTTTCGGGAGATTATTAAATTCATCCAGATCCAGGAGAAATACGGCGGCCCTGTCAGAAGGATAATCATGGCCAAAGCCTTCGGATAAGAGGGATTTTACCACATAAGAAGTAATACCTTTATCAGTCTTCAACTCAACAAGAAAGCCAGAACCCTGCACCCCTGATCCCAGCTTTCTGATATCAATATGAAGAACATCCCTGAATTGTTTCAGAAGGTAGGTCCTTATGGCTTGCTCATTTATCACTAATGCATGCTGGCGTGGAAGCAATCAAGCGTGCAGGCTTGTCAGCTCTTACGCTTCTCCGAAGTTATTCTTGTATCTTTCCATGAAGTCTTCAAACGAATAACGATGTTCTTGGGTTCCGTATGCCTCAATGGCATATACTGCTGCTACAGAGCCCATCTTTGCCGCAGACACGATATCCTTGCCTGTAACGAGTCCTTTTATGAGCCCTGCGCGGTAAGCATCACCTGCTCCTGTGGGATCTACCACTTTATCCGTTTCCGCGGGGGGGATACGATGGTCGGAGATACGAGTGCTTACGAGAGAACCCTTTTCCCCAAGAGTGGTGATGATGGTCTTTGTTATTCCCAATAATCCCTTCTTATCCATTCCGGTCATCTTCATGATCATCTCGATCTCGTAGTCATTCGAGATCAATATCATTGAACCACGAATCCATTCTGCCAGGTCTTTACTGTCCCATGCCGTAAGTGACTGTCCCGGATCACAAATATAGGATATCCCTTTGCTCCTGTAACCGTTTGCATATTCGACCATGTCCTTAAGGTTACCCGGTGCGATAAGGGAGAGCGAATCTCCGGGATCAAGATTCTTGAATGCGTAGCCTGAAGGATATTTCATGGCTCCAGGGTTAAATCCCGTAATCTGATTGTCGGCTTTATCGGTGGTGATATACGCCCCGGCAGTGAACTCTTCGCTGATAATCTTTATTCCCTCCGAGGGGAGAGAATTGTTTTCCAGCCACTCAAAATATCCTTGATAGTCTTTCCCTATAGTCGCAAGGATGATTGGCCTCTCATGCAGGAGGCTGAGTGAGTATGCGATGTTCCCCGCAGTACCTCCAAATTTTTCCACCATCCCGTTGACAGTGAAGCATACATTAAGGATGTGGATCTTGTCGGGGAGAATGTGATCAGAAAACTTCCCGGGGAAGTCCATGATCCTGTCATACGCCAAGGAACCAGATATATAAATAGTCATGGGAAGATGTGTTCCCGCAATCCCGTTACTGGAGTGCCTTGAGCTGGGCTTCCAGGTCGGCCTTTTTCTGGAGAAGTGCCCCCTTTTTCATCTGAACATCCGAGAGCTGCTGTCTTAGTGGGGCAAGATCACTCTCTAATTTTCTCAACTGGAGAGAGTTATAGGTCAACCGAACGTTCTTTCGATCGTTGATCCGCTGGACCAGATCGGCCTCCTCAGTCTCTGTGGCTTTTAACTCCCCATCAACACCCTCTATCTGTGCTTTCAGGGAATCCACTTGCGGGCTTCTGTCAATGGTCTCCATTGGGGGAGGAGACGGTGGCGGAGGAGCCTCTTCCCGGCCTTCGGGTGCCTGTTGAATGCGGAAATCCCTTTCAGGAGTTTCGGCCTCTTCTATCTTAAGGATATCTTTTGCGGGAATCCCCATGGAACCCCCTCCAAAAAAGATGTTTACATCCCCGTTGCCTTTTTCATAGGAACTCACCCCGGAAATTACTGAGCCATTCTTGAGATAGATTTTATACGCCGCATCGGAACAGATAGGAAATAACAGGATCAAGACCCATAAAAGGATTGATAACATCACTGCCTCCTTAATTCACTCAATAGATTTTGAGCAACTATTTTGTTAAACCCCTTAAGCTTTGCGATCTCTTCCATAGGAGCATCCCTGATAGCATCTATACTACCAAAACGGCGTAAAAGTTCAAGTCTCCGCTTCCTTCCTATACCGTGGATTTTTTCCAGAGGCGACTCCACAAACTTACTGCCACGAAGCTTTCTGTGGTAACTCACCGCGAAACGGTGTGCCTCGTCACGGATCTTCTTAAGGAGTAGAGATTCCTGGCTTCTATCTTCGAGATTTATGATGTCAGATGAAGTAGTGAATGCCCTATCAGGATCCTTTGCAACGGCGATAAGCATGGGCGGTTTGGCGTCATGCCGGATTATCCCGTTTGTCTTGATTACCTCCTTCGCAATTTCGAGCTGTCCTTTCCCTCCATCAATAACGATGAGGTCAGGTACCCTGTCCTCAAGGTTCTTCAGTGTTCTTGTCATAGTCTCATTCATCATTGAGTAATCGTCTATTCCTGAAACACCCTTGATCCTGAGATGTCTATAAAGGTTCTTTTTGAATTCTCCCTCTGACCAATAAATGAAGGCACCTACAGATTCACTTCCTGCAATGGTTGAGACATCGAATGCACCGATACTGTGGGGCGATGAGGGCAATCTGAGACGATCACGAACCGCTTCCAGTGTTTCATCCGGAGCTGTACTTTTCCTGCTTTTATAGAGCTGTTCGGCATTCTCATCCGCCATTCGCAAAAGCTCCTGTTTTTTGCCCTCCCTGGGCACCGCTATCTTTACCTCTCTCCCTCCTTTTTTCCTTAACCATGTCTTGAGGTTCCTGAGTTCATTGGGCTTATTCCCCACAATTATCTCTCCGGGAGGTATTACCTCTTTTGTATAGAAAAGCCCTAGGAAGCTATGGAGAACCTCTTCCCTTGGTAAGTTTCCCACATCCCTTATATAGAAGTCTTTTGTCCCGGTAAGCACCCCGTTCCTGACAAAGAAGATATTGAACACCACATCCACGGCATCGGAATAATAGCCTATTACATCCATATCTCCAAGCTCAGGTGCCACAACCCTCTGAGATTCCCATGCGCGGGTTATGTTTTTGATTCTGTCCCTTATCCTGGCAGCTTCCTCAAACTTAAGATCCTGAGAGAGTGTGATCATCTTCTTTTGGAGTTTATCGAGGAGTTCCCCCCTTTCCCCTTTTAGAAAGAGTTTCACCTCATCCACTATCTTCATGTACTCATTCCTGCTCACTTTGCCCGCGCATGGAGCAGGGCATCTGCCCATCTGGTACTGAATGCAGGGCCTTAAGGGCTTTTCCAGGCTGTATTTGCATATCCTTATGGGGAAATTCCTCCTTACAAAGGCGAGTATATCCCACATGCCCTGGGCTGGGACATAAGGTCCGAAGTAGAGGGAGCCGTCTTTCGCTATTCTCCTCACCACTTCCAGTTTTGGCCAATCTTCTTTTATGGTAAGCTTCAGATAGGGATAATTCTTATCATCTCTAAGGACTACATTAAACCTGGGTTTGTGCTGTTTGATGAGGGTCGCTTCAAGGATGAGTGCCTCGAGTTCGTTTTTGGTTATAATATAGCTGAAGTCCCCGACGAGTTTTACCATTGACAGTTTTCTCGGATCAAGATTGAAAGGTCTCTGGAAGTATGATTTAAGGCGATTCTTGAGGTTCTTGGCCTTCCCTACATAAATTACTCTTTCTTTTTGGTCTTTAAGCAGATAAACACCGGGCTTTTGAGGAACATTCGGGATTTTTTCCTTGAGCATAACTCAAATAATAACAGAGCACATTATGTGCGTCAAGGTTAGAAATAATAAGAGTTATATGATGAAATATCACGATAATTAGAGAAAATAATAGAAATAGATCTATATTGTTACTTATGTCCTTATATTGTTCTATAATTGCCAATATTTTTCTATTGACTATATCCCAATAAATGTTATTCTAGATATAGAGGCAGCAAAGGAATATATTAAATGGGTTCACAGTAAAGAAGGACTCATTTATAAAGGTTCTTTTTTTCTCTGCAGTACCTCGGGGTTAAGGCGAGCTGAGGGAACAGCATAAGAAAAGGGAGTCTATGTGCAGAATGTGGTGATGTACGCCCCAATGCATGATATTGCAGAGGGGAAGCCTAAGCATCTGCCAGATACCCATTTAGCGAAAGCCTCAGAGGGCTCAAAACCCCGGGTATTGTGTGTTCTTTGAAAACTAAAAAAGTAGGCCACGTTAATTTGAGAGTTTAATCCAGTATCAAATGAGAGTTTGATCCTGGCTCAGAACGAACGCTGGCGGCGTGCCTAACACATGCAAGTCGGACGGGGTACATTGTTGTAGCAATACAGTGGTGTACTTAGTGGCGGAC
>Ga0316601_100000222_pt1 | contig 22696 bp, 19 predicted proteins | sample OWC_soil_day5_no_FD_207663 | JGI IMG/M metagenome (GOLD analysis project Ga0316601, IMG submission 207663) | Wetland soil microbial communities from Old Woman Creek delta, Ohio, United States - OWC_soil_day5_noCT | ecosystem: Environmental > Terrestrial > Soil > Wetlands | place: USA: Ohio... | reverse complement strand
ACGACACGACGATCGTAGTCGACGACTCCGACACCAAGAAGAAGGAAGCGATCTCCGGCCGGGTCAAGCAGATCCGCAAGCAGATCGAGGACACCACGTCGGACTACGACCGCGAGAAGCTGCAGGAGCGGCTGGCCAAGCTGGTCGGCGGCGTGGCGCAGATCAAGATCGGCGCGGCCACCGAGACCGAGATGAAGGAGAAGAAGGCCCGCGTCGAGGACGCGCTGCACGCGACCAAGGCGGCGGTTGAAGAGGGCATCGTGCCGGGCGGCGGAGTGGCGCTGCTGCGCGCGATGGACGAGGTCGAGAAGCTGCTCAAGGAGCAGTCGGGCGACGTGCGCACCGGCATCCAGATCGTGCTGCGCGCGCTCGAGGAGCCGACCCGCCAGATCATCCACAACGCCGGCCTCGACGAGGCGGCGGTGATCGTCCGCGACATCCGCAAGAAGGGCGGCACCAACGGCTACAACGCCCAGACCATGAAGCTGGAAGACCTGGTCGCGGCGGGCGTCATCGACCCGGCGAAGGTGACCAAGAACGCGCTGCAGAACGCGGCGTCGATCGCCGGCCTGATGATCACCACCGAGGCGCTGGTCTGCGAGATCCCCGAGGAAGAGAAGAAGCCAATGGGCGGCGGCATGCCCGGCGGCGGCATGGGGGATATGTACTGAGAAGCAGGGGTCAGGGTACAGGGGGCAGGGGACAGTAGGGCTCCAAATCTGCGACCAGGCCCAGACAACGTGCATCGTTCAGAGGCGGGGCTTCGGCCCCGCCTTTTCATTTCAGGTGAGTGGGAACAGTGGACAGGGAACAGTGGACAGGGAATGGGGCCGGACGAAAGCGAATGCCCTGGCTGACCCCTGACCCGGGCCGCAAGGCCCGCCCGTCTTCCTTCCGGGTTCCGGAATCCGAACTGCGAAGGAAGAGCACATGGTCGGGGCATCGGCCTGGGTCTCGTGCCTCCTGAAACCGTGAGCCCCGGCCGGCGACGGACGACTGTGACGGCTGCTTAGCGCCAGGTCAGGCGTCGCTCGATCGGCGGCGTCGTGCGCGCGGCGAGTTGGCGTTCCTGGGCCCGCAGCAGCGCGAGCTGGCCAGCCGGCGTGTGCACGTAGAGAAGGCGTGCGCGGCCGACGCGGCGGCGCCAGTGCCGGTGAAACCGCGTCGCCTGTTCCTTGTTCTCGCTCAAGATTCTGGGAACCCCGCGCACGGCGCCGCGGGCGACCAACAGGTAGCGAGGCGGTGTCAGCAGATCGAACACCTCGTGGAGCGCCTGGATGAAGGTCGCCTCGCTGCGGAGGTCGGCGCCGTTCAGCCGCGCGAGCAGGTGCCGGGTGCCGATCGAGACGTCCGCGACCGGCTCCGCACCCTCACCCGCGACCAGGCCGCTCTCGACGAGCGCCTCGAGCACAGCCTGGGCGATCCGGCGGGCGCGTTCGAGCTCGAGCCGACGCGAGAGCCAACCGTACAGCCACCGATACTCGGGCCAGCGTTCGGCGAACGGCGAGCGGCGCACCATCGGTCCGGGGATCAACAGGTCGGTCGCGATCCGCCCGGGCGGGCCTTCGGCATCGACCGTCGCCGCCCGCCAGCGCTCGGCCAGCGTCTCCCGCGCGGTCGCCATCGAGCACATCCGGGCGTTGAGCCGCGCGAGATTCGCGAGCGACGGCGTTTCGACGCCGAGGCGCTCGATGCCGCTCCGGATCTGGGGGTGCTCGTGATCCGGCCCGACGAAGGTCAGGAAGCGGCGGTGGAGCACCTGCCAGTCGTCCCCGTCGTCCTCGTTCGACGCCGTCCCGGGCGTTACGGCGGACGGCCCGGGCTGGGATCCCGGGTCCCGGGTCGGGTCGACGCACGCGAGGTGCCAGACGTTGCTCGCCTTGCCCGACCAGCCCGGGTCGACACGGATCGCACGGCCGCGGAGCTGGTTCGAGGTGACCTGCGAGCCGACCGCGGTGGCGAGGACCATCGTGTTGACGGCCGGCGCGTCCCAGCCTTCGCCAAGCAGCGCGACCGTGCCGACCAGGACGTTGATCCTGCCATCGGCGAGGAGTCGGGTCACAGGCCCGACCAGGGGGCTCAGCGGCGACGAGCCGCTGCGGATCTCGACGAAGCTGTCGTCGCCCTCGAACGCGGTAGCGGTGAACGAGCCCTCGCTCGTCACTCGGCCCAGCGCCGGCACGACCGCGGCCGGCACGACGGCAAGCCGCCCGGTCAGCAGCGCGACCGACACGCCGGGCAGACGGAGCCGGCGCAGGTGTTCGAAGATCGGCACCGCGCCGAGCCTGACTCCCGGCTCGTCGGGCAGGGGGCAGTCGGTGAACGTCCGCTCGCGGATGTGGTCGGTCAGGACGGCACAGCGGAGCCGGTCTCCGAGGTGGCGGCTCTCGAGCTCGACGATGTCGGCGACACAGCGGAGCTTTGCGGCGCTCGTCCGCAACAGCCGCGCGAGCCCGCGGTCGGTGGTCAGGGCGACGCGGCCCCGTTCCCACGCGCCCAGTGCGCGCAGCCTGCGCTCGAGCGGATCGAGTACCGTGGCAATGCCGGCGGCCGGCGACTCGCGGTGCTGCCGGAGCACGCCATCGAGCAGGATCTCCGCCCAGCCGAGGTCGAACCCCGGCAGGCGCACTCCCTCCAGCCCCAGCGTGTGCGCCAGCGCGGCCGGCGGCCTGCCGTGGACGTGGCCGAGGAAGACGGCCACGGCGAGAAAGTAGTCGCGCTCCCGCAGCAGCGTGGCGATGTGCTCGTGGGGTGCGCGCACGACCGGGTCGTCAGCGAGCAGCGACACGAACGGCGCGTCGAGCGGCAGGTCGCTGACGAAGGCGGCGTGCTGCCGGGCCCGCGCGACCAGGCGTTCGGTCTCGCGCTCGGTCGGCGACGTGAAGTAGACGAAGTCCTGGTGCGGCGCGAGGTCGCCGACGCGCACGAGTTCGGGCGTCGAGATCTCGTCGTCGACCTCGCCGCACAGCTCGTGGTAGCGATTCCACTCGACCCGGGTCGCGTCGTACGGCGGCGTCGCGGTCAACGCGACGACGAACGGCCGCCACATTCCGGCCTTGACGGCGTGGACGGTGCTCCACCATTGCCGCCTGAGATGGTGCGCCTCGTCGAGCACCAGCGTGCCGACGTCGGCTCGCGCCAGCCGCTCGAGCAGGGCCGGCACGCCGACGCGGCGCGCGAGCGCGTCGAGTCCCTGGTATGTCAGGAGGGTGAGGACGCCGGGTTGATCGAGGTCGTTTGCGAGGAAGCCGGCGGGAAGGCCGTCGGGGCGCTCGATGAAGTGGTCGCGGAAGCGAGCCGCCCACTGCTCGCGCAGCGCCAGCGACGGGGCGAGCACGAGCGCGGGGCGGCCGATCCGGCGAACGACCTCGAGGCCGAGCACGGTCTTGCCGGCGCCGGGCGCCGCGATGAGGTGAAAGTGCCGGTCGGCGGCCCGTTTCTCGAAGCCGGCCAGGATCCGCTGCTGGTAGGGACGCCAGCGCAGCCGCGGCTGCACCGATTCCGGAAAGGTCTCACCGATCGGACCGGCGCCGCCAGTCATGGCGGTCGCCGAAACGCGGCCGCTGCGGCCCGCCAGGACTTTCCACCGCCCGGTTCAGGCCGCCGCGCGGGACATCGCCCGCGCCACGGGTCAGGGCCCGATCGCTGGTGCAAATCCATTCCTGACTTGATTTTACATGCCTCGCGCGGCCGGTCAAGAGCGAGCTGCTGTTGCCGGGCACGTGGCCTCGCCGGGAATCCCTTGCCAAGCCGCCTGGAACGGTGTACATTCTTCTTGGGAATGTGAAGACCTTCACATTCTTGTCCTGATCCGGGGGGATCCATGCAGACGCTGCGGATGGACACCAGCCTGTTCGGCAGCTTCCTCGAGGCGCTCAAGGCGTTCGGCACGCTGATCGCGCCGGTCGAACGCTCGCCGGGCGTTTTCGTACTCGAGCCGATCGACGACGTCCGCAAGGCGCGGCCTGACGCCGTGCGCACCGTGCTGCCGTTCAAAAAGCTGCTGCTCAAACCACAGTTCACGATGCTCGAGCACCGGTCGGGATCGGAGCCGATGGACAGCAACGACAGCGACTGGCCGCCGATGGTCTACGTCGGCGCCCACTCCTGCGACATCCATGCGCTCAAGATCCTCGACATGCTCTACCTCAACGACTTCGTGGATCCCTACTACAAGCGCAACCGCGATCGCCTGACGATTGTCGCCTTCGGCTGCATGCCCGACGACAAGTGTTTCTGCGCGTCTCAGGGCACCGCCAACGTCGACGACGGATTCGATCTTGGCCTGACCCCGCTCGAGGGTCACTACCTGGTGACGGTGGGGAGCGCGCGCGGCGACGACATCGTCCGCGCGAACCCCCAGCTGTTCGAGCCGTCGGACCGTGGCGACGTCGAGGAGTATCTGGATCGGCTCAAGCGACGGCTGGAGTCGTTCACCCTGTCGATGAGCGTCGCTGACCTCCCGTACATCCTCGAGCTCAAGAAGGACGATCCGGTGTGGGAGGAGCTGGGCAAGAAGTGCCTGTGCTGCGGCTCCTGCTCGATGGTCTGCCCCACCTGCTCGTGTTTCAACGTGCGCGACGAGCTTCCCGAGGAGGGCGTGGCGCGCCGGGTGAGGACCTGGGACGCCTGCCTGTACCGGGACTACGCGCTGGTCGCCGGCGGCCACAACTTCCGTGACAAGCGCGCCGACCGGGTCAAGAACCGCTACTACCACAAGCAGGAAGCGTTCGTCCGGGAGTTCGGCAAGTCCTCGTGCGTCGGCTGCGGGCGCTGCATCGAGAACTGCCCGACCGGCATCAACGTCGTCGAGGTGTTCAACCTCGTGCGAGGTGAGCTATGAGCGCCATCGTCCCGGAACACCACGCGCCGCGCCGCTCCGTCCGCCGCCTGGGGACCGGCCCGAATCCCTACCTGCCGGTGCCGGCACGCATCATGCGGATGCAGGAGCTGACCTCCGAGATCCGCCTCTACGACCTGCGCTTCACCGACACCGCGCTCGCGGACCGCTGGGCGTTCCGCCCCGGGCAGTTCGTCGAGCTGTCGATCATGGGGGTCGGCGAAGGACCGTTCTCGCTGCCCTCGTCGCCGACCCGCCGCGGCATCTTCCAGCTCGGCATCCGGCGCACCGGCACTCTCACCGACTACCTGTTCGACCGGGTGCGCGAGGGCGACACGGTCGGCATCCGCGGGCCGCTCGGCAACGGCTTCCCGATCGAGCTGTTCGAGGGGCAGGACATGCTGCTGGTCGCCGGCGGACTCGGCATGGTGCCGCTGCGCGGCCTGCTCCACTACCTGATCGACCAGCGCGACTCGTTCGGGCGGGTGATCCTGCTCTACGGCACGCGCAGCCCCGACCAGGTGCTGTTCCGCGACGAGCTGGAGTCGCTGGCGCGGCGCGGCGACGCCGAGATCCTGCTCTCGGTCGACACGACCCAGGGGAAGCCCTGGGGCGGTCGGACCGGCGTGGTGACGGAGCTGCTCGACCTCGTCCAACTCGACGTTTCGACGAGCTACGCGGTGGCCTGCGGGCCACCGGTGTTCTACAAGTTCATGCTCGAGAAGCTGGTCGCGCGCGGCTTCGGCCGCCACCGCATCTACCTTTCCCTGGAGCGGCGCATGGAGTGCGGGATCGGCAAGTGCGGGCACTGCGCGGTCGGCTACACCTTCACCTGCCTGCACGGCCCGGTGTTCTCGTACTGGGACGCGGTCAACCTGCCCGAGCTGATTTACACGTGACGGGAGCGGTCATGGCAAACGGAAACCCCAAGGTCGGCATCTTCGGTCTCACCGGTTGCGCCGGCGACCAGCTCCAGATCCTCAACTGCGAGGACGAGCTGGTGCGGTTGGCTCAACGCCTCGACATCGTCGACTGGGTCATGGCCAAGAGCGACAACGACCACGGCTGCCGCCTCGACATCGCCTTCGTCGAGGGTGTGGTGGCGACCGAGCGCGACCTCGAGACGCTCAAGGAAGTGAGAGCGCGTGCCCGGCTGCTGGTCGCGATCGGCACCTGCGCCGTGTTCGGCGGCCTGCCCGCGATGAAGAACTCGGTCCCGCGCGAGGTGCTGCAGCGCGAGGTCAACGAGGAGGGCGTCGACCTCGACTCCGTCGAGGCGCTGCCGCCGACCCACTTCGTGCCCTTCGACCTGCTGCTGCCCGGCTGCCCGATCGAGCGCAGCGAGTTCCTGCGCGCGGTGAACGCGCTGCTCGCCGGCACGAGCCCCGAGCTGCCGCGCGTGCCGGTGTGCTGGGAGTGCAAGGCGCGCGAGAACGTCTGCCGCGTCGTCCACTTCCACGAGGTCTGCTGCGGGGCAATGACCCGAAGCGGCTGCGGCGCCCGCTGCCCGTCGTACGGCGTCGCGTGCGCGGGCTGCCGCGGGCCGATCGAGGAGCCGAACTACGACGCCAACATCACGATGTTCGCCGGCCGTGGAATCTCGTGGGTCGAGATCGCCCGCAAGATGAGCGCCTTCTCGGCGCCGGTCTGGATGAAGCAGGGGCTGGAGCAGGAGGTTGGCCGTGACGACGCACAGTAGGAACATCGTCATCCCGCACCTCGGCCGGATCGAGGGCCACGGCGGGATCTTCGTCAAGGTGATGGGCAACACCGTCTACGAAGTCAACATGGACGTTTTCGAGGGCAGCCGCTACTACGAGGCGCTGCTCAGGGGCAAGCACTTCCTCGACGTCCAGGGCATCATCACGAGGGTGTGCGCCATCTGCTCGGCCAGCCACACGGTGGCGGCGCTGACCGCCCTCGAGAACGCCCTCGGCGTGCCGCAGTCGGAGCGCGTCCACACCCTGCGCGGCCTGCTGCTGCTCGGCGCGACCATCGAGTCGCACGCCCTCCACGTCTTCGCCCTCGCCCTGCCCGACTACCTCGGCTTCGACTCGGTCATCTCGATGGCCGCGAAGTACCCGAACGAGGTGGCGTTCGCCTTGCGCCTCAAGCAGCTCGGCAACCGCCTCCAGGAGATGATCGGCGGCCGCGCCGTGCACCCGATCAATACGCTGGTCGGCGGGTTCGGCCGCCTGCCGCGCCACGCGGACCTCGCAAAACTGCGCGGCGAGCTTGAGGCGAGCCTCGAGCCGCTGATGGGCACGGTCGAGCTGGTGGCGACGCTGGCGCTCCCGGAGTGGGCGGCACAAGACACCGTCTACGTCGCACTGCGTCCCTACGAAGAGGCGTACCGCTTCCGCGGCGTGTCGATCTGCACTTCGCGCGGCGAGGAGTTCCCGATCGCCTCGTACCGTGAGGTGGTGCGGGAGTTTACGGTCGAGCACTCGCATGCCAAGCACGCGGCGCTCGCCTCGGGCGAGACCTACATGGTCGGCTCGCTCGCCCGCCTCAAGCTGTGGGGTCACTACCTCAAGGGCCGGGCCAGGCAGGCGTTCGAGCGGCTGTTCCCGAACGGCGTGGTCGACAACTCGCTGGCCAACAACGCGGCGCAGCTGGTCGAACTGGTGCACTCGGTAGAGCACGGCGTGGAGATTTGCGACGAGCTGCTCGGCATGCCCGAACAGGAACGCGAGTTGCTCGACTACGAGGTTCGGGCCGGCCGGGGAGTCGGCGCGATCGAGGTGCCGCGCGGCACCCTGTTCCACGAGTACGAGCTGGATGACCAGGGCCTGGTGGTCGAGGCCAACGTGATCACGCCGACCGCCCAGAACCTCGCCAACGTCGAGCGCGACATCCGCACCGCGGTCGAGCACCTGCTCGCCCAGCCCGAGCCGCCGGACGACCCGCGCCTCAAGCTCGACCTGGAGATGATCGCGCGCGCCTACGACCCGTGCATCTCGTGTTCGGTTCACCTCACCCGGCTGGAGTGAGGGGAGAGGGGAGAGGGGAGAGGGAAGAGCATCGGCAGACGTGCTTTTGCTCTCCCCTCTCCCCTCTCAGCTCTACCCTTCGTCCGGACCAAGGGCCACGCTGCAAACGTAGAATCAACACAATGTCCGACCAGCCAGCCACGCGGCGCATTCTCATTGTCGGTTTTGGCAACTCGCTGATGGCCGACGACGGCGCCGGGACGGAAGTGGTCGCGGCGTTGCGCTCCCGTCCGCTGCCGCCCTCGGTGCGGGTCGAGGACGGCGGCAGCGACGCCACCTGCCTCGCCGCCCTCTGGCGGGGCGAGCGCGAGATCTGGCTGGTCGACGCGGTGATCGCCGGCGCGCCCGCCGGAACGATCCACCGGCGGGGTCATGACGACGTTCTCGCGGTGGCCCAGCGGCACGCCACGGCGCACGCGCTGTCGCTGCCGGAGAGCCTGCGCTGGCTTGCCGTGGCCTACCCGGAGATGGCCGGCGTCCGCTACCGGATGTGGGGGATCGAGGCCGCACGCGTTGAGCCACGCGAGGGGATCTCGGCGGAGGTCCGTGATGCGGTCGCGAGACTCGCCGGGGAGATCCACCGCGAGGCGAGCCGTTGACTCTTGAAGTCGATCACGGTCGGGGGTATATTGGGGGTCGGTTGTGATGGCTTTCACAAGGTGGAGGCGGCTTTGATTTGAGAAGCGCTCCCGCACCATGAGTGGGTGCGGGTGGATTCGAACAGTCGTGGTGTGGCGTCCCTGCCCGGCAGGCACGTCACCACGAACGCATCGGTCTTTGGGAGCTGGTTGAGTTGCCGGACCCGCCGGCACATTTGGCAGGCCCGGGAGAGCGAGCATCGCGATGCGCGCGGTACTGACCGGTTGCCCGTTTTGCTCGTGCGGGTGCGGAGTCTACCTGTGCGAAGCGGACGGTCGCTTGACGGGCGTCATGCCGTCGCGAGGGCACCCGGTCAGCGCCGGACGGTTGTGCGCGCGGGGCTGGGCGGCGCACGAGGCGGCGCTGTGGGGTGAGCGCCTGACCCGGCCGCTGCTGCGCCGCAACGGTCGGCTGATGCCGGTCGACTGGGACGAGGCGCTGGCCGCCGCGGCCGCCGGGCTGCGCGCGGCGTCGCTGCCCGGGGTGCTCGGCTCGGCGCGGTTGACGAACGAGGAGAACTATCTGGCGGCGCGCCTCGCCCGTGGCGCGCTGGGCGTCGGCCACGTCGACGTCCCGCTGCGGGCGGGCTACCTGCCGCTGCTGCGCGAGCTGCAGGCGGTGCCCACCCTGCGGCAGGGCTCGCTCGACGACCTCGAGCATGCCGACGTCGTGCTGGTGCTCGACCGCAACCTGGCTTCCAGCCATCCGCGCGCGGCGTTCGCCGTCTTGCGGGCGGTTTCGCGCGGCGTGCGCGTGATCGTGGTGTCGGCGACGCGCGGTCAGCTGGCGCGCGTCGCCGCCCGGCACCTGCCGGTTCGACCGGGCGACGAGGCGGCGCTGCTCGCCGCACTGGCGTCGGCGGCGGACGGCCGCGAGCTGCTCCCCGACGATCCGACGTCCGGCGCGGCCGCCTGGCTGGCGGCAGCCCAATCGCCGTTCGCCCTGGTCGCGAGCGACGCTCTGGCGCCCGAGGACGGCGCCATGATCGGCCGCGCGCTCGGCCGGCTCGCCGCCGTCGCCTGGTCGGCGGTGTCGGCGTCGGTGTTGGTGCTGCCGGCGCGGTCGAACCTGCGCGGGGCCTGCGAGTCCGGCGCGGTGCCCGATGCCTGGCCGGGCGATCTGCCGCTCGCCAACGCCGGGGCACGCGGCCGCCTGGCCCGGGCCTGGGGACGCGAGCCGTCGACCGACGTCGGGCTCGACGCGGCGGCGCTCGCCGCCCGCGCGGATGCGCTGCTGGTGCTGGCCGAAGAGGTGCCGGGCGCCCCCCGAAAGGAGCGCTTCATGGTTGTCGCCGACGCCTTCGCGACGCCGACGGCGGCGACTGCCGACGTCGTGCTGCCGATCGCCGCGCCGGCCGAGAGCGAGGGCACGATGACGAGCGCCGCTGGCCGGTCCTCGCCGGTGCGGCCGGCGCTGGCGCCACCCGGACAGGCGCGGCCCGGCTGGCGGCTGCTGACCGACCTCGCGGCCGCCCTCGGCTTGCCGGCGCGGCCGGCCTCGGCCGGCGAAATCGCCGCCGAATTGGCCGCGGTGGTGCACGGGGCCGGCGGCGGACACCGGCTGGCCCCGGTCGTCAGCGCCGAAGCGACCGGCGGTGGCGCCGAAGCCGAGCCGGAAGGCGTGCTGCTCGCAGTCGACGGCCACTACGACTGGGGCGCCGACGCGTTGGTCGCGTTGGCGCCGACCCTCGGCCGCGACCGGCGGGCACTCGACAAGCTCTACCGATCCGGGTTCGTGGAGGCGAGCCCGGAGGAGGCCAAGGCGCTGGGGTTGCGCGCCGGCTGGCCGGTGACGGTGCGCTCGAGACACGGCGCCGCGACCGTCCAACTGGCGCTGCGCGACGACCTGCCGCGCGGCCTGGTGTTGGTGCCGCCGGGGTTCGTCGGCCACCTCGACCGTGTGCTCGGGGGCCGGCACCGCGTCGCGGTGCAGCTGGAAAAGGCGTGAGGGGGCGCGCGATGGAACCCCGGCCCACCAGGGTGATCGCCAGGGAGCAGGTGGACGCCTGGCTCGCTAGGCTACTCGCCGATTCGCAGGTCATCGCGCCGACCACCAGCGAGTTCGGGGACGAGGTGATGGCGCCGGTGTCGTCGCCGGCCGAGGTGCTGTGGCGGTTCACCAACCCGCTGCACCCGCCCAAGCAGTTCCTGCTGCCGCAGACCGAACCGCTGGTCGCGATCCGCCGCGACGGCGATGGCTGGCAGGCGCGCACGCTGCTCGACGAGCGGCCGCGCGTCCTGTTCAACCTGCGGCCGTGCGACGCCGCCGGCCTGGCATTCCTGCGCCGCGTCCACGAGGTCGAGCCGCCCGACACCGCAGTGCTGCGCCGCGCCGCGGCGCTGACGGTGGTGTGCCTGGCCTGCACGGAGCCGTGCCCGCAGGGGTTCTGCATCTGCTCGGGTGCCGGGCCGTTCGCCGTCGAGAACTTCGACATCCAGCTGATCGACCTCGGCGACGCGCTGCTCGCCGAGGCGGGCAGCGAGCGCGGCGCCGCGATGCTAGCTGCCGCCGGGCCGCTGTTCAGGCCGGCGACGCCGGTGGAGATGCGGCTGCGGATGGAGCTGGAGGAGCAAGCGAAGCGGGGCTTCGGCGAGGAGACCTGCCACTTCGCATCGGCGATGCGGCGGGTGTCGACCGGCCGGGTCGAGGAGACGCTGTGGTCGGCGATGGCCGACTGGTGCCTCGAGTGCGGCGCCTGCAACTTCCTGTGCCCGACCTGCTACTGCTTCTCGGTCGGCGACCGGTGCGAGGACGGCGGCTACCTGCGCTGCCGCACCTGGGATTCGTGCCAGTACGCGGCGTTCACGCGCGAGGCGTCCGGGCACAACCCGCGCGCCGCGCACGGCGACCGCGTGCGTCGGCGCTTCTACCACAAGGTGAGCGCGCAGTACTTCCAGCGCGACGGTGCGGTCGGCTGCGTCGGCTGCGGGCGCTGCGTCGAGGCGTGCCTCGGCACCACCGACATGCCGGCGGTGGTCGCGGCGCTGCGGCAGGGGGTGTGGCGTGGATAGCCTGTTCCTGCCGCGCGTCGCCCGCATCCTCGAGGTCCGCGACGAGACGCCCGACACCCGGACGTTCAAGGTGAAGCCGCGCGACGGCAACGGCCTCGCCTTCAAGCCGGGCCAGTTCCTCGAGCTGTCGGTATTCGGCCACGGCGAGGCGCCGTTCTGCTTCGCCTCGTCGCCGACCCGCCCCGAGTGGATCGACGTGACGGTGCGGCGCACCGGGCGCCTGACCGACGCGCTGCACCGGCTCGGGCCGGGGGACGAGGTCGGCGTGCGCGGGCCGTGCGGCAACGGCTTTGACCTCGATGCCGCCGCCGGCCGTGACCTGCTGTTCATCGGCGGCGGCATCGGCCTGCCGCCGCTGCGCGGCCTGATCTGGAACGTCCTCGACGAGCGCGAGCGGTTCGGCCGCGTGACCATCCTCTACGGCGCGCGCACCCCGACCGACCTGGTCTACAAGGACGAGCTCGAGGTGTGGGCGGAGCGCGGCGACGTCGAGTTCCTGGTCACCGTCGACCGCGCCGAGCCGGGCTGGGACGGCACCGTCGGCATGGTGCCGACGCTGTTCGAGCGCACCGACCTGCGCCCCGCCACCACGATCGCCTACGTGTGCGGCCCGCCGGTGATGATCTCGTTCGTGGTCCAGGACCTGATGATGCGCGGGTTCGCCGACGAGCGGGTGATCACGACGCTCGAGCGGATGATGCAGTGCGGGGTCGGCAAGTGCAACCACTGCGCGATCGGCCACTGCTATGTCTGCCGCGACGGGCCGGTGTTCAACTACAGGCAGATCCGAGAGATGCGCGAGTGAATCTGGCAACCCGGCTCGCCGAGCGGCTGAGCGGCCGCGTCGTCGTTGTGGGGATCGGCAACCCGCTGCGCGGCGACGACGGTGCCGGCGCCAGGCTGGCGGAGCTGCTCGCGGGCACGACGGGCGCGCTCGTGATCAACGCCGAGGAGGTGCCGGAAAACCATCTCGGTCCTGTCGTGCGGGCCCGTCCGGATCGCATCCTGCTGATCGACGCCGTCGACCTCGGTGAGAGGCCGGGTTCGGTCGCCCTGCTCGAAATCGACGAGCTGCGCGACTACCCGCCGTCGACCCACCGCGTCCCGCTCGCCGTGTTCGCCGAGTTCCTGGGCCAGGCGACCGGGGCCGAGATCCTGCTGCTCGCCGTGCAGCCGGGCCGGAACGGTTTCGGGGCAGGGCTGACGGCCGAGGTCGAGGGCAGCGTGTCGGCGCTGGCGACGCTGCTCGGCGCTCTGCTGCCCGGCGCGTGCGGGCGGCGCGAGCCCGAGCTCGCGGGGAGCACGACATGACAGCGGTGCTGCTCCTGCTGGTGGTGGTGCCGGCGCTGGCGGCGGTGGTCGCGGGTAGCCTGCGGAGCGACGCAGCACGCCGGGTGGTGGCGGTCGTCGCGGCCGGGGTAGTGGCCGTGCTGGCGCTGGCGGTGCTGCCGGCGGCGCTCCGCGCGCCGGTGCTGGTCGAGCTGGGTGACGTGCCGTGGCTGGCGGGCCTGGTCGAGGGCCCGATGTTCGGCGTGCTGCTCGACCCGCTCTCCGCCGTGCTGCTGCTGGTTGCCGCGGTGATCGGCTTCCTGACCGTGCTGTACTCGACCGGCTACCTGCGCGAGGCCAACCGCGACCATCCGGTCGGGCATGAGGGCCAGGCGCGCTACTACTTCTGGCTGCTCGCATTCTTGGCCAGCATGACGGGCGTCGCGGTGGCGCCGAGCTTCCTGCAGCTGCTGGTGTTCTGGGAGCTGACCACGGTGTGCTCGTGGGCGCTGATCTCGTTCCGCCAGGACGGGCCGAGCCTGGCGGCCGGCTTCAAGGCGCTAGTGATGACGCACGTCGGCGGCGCGTTCCTTCTGACCGCGGTGCTCGTGCTGTTCGCCGTCACCGGCTCGTTCGGTTTCGACGCCCTCGCCCGGCTGCCCGATCAACTGCGCCCGTGGGTGTTCCTGATGCTGGTGGTGGCGGCGTGGGCGAAGTCGGCACAAGTGCCGCTCCACACCTGGCTGCCCGACGCGATGGCGGCGCCGACGCCGATCTCGGCGTACCTGCACGCCGCAGCGATGGTCAAGGCCGGTGTCTACCTGGTGGCGCGCGCCGCTTCGAGCGGCTGGGCGATGCCGCCGCGGGTCGCCGTGGTGCTCGGCGCCATGGCGGTCGTGACGATGTTCGTGGCGCTGTCCTACTACTTCGTCCAGGACGACCTCAAGCGGCTGCTCGCGTTCTCGACCATCGCCCACCTCGGCTACGTGCTGCTCGGCGTCGCGCTCGGGGCGCTCGGTTCGCTGACCGCGTTCCGCGGCGGCGTCCTGCACATCGCCTGTCACGGCTTCGCCAAGGCGACGTTGTTCCTGTGCGCCGGTGCGATCGCCTACGTCACCGGCAGCCGCTCGATCGCGGCGCTCGGCGGACTGGCGCGCACCATGCCGCTGACCGCCGCGGCGTTCTTCACCGGCGTGCTGGCGGTCGCCGGGCTGCCGCCGTTCGCCTGCTTCTGGAGCAAGTTCATGATCCTGTCCGGCGCGATGGAGCTGCGCGGTCCGGTCGGGCCGGTGGTGCTCGTGCTGGTGCTGGTCGAGAGCCTGGTGGCGTTCGCCTGGCTACTCCACGTCGGCCAGAAGGTCTTCCTCGGCGCGCCGACGCCCGCCGCCGCGGTCCACAGCGACCCGCCGGCGGCGATGAGCGTGGTCCTCGTCGTCCTGATGATCGGCTGCCTGGTGGTGCCGGCGGTGGCGATGCCGCTGGTGCTCGGCCTGGTGAGGTGAGCGATGAGCGACGCGTCCCTGCTCGGCGTCGCGGCGCTGCTGGTGCTGGCGGGAGCCGCCGTCTCGCTCGCCCTCGCGCGCTGGCGCCGGCCCGCCGGCTGGGTGGCGACCGGCTTCGTCGTCGCGGCCGCCGTCCCGGCCTGGCTGGTGGTGGTGCGCACCTTCGCCGGCGGCGGCTGGGTCCACCCGACTTCGGTCGGCCTGCCATCGCTGGGCGCACGGCTGAACATCGCGGTCGACCCGCTGTCGGCGTTCTTCCTCGCCGTGCTGGCGACCGTCGCGCCGCTCGCCACGCTCTACTCGGTGGAGTACATGACCCACTACCGGCGCGACGGGGTGGCCAAGTTCTACCCTGTGCTGCTGGTGTTCTTTGCCGCCACCGCCGGTGTGCTGGTGGTCGACGACTTCCTTTTCTTTTTGGTGTTCTGGGAGCTGATGACGCTGTCTGGCTTCTTCCTGGTGGTGTTCGAGCGCGACAGCGCCGTCAGCCAGCGGGCGGGGCTCAAGTACTTCGTGATCACCCACGCCGCGACCCTGGCGATGGTGGCGGCGGCGCTGGTGGTCTGGCGGCGCACCTCCTCGTTCGCCTTCGCCGACCTCGGCCGCGGCGTCGACGGGCTGCTCGCCGGCCAGCCGCTGATCGGCCACCTCGTGCTCTTCCTGTTCGCCCTCGGCTTCGCGACCAAGGCCGGCGTCCTACCGATGGGTGACTGGCTTCCGGACGCACACCCGGTGGCGCCGTCCGGGGTCAGCGCGATGCTCTCCGGCGTGCTGGTCAAGCTCGGCATCTACGGCCTGCTGCGGCTGCTCGTGCCGTTCCTCCCGGTCGGCCCGGCGGCGCCGGTGTGGGGCGCGGCGATCGCCCTCGCCGGCACCGCGTCGCTGTTCGTAGCGACGCTGACCGCGCTGCGCCAGAGCGACAGCAAGCGGCTGCTGGCGTTTTCGACCATCGGGCAGATCGGCTACGTCGTCCTCGGCATCGGCGTCGCGGTGGCGATGCTGCCGGCGCACCCGACGGTCGCCTCGCTCGCCCTGCTCGGCGCGCTGCTCCACGTCGGCGGCCACGCCTGCGCCAAGGCCTGTCTGTTTCTGGGCGCCGGCGCGCTGCTCTACCGCACCGGGGAACGCGACCTCCGGCGCCTGGCCGGCGCCGGCGCCGTAATGCCGGTGACCGCCGCGAGCGCCACCACCGCCGCGCTTTCGATCTCCGGGGTGCCACCGCTCGCGGGCTTCGCGAGCAAGTGGCTGATCATCGGTGCCTGCCTGCTGGCGGGGTTCGTGGCGCCGCTCTACCTCGTGCTCGCGCTGGTCGCACTGTTTATCTCCCTGGTCACGCTGGCGCTGTTCGTCCAGCTGCTCGGCAGCGTGTTCCTGGCTGCGCCGGCGCCGCCGCGGCCGGCCGCCGAGGTGCCGGGGTCGATGGCGGTGCCGCAGGCGGTGCTCGCGGGGCTCACGGTGGCGATCGGCCTGGTGCCGTTCGCGCTGCTCGCGCCGCTGCGCGACGCGGTCGCCGTGGTGCTGCCGACCGCGGTCCCGGCAGCCGCCGAGCTGGCGGGCGGTCCGCTCGGTCTGGTGCTGCGCGTCGACGGGCGGGCGCTGGCATTCTGGGCGCCGCTGGTCGTCGTGGCCGTGGCGGTCCTCGTCGCCCTGCTCGTCCACGTGCTGGCGCGGCGCGCCACCGCCGGGGTGCGCGAGGTGCCGGTGTGGCACTGCGGCGAGGAGCACGATCTCGCGGCGGTCCAGGTGCCGGTCGGCGGGATGTACCTGCCGTTCAAGCGCGCGTTCGAGGGGATCTACCCGCGGGTCGCGGTGCGGGCGCCGCGTTTCCCGCCCTGGCTGCGCCGGGTGCTCGACCTCGACACCTGGCTGTACGGGCCGGCGGCGCGCGCCCTCGGGCGCGGCGCGGCCGGCGTGGCGCGCAGCCACGTCGGCATTCCGCAGGTCTACCTGCTTTGGATCGTGATTGGTGCGGTGGCCGTGGTCGGCCTGTTGCTCGGGCTGCTCGGCACGGGGGGTGCACCGTGAGCGGAGACGATGCCGGCGCCCGCGTGGCGCAGGCCATGCAGGAGCAGCTGGGCGCGGCGCTCCACCGCGTTGCGCGGGAACCTTCCGACACCGTGCGGCTGGTGATCGACCGGGCGGCGGTCCGGCCGGCGACCCTGGCGTTGCGCGACGAGTTCGACGCCCGCTTCCTGATCACGGTCGGCAGCGACCGCCGTGAGCTGGGCGGGGGCTTCGGCGTCGAGCACATCTTCTCGCTCGACGGCGACCACCTGTACGTCATGCTTGACTGCGCCGTGCCCGAGAACGACGCGCGGATCGACTCGATCACCCCGCTCCTGCCCGGCGCGTCGTGGGCGGAGCGGGAGCTGCGGGACGCCATCGGCGTCGTCCCCGAGGGCCACCCGGACCCGCGCCGGCTGATGCTCGCCGACGACTGGCCGGACGGGGTGTTTCCGTTACGGCGGGACGTGCCGTACGACCTTCAGCCGCCGCCGGCGACCGGTCTCCGCCCGCCGTTCGCCGATGCGCCGGGGGGCGCCACGGTGCTGGCGATGGGGCCGTTTTTCCCGGTACTCGAGGAGCCGGCTTACTTCCGCCTGTTCGTCGAGGGCGAGACGATCGTCGGCTGCGACTACCGCGGCTTTTACAACCACCGGGGCATCGAGAAGCTCGGCGACTCGAGGCTCACCTACAACGAGGTGCCGTACCTGGCGGAGCGGATCTGCGGGATCTGCGGCTTCATTCACTCCACCTGTTACTGCCAGGCGGTGGAGAAGGCGATCGGCCTGGAGGTGCCGCGGCGGGCGCGCTTCATCCGCACCCTGATGCTCGAGCTCGAGCGCGTCCACTCCCACCTGCTGTGGCTCGGCATCGCCGGCCACATCCTCGGCTTCGACACCGTGCTGATGCAGACCTGGAGGATCCGCGAGCCGGTGATGTGGCTGGCGGAGGAGATCAGCGGTAACCGCAAGACCTACGGGATGAACACGGTCGGGGGCCTGCGCAGGGACCTCCGGGCAGAGCTGGTGCCGAAGATCCTCGAGGTGCTCGCGGTGGTCGAGCGCGAGAGCCTGGCGGTGCGCGACGCGATCGTCGGCGACACCACGCTGCACGCGCGCACCCGCGGCGTCGGCGTGCTGACCCGCGAGTGGGCGCGCAGCATTTGCGTCGTCGGCCCGACCGCGCGGGGCTCGGGGCTGGCGATCGACGCCCGCGTCGACCACCCGTACGCCGCGTACGACGAGGTGGTGCCGCGGATCGCGGTGCAGGGCGACGGCGACACCTGGGCTCGGCTGCTGGTGCGGGTCGAGGAGCTGCTCGAGTCGATCCGCCTGGTCCGCGAGGCGGCGCGGGCGATGCCGACGGGGCCGATCCTCGCGACGCTGCCGGAGCAGATCCCGGACGGGCGCACCGGCGTCACGCTGGTCGAGGCGCCGCGCGGCGAGGCCGTCCACTACGTGATGACCGGCGGCGACAACCGACCCTACCGCTGGCGGGTGCGCGCGCCGACCTACCCGAACCTGCAGGCGGTGCCGGCGATGATCGAGCGGCAGACGATCGCCGACGTGCCGATCGTGCTTGGCAGCATCGACCCGTGCTTCTCCTGCACCGAGCGGCTCGAGTCGGTCGACGTCAGGAGCGGGGCGCGCCGGGTGTGGACCAGGCGCGAGCTGGAGCGGGTGACCCGGTCGGTCGCGGGAAAGGGAGGGGCGCGGTGAGCGCGGGCTCCATCGTCGCCGTCGCGTCGGTCAACCTCGCGGTGGCGCTGTTGCTCTCGCCGCTGCTCGAGGGTGTCATGCGCAAGCTCAAGGCGGCGCTGCACTCCCGCAAGGGCCCGCCGGTGATCCAGCCCTACCTCGACCTCGCCAAGCTGCTCGGCAAGGAGGACCTGCGTTCGGCGCCCGGCCGCCTGTACGCCCTGACCCCGGCGCTGACGCTCGGCGCGGTGGCGGCGCTGGCGCTGCTCGTGCCGATGGGCGGCCCGCCGCCGTTGGCCGGCGCCGGTGACATCATCGTCCTGCTCTACGTGGCGACCGCGAGCGCCGTCCTGCTCGTGCTCACCGCGCTGGCCGGGCGCGGCGCCTACGGCGCGGTCGGCTCGTCGCGCGAGATCATGGTGCTGCTCTCGGTCGAGCCGGTTCTGGCGGTGGCGCTGGTGGTCGGCGCGGTGAAGGCGAAGACGCTCGCGCTCGACGGCATCCTCGCCTGGCAGGTCGGGCACGGGCCAACGATCAGCATGGCGGTGGCCGGGGTGGCGTTCTTCCTCGCCCTCCAGGCCCAGGTCGGCAAGCTGCCGTTCGACGTCGCCGAAGCGGACCAGGAGATCATGGGCGGGCCGCTGATCGAGCAAGGCGGGCCGCGCCTGGCGCTGTTCCGCTGGGCGCTGTGGACCAAGCAGCTGGTGCTCGCGCTGCTGCTGGTCGAGCTGTTCGCGCCGTGGCCGCGCAGCGGCGTGCTCGCCATCGACCTGGCGCTCGCCCTGGTCAAGGCGCTGGTGGTGCTCGTGCTGGTGGCGGTGGTCGACACCGTCAACCCGCGCCTCAAGGTCGAGCAGACGATGGGCTACTTCATGCGGGTGGCGTTCTCATCGCTCGCCGCCCTGGCGTTCGCGGTGATCGGCATGTGAGGAGGTAGGCGTGCTGCGCTCCAAGCTCAAGGAGGCGCTGATCTGCCTCAAGGCCGGGCGGGTGACGCTACCGTACCCGGCGACGCCGCGCGACCCCGAGCCGGGGTTTCGCGGCAAGCTGGCGGTCGACACCGACCGCTGCTTCGGCTGCGGCGGCTGCGCCAACGTCTGCCCGGCCGGGGTGATCGTCATCCATGACACCGCGCAGCTCACCCGCGTGCTCGAGTTCTTCTGGCGCCGCTGCACCTACTGCGCGCGCTGTCAGGAAGTCTGCCCGGAGTCGGCGATCACCATGACCCAGGAGTTCGAGACTGCCACCAATTCGGCCGACGACATGTACATCCGGCTCGAGGTGTTCATGGGCACGTGCCAGCGCTGTGGCCGTTGCTTCCTGCCGCCGACGCCGCTGGAGCGGATGATGGAGGTCGGCTTCCGCAATGGGGGAAGGTCGTGACCGACGACGCTCTCAACGTCGCGCTGATCGAGACGCTGTGCATGTGCATGGTGATCACATCGGTGAGCGCCGTCGAGACACGGAGGCTGCGGCTGGCAACGGTTGCGTACGTCGTGCAGGCGCTGCTGCTGGTCGGGTTGCTGCTCACGTTTGCCACGGTCAACCCGGCGCTCTACGGCTGGGCGGTGGTCGCGCTGCTCACCAAGGCGGTGCTGACGCCGTACTTCCTGCTCCGCGCGATCGGCCGGGCCGACGTGCGCGAGCAGCAACCACTGATCGGTTTCGCCCCCTCGGTGTTGGTGGCGGCGCTGCTGATGACCGGTTTCTACCGCCTGACCCACGTGCACGTCGAGCTGCTGGCGCCCGGCGCGATGGCCCAGCAGGAGGTGTTCCGGACCAATCTGGCGGTCGCCTCGACGGTGTTCGCGCTCGGCCTGTTCTGTGTGCTCACCCGGCGCGACGCGGTGAAGACGGTGATCGGGCTGTGCCTGCTCGAGAACGGCGTCCACCTGTCGCTGGTCAGCCTGGCGCCGGAGCTGCCCGAGACGGCGCTGTTCGGGGTCGCCACCGAGGTGGTCGTGACGGTCTACCTGCTGCTCTACGTGATCGGCGGGGTGCGCGAGCAGTTCGGCACCACCGACACCTTCTCGCTCAAGGAGCTGCAGGGATGAGGCGCGGGGAGCGGCAATGAACGACGAGGTGCTGACCGTCAGCTCGCTGGCGCCGGCGCTGGCGTTCCTGGTGCCGGTGGTGGCCGGCGTCCTCGTGCTCCTGCTCCGGCGCGGTCCGGCGCGCGCCTGGCCGGTGGTGGCGGGCGTGGGGGCGGCGGCGGTGCTGCTCGCCGGGGTGCGCATGGTGACGGCGACGATTGGCGGCGCGGTCCTGGTGACGTGGGGCGGCGAGCTGCGGGTCGACGCGCTGTCGGCGCTGCTGGTGGCGCTGATCGGCGGCATCGGCGTGCTCGCCCTTCTCTACGCGGTCCGCTCGATGACGGGCGGTAGCGGAGGGCACGAGGGCAGGGAGCGCCGACTGTGCCTGTTCTACGCGCTGCTGTCGTGGTTCCTGGCGACCATGGCGTGGGGGTGCGTCACCAACAACATCATCATGCTCTACGTCGCAGTCGAGGCGACGACGCTGACCTCCGGCCTGCTGGTCGCCTTCTACTGGGATCGGCGGGGCCTCGAGGCGGGCTACAAGTATCTGATGCTGCTGACGATCGGCATCACGTTCGCGCTTTTCGGCTGCGTCCTGATCTACGCCATGGCGGCAGCCACCGGCGAGCTGGCGGGCGGCGACGCGCTGCTGATCAGCGAGGTGCGGGGGGTGGCGCACCTGTTCCCGGCCGGCACCGCGCTGGTGACCGTGGCGTTCCTGGTGGTCGGCTTCGGCACCAAGGCCGGGATCGCGCCGTTCCACCCGTGGCTGCCCGACGCTCACGCCGAGGCGCCGCCGCCGGTCTCCGTGTTGCTCTCCGGCGTGATGATCAAGATGGCCGCCTACGCGTTGGCGCGGACGGTGACGATCTTCTACCCGGGCTGGCCGACGCTCACCGTGTTCGCGGTCGCCCTTGGCAGCTTCACCATGCTGCTCGGGATCGTCGCCGCGATGGGGCAAGACGACCTCAAGCGGCTGCTCGCCTACTCGTCGGTCAGCCAGATCGGCTACGTCGTCGTCGGCCTCGGCCTCGGCACGTACCTCGGCTGTTACGGCGGGCTGTTCCACCTGGTCAACCACGCGGTCGTCAAGGCGTTGCTCTTCATGTGCGCGGGCGCGGTGGTGTACGCAACCGGCGCGCGGCGGATCAGCGAGCTGGGGGGGCTGGGCAGGCGGATGCCGGTGACCGCGTTTTGCTTCGTGCTCGGCGCGCTGACGATCGCCGGGTTCCCGCCGCTCTCCGGCTTCGCCAGCAAGCTGACGATCTACCTGGCGCTGGCGCGCTCCGGGATGTGGTGGGCGGCGGCACTTGCGGTGGCGGCCAGCATCCTGACCATGGTGGTACTGGTGCGCGCGGCAACGGCCGTGTTCTGGGGCTCGCCACGGGGCGCTGCCGAGGGCGCCGCCGTCCGCGAAGTGCCGGGCCTGATGTGGGCGCCGATGGCGGTGCTCGCCGCGGCGTGCGTGCTGCTCGGCGTCTGGCCGCAGGCGATCTATCCGCTGCTCGACGGGGCGGCGCGGGTCCTCGCCACGGTGGGGAGGTGAGGCGGATGCTGGCACGACTGTGTCGCAGGGCGTTCCCGAAGGCGATCTGGGTCTACCATGCCAACTGCGGCGCCTGCAACGGCTGCGACATCGAGGTGATCGACGTCCTCACGCCCTACTACGACGCGGAGCGGTTCGGCATCAAGCTGGTCGGCTCGCCGCGGCACGCCGACGCCGTGCTGGTGTGCGGCCCGGTGAGCCGGCAGGTGGCTCCGGCGCTGCGCCGCCTGTGGGACGCCGTGCCCGCGCCGAAGCTGCTGTTCGCGATCGGCTCGTGCGCGACCGGCGGCTGCTGCTGGTTCGACAGCTACGCGGTGATGGGCGGCGTCGACAAGGTGCTGCCGGTTGACTATTACGTGCCCGGCTGCCCGCCCCGCCCCGAGGCGATCCTCTACGGTGTGGCGGTGGCGCTCGGTCTGGCCCCCAAGAAGATCGCCCCCGAGGTGACGCGGCAGGAGACGCTCGAGGAGCTCGCCGCCGGCACGGCCGGGGTTCGCGAGGTGCGGTCATGACGACGGCTGGCAAGATCCTGGTTGTCGACGACGACCGTGACCTGGTCGCAGCCATCAAGCTGGTGCTCGAGCAGCGCGGCTTCGCGGTCGTCGGCGCCTTTGACGCGAAATCCGGACTGGCGCTCGCCGAGGCGGAGCGGCCGGATCTCATCCTGCTTGACGTCATGATGCCGAGCGCCACCGAGGGGTTTCACTTCGTCTGGGAGCTGCGTCGCCGGCCCGACCCGTACTACGTCGAGGTGCCGGTCATCATCGTCAGCGCGATCCACGGGCAGACGGAGTTGCGTTTCTACCCCGACGCCTCGGACGGCACGTACAAGTCGGGCGAGTTCCTGCCGGTACAAGGGTTCATCGACAAGCCGCTCGATCCGGAGGAGCTGATCGCCCGCGTGAAGCGCGAGCTCGAGCTGGCACGGCGGCGCTAGGCGGTTCGGCATGGGAGCGCGATGATCGATCTGCCGAAGACCGGCCCGCCGCCCGGTCTCGCGTCCGCAGCAGCCGAATTGGAGGCACTGCTCGGTTGGTTGATCCGGCTGCGCTGGGTCGCCGTGGTCGGGGTCGCGTGCTTTTTCGAGGTTGCCCGCCGCGTGTTCCCGGTCACGCTCGCGCTGGCGCCGCTGTACGGGACGCTCGTCGCGTTGGCGGCA
>Ga0316601_100000221_pt1 | contig 22842 bp, 18 predicted proteins | sample OWC_soil_day5_no_FD_207663 | JGI IMG/M metagenome (GOLD analysis project Ga0316601, IMG submission 207663) | Wetland soil microbial communities from Old Woman Creek delta, Ohio, United States - OWC_soil_day5_noCT | ecosystem: Environmental > Terrestrial > Soil > Wetlands | place: USA: Ohio... | reverse complement strand
ACCGGCGCCGAGCTGCCGCGCTTCATCAAGGACGAGTTCGACGCCTTCCTCGAATGCGGCATCCTGGCCCATGGCTTCCTGAGGCTGCGCTGCGGCGAGCCCTTACGGTTGAGCCGCCACGTTGCAATCTATCTGGCAGCGCTGCTCGCCACGACGTGGCTGTCCGGTTGCGAATCGCCGGTGCGCCTGATGCCGACGCCGGTGAGCTTTCGTACCGGCGATGTCGACCCCTTCGCGCAGGCTGGGATCAGCGCACTGGGCACGGACGTGCCGATCCTGTATGCCACCAATCGTGGCGCGGTGATCGAGAATCCCGAACCGATCCACACCATCCTGCCCAGCGATCGCTTGCGCATGGGGGTTGCGCACGTGCGCATCGGCGACGAGTCCCTGGACTGGCAAACCTTGCACCGCCTGTCCACCAGTGATGACGGCGACGAGCGGCCGATTGTGCAACTCGACTGGCTGGAGCCGAAGGTTTCACTGGGCCCGAACAGCACGGTGAGCACATCACCGGATGCGCAGGCTTTCTTCGCCCTCGTCAACAAGGCGTTGAATGCCAGTGCCAGCCGGGATCTGCTGGTCTATGTGCATGGTTCGAACAACACCATGCCGAGGGCTGCGGCGCAAGCTGCGCAGTTGCGCCACTTCACGGGCCGTCGCATGGTCGTGCTTGCGTTTGTCTGGCCATCGGCGGGTTCGATACTGAGGTACTTCACCGATGTCGGCAACGCGCAGGCATCGATCGAACCCTTCATGCGCTTGATCGAACTCCTGGCTGCGAACACGCAGGCGGCAGGCATCGACGTGCTGGCCTACAGTGCCGGCGCACAGATCGCAAGTCCCGGCCTGGCCTGGCTGGGCCAAACGCAGCGCGGCGAGTCGCGCGAACAGCTGCGCAAACGCCTGCGCCTGAGGCAGATCTACTACGCGGCACCAGACATCGACACCCGGCGCTTCGTCGACGATCTGGAGCACTACGTAGACGTCGTCGATCGCGTCAGCATTGCGGCCAACCTGAACGACTCGGCGTTGCGCTTTGCCACGCTCGTGAACCGTGCCTCGCGTGCCGGTCGACCCAATCCCACCGAACTCGACGAGGGTCAGACGAGCTTCATGATCGAAGCGACGCGCAAGATGGGCTTCGACCTGATCAAGGTCGATCCGAACGACATTCCGAAGCTGCCGCTGCGTTCGCACGCCTTCTGGTACGAGGATCCCTGGGTCAGCAGTGACCTGCTGGGTCTGTTTCTGCTGAATGCCGATCCACAGCGTCGCGGGCTGGACGCCCAAGATGCGGCGCGCGGCGCTCGCTACTGGACCTTCCCGCCGGACTTTCATGACCGCGTGGTGCGGCTGTTTGCCCCGCATGAGGCTGCTCGGTAGGACACGCGGCGTGCATCGCTGGCGTCCTGCTCTTGCGGGCGACGACCGTCACTCGGTTCTGCTCGAAGGCAATTTGTTTCGCCACTCGCTCCTACGACCGCTATCTGGAGAGGAAACCGGCGTTTCGTCAGACGGGTTCGGGTCGGTCACGGCCGACCAATCCGGCGAACAAGCTGCCGTAGACCGGCCATTGTTTGCCGGCTTAATGCTGCCGGGGCGCAGGTGCAGTCAGTTCGAGGCGAACTCGTCGCCTAAGATCGCCGCGATGTCCTGGCGCTCACCGAGCAGTCGAACCACATCCAGATGGTCTTCGCGCTCGAAGTAACACCACAGCAGCGGGAACTTTGCCACCCGCCAGGTACGGAGCCCCGGAATGCTCAGTAGCCTTCCGAGCCTGGTCGAGCCAATGCCGGGTTCGAGTTCGATCTGGTCAACTGCTTCGTTTGTGGCCTTGACCACCCTCACTGCCAAGCGGGTGCCACCCTCCTTGCGGTAGTACCGGACCTCGCCTTGCTGATCGCGCAGCGCCTGCGGGCGCAGAACCGCCGGCTTCAATCGATCTCGCCGCGAGCGATTGCCAGCAGTTCCTTCTCGTCCGCCTTGGTGCGAGGTCGGCCGGGCCCGGATGTCAGCCCTTCTTCGATGAGGTCGCGAAGCCGCTTCTTCGCCTGCTCTTCCTGGTCCCGCCGGACCAGGTCGCGAATGTACTCGCTGGTGTTGCCGTAGTTGCCTGCGGCAACCCGGTTGTCGATGTACTCGCGCATCGACTCGGGCAGAGCAAAGCTCATAGTTTGGCGACTCATGGCTGCATCTTGCGCAGTTTGACAACTGTTGTCAACCTCCATGAGCCCCTGGCCGCGCGCTGGTGCCGTATCGGCGTTGCGGTTGCCTCGAACCGGCAGCCAGACACCTGCGCGAGCGACCGCTTCTCGGCGCCCAATCGAGGGTCTCGAATGATGCCGAAGTGTCGCCGGCAGGTGTTCGTTGACCGGACCGCGTTGCCCTGCACCTGCCACTCACAGTGGATCGCCTGGCTCGCTGCGCGACGGGCTTAACGCCGGCCCGGTGTTCGTCCAGAATCACTCTGCGCCGCCCTACCCGGCGGTCTGAGGAGAAGCACGATGCCTGCCGCCACCATGCCGCTCCAACTGCACGTACCCGAGCCCACCGGCCGACCTGGCCAGGCCACCGACTTCTCCTTCCTGCGCCTATCGGCGGCCGGCGAAGTGACGCGCCCGGCCATCGACATCAAGCCGGCGCACACCGGCACGATGGCGTGGAAGCTGATCCGCGTGCTCGATGCCGAGGGGCACGCGGTCGGGCCGTGGGCGCCCCAGGTCGACGTGGCGGACTTGAGGCGCGGCCTGATCGCCATGCTGCGCACGCGCGCCTTCGACGCGCGCATGCTGATCGCGCAGCGGCAGAAGAAGATCTCGTTCTACATGCAGGCGCTGGGCGAGGAAGCGATCGCGGTCGCGCACGCGCAGGCGCTGCAGCCGGGCGACATGAACTTCCCCACCTACCGCCAGCAGGGCCTGCTGCTGTGCCGCGACGACATCGACGTCGTCGAGCTGATGTGCCAGCTGCTCAGCAATGGGCGCGACCCGCTGCGCGGCCGCCAGCTGCCGGTGATGTACTCGTACAAGCGGGCCGGCTTCTTCTCGATCTCCGGCAACCTGGCGACGCAGTTCGTGCAGGCGGTGGGCTGGGCGATGGCCTCGGCGATCAAGGGTGACACCAAGATCGCCTCGGGCTGGATCGGCGACGGCTCCACCGCCGAGGCCGACTTCCACAATGCACTGACCTTCGCCCACGTCTACCGCGCGCCGGTGATCCTGAACGTGGTCAACAACCAGTGGGCGATCTCCACCTTCCAGGCCATCGCCGGCGGCGAAGGCACCACCTTCGCCGCGCGCGGCGTGGGCGCGGGCATCGCCTCGCTGCGCGTGGACGGCAACGATTTCCTGGCCGTGCTCTCGGCCTCGCGCTGGGCCGCCGAACGCGCACGGCGCAACCTGGGGCCGACGCTGATCGAATGGGTGACCTACCGGGCCGGCGCACACTCGACGTCCGACGACCCCTCGCGCTACCGGCCCGCCGACGACTGGGCTCACTTCCCGCTCGGCGACCCGGTCGCGCGCTTGAAGCAGCACCTGATCGGCCTGGGCGCGTGGTCGGACGACGAGCACACGCACACCCAGAAGGCGCTCGAAGAGGAGATGGCGGCAGCGCTCAAGGAAGCCTCGAAGCACGGCTCGCTGCAGGACGGCCACATCCCGCCGCTGGCGACCATGTTCGAGGACGTGTTCGAGGTCATGCCGCCGCACCTGCACGAGCAGATGCGGCGGGCGGCCGAGCACAAGGTGGCATGAGACCATGGCCACGATGACCATGATCCAGGCGCTGCGTTCTGCGATGGACGTGATGCTGGCCCGCGACGAGAACGTCGTCGTCTTCGGCGAGGACGTGGGCTACTTCGGCGGCGTGTTCCGCTGCACCGAAGGCCTGCAGGCCAAGTACGGCAAGCACCGCGTGTTCGATGCGCCGATCGCCGAAGGCGGCATCGTCGGCACCGCGGTCGGCATGGCCGCCTACGGCCTGAAGCCGGTGGTGGAGATCCAGTTCGCCGACTACTTCTATCCCGCGTCGGACCAGATCGTCTCAGAGGCCGCGCGGCTGCGCTACCGCTCGGCCGGTGACTTCACCGCGCCGATGGTGATCCGCATGCCCTGCGGCGGCGGCATCTACGGCGGGCAGACGCACAGCCAGAGCCCGGAGGCGCTGTTCACGCATGTCTGCGGCCTGCGCACGCTGATGCCGAGCAACCCTTACGACGCCAAGGGGCTGCTGATCGCGGCCGTCGAGTGCGGCGACCCGGTGATCTTCCTGGAGCCCAAGCGCATCTACAACGGGCCCTTCGACGGCCACCACGACCAGCCGGTGGTGCCGTGGTCGGCGCACCCGAAGAGCGAGGTGCCCGAGGGCCACTACACGGTGCCGCTGGAGGCGGCGGTGGTGGTGCGGCCCGGCGACGATCTCACCGTGCTGACCTACGGCACCATGGTCTACGTGGCCGAGGCCGCCGCGCGCGAGACCGGCATCGACGCCGAGGTGATCGACCTGCGCAGCCTGTGGCCGCTGGATCTGCCGACAATGGTGGCGTCGGTAAAGAAGACCGGCCGCTGCGTCGTGCTGCACGAGGCCACGCGCACCAGCGGCTTCGGCGCCGAGCTGACCGCGCTCGTGCAGGAGCACTGCTTCTTCCACCTGGAAGCGCCGATCGAGCGCGTCACCGGCTGGGACACGCCGTACCCGCATGCGCTGGAGTGGGCCTACTTCCCGGGGCCGCAACGCGTGGGCGAGGCTTATCGCAAGGTGATGGGGTCATGAGCATTCACACCATCCGCATGCCGGACATCGGCGAAGGCATCGCCGAAGTGGAGATCGTCGAGTGGCGCGTCGAGGTCGGCGACAGCGTCGGCGAGGACCAGACGCTGTGCGACGTGATGACCGACAAGGCAGCGGTCGAAGTGCCCTCGCCGGTGACCGGCCGCGTGGTCGAACTCGGCGGCGAGGTTGGGCAGGTGATGGCGGTGGGCTCGGTGCTGATCCGCATCGACGACGGCAGCGAGGCGGCCGAGAAAGCGTCGGCGCAGGCGTCGCCACCGCAAACCGCTGCCGTGCCGCCACCCTCGGCGCCGGTCGGGGCACCGCCGCTGTCGCCCGACGTGTCGATATCGCCGCCGCCCGCAGCAACCAAACCGCCGACGCCCGGCCGCATGCCACCACCGCCGCCGCCGGCTGCAGCACCGACATCTTCGGCATCACCTGTGACCGCGCCGCGTGCGCTGGCCGCGCCGGCCGTGCGCGAGCGTGCCCGTGCTCTCGGCATCGATCTCTCACGCCTGAAGGGCAGCGGTTCCGACGGCCGCATCGTGCACGCCGATCTGGACGCCGCGCGCTCGACCGGCGCGCGCGCGAGCGCGACGGCCGCCGCACCGACCGACGGCACGCGCGAGGTCAAGCTCATCGGCCTGCGCCGCGCGATCGCGCAGAAGATGCTACTGTCCAAGCGCTCGATCCCGCACTTCACCTACGTCGAGGAAGTCGACGTGACCGAGATGGTGGCGCTGCGCGAGGCACTGAACCGCCAGTACGCGGTACAGCGCGGCGAACTCTCGCCGCTGGCGCTGGCCATCCGCGCGATCGTGCGCGCGGTGGCCGACTTCCCGCAGGTCAACGCCCGCTTCGACGACGAGGCCGGCGTGCTGACGCTGTACGACGCAGTGCATCTGGGCGTGGCCACGCAGACCGACGGCGGCCTGATGGTGCCGGTGCTGCGCCAGGCGCAGTCGCTGAACCTGTGGGACTGCTCCCTGGCCATCGCCGAGCTGGCCGCCAAGGCGCGCGCCGGCAAGGCCACGCGCGACGAACTCTCAGGCTCCACGCTCACCGTCACCAGCCTGGGCAAGCTCGGCGGCATCGTCTCGACGCCGGTGATCAACCACCCCGAGGTGGCGATCGTCGGCATCAACCGCATCGTCGCGCGGCCGATGGTGCGCGATGGCACGGTCCAGGTGCGGCAGATGATGAACCTGTCGTCGTCGTTCGATCACAGGGTGGTGGATGGGGCGGTCGCGGCGGCTTATATCCAGCGAGTGAGGCAGCTGCTGGAGGCGCCCGCGACATTGTTCATCGACTGACCACGTCGGAAGCGCCTCGAGGCGGGGTCGGCCCGGGGCAACCGGCTGCTGAACGTGCATCGACGCCAAGGGCAGCAGTCCGGGCAGCAGTCCGTTGAAGGTGATCTTCGCCGTTCCGGGCGCGGCGCTGCCCATTTTTTGAGTGGTGGAAGAAGCTGGCTTGTATGACAAGTCTGCTTCGCTGCGGCTCCCGAAGGGCGAGATCGGCGATGTCCGCTTTATGACCAGCATTTCGATCCGCTGACCGGCGGGATTGGGTCGACGGCTGGCCCTCGTTGAAGCGATCACGCCGCCCTGAACTTGACGGTCGAAGCACACCGGCCTGAAGCCACCGGCCACCAACACAGCGCCCCGGCCATGAAGAATCGGGCTCCTCCGCGTCGAAAGGAGGACACTCGTGACGGGGAGGCTCCGCGAACTCAGCCAGCGACCAGCAGCCCACCGGGGGGCACCTGGCGTCGCAGCAGATTGCAGTCGCCGGGCGGGGATTGCTGGCCAGGCGGCACGCCGGGCATCCATATGCGGCAACTTCCGGGGGGCGGCATGTGGCCGGGTGGGATGTCGAGCCGAGGTGCCGGCTGTGTGACGACGCGGCCCTGCGGCACCGTGAGAATCACGCCCGGAGGGGGCTCGATGGTCACCCCCCGGTTACCGCGCAGCCGCCAGCCAGCGCGGCGAGGAGTGCAAAGACCATGAACCGAGAGGCGAGGCCGAAGCGGCTGGACATGGATGCCCCTTGCATTGCTGTGCGACCGTCTGCCGCGGGAACGCCAAGACTGTAAACGCAGCGTGCGTTGTCAGGCGATGCCGAGGATCCTCGCCGGTTGCCACGAGGCGGTGGCGCGCACCGCGCGCTGCATCTTCCCGCTCGCCGCCAAGGCCGGCGACGAGCCCACTGCCGACCTGCTGACGCAGCAACCGACGGCGCAAGAGCCGACGGCCTGGATCCTGAGTTCGCACCGCCAGGCGTGAAACACCGGCCAGGCAGCGGGCGCCGGCGCGGCGGCCGCCCGTGCCGGACCCGTCATCGCCTCGGACCCTGCGCCTTGTCGAGCGTGACCTCGTACAGCGAGGTCGTGTCGCTGACCTCGTGCGCGACCGCCACGTAGTAGCGACTGCCTGCCTTGAAGGCGACCAGGCCCTCGGGCGAGCGGTCGCCTTCGCCGACGATCATGTCGACGTACTGGACCTGCCTCGGGTCGGTGATGTCGAACAGTGCCACCGCCGCCTTCAGCGTGCGCTCCAGGCCGATGAAGGCCAGCACGCGGCCCTTGATGTGCAGCAGCGCCAGGCCCTCGGGTTCGACGCCCTTGTTGTCGCTGCGGCCGTCGTCGTAGATGCCCAGGCGGATCGCCTCGCGGTCGAGCAGGCTGCCGCTGTCGTAGACGATGCGGCCGTCGGGCGTGCGGATCGAGAACGAGTGGCCACCGAACTTGACCAGCGGGCCGCCGCGCGCCGAGTCGATGTTCGACAGCGCAATGCGCGCCAGGTCGGGCACGCTCGTCAGTTCGACCGACGACGAGCCAGCACCGCCGCGGCGCTCGTCCTCGCTCTCGCCTTCGCCGTTGTCGCGCGCGTCGCCCTCGTTGGCCATCACCAGGTAGCTGCGGCCCCGGTGTTCGTAGGTGGCCAGGGTGTCGGGCTGGTAGAGGCCGAACACCGGCACGCTGCGCAGTTCGATGCGACTGTCGCGGTCGTTGGGATCGATCTCATTGCCCGGCAGGCTGAAGTCCTTCAGCCCCAGGCTGTAGATCCGCTCGAAGCGCAGGGTCGCCAGATCGAACACAGCGATGCCATTGGCCTCCTGCAGACCCACGTAGGCCTTCTTGCCGGTCTTGTCGACGGCGATGTACTCCGGCTCCGGGCCGTACGGGCAGAACGCGGCCGGCTGCGTCGGCAGCGTGCCCAGCGCGGGGAACAGCCGCAGCGTGTCGTAACCCGGGATCGACGGCGACAAGGCGACCGTGCTCACCGTGCGCGTGGCCACGTCGATCACGCTGATGCCGCCTGGCGGGTCGATCGGGCAGTCCACGCCAGGCGCCGGCACGAAGTTGCCGTTGGCGTCTTCCACCAGCGAGCGCTCTTGTGGCGTGCCTTCGTTGGCCACCAGCACGCGTTGGCCGTCGGGCGTGAAGCTCAGCATGTCCGGCAGCGCGCCCACCTGCACCGGCTGGCCGGACTGGGCACGGCTGCGGGTTTCGAAGAAGGCGACGAGCCCAGGCAGGTCGCGGTCGATGGTGTTCTCCAGCGCCAGCGCCGCCAGGCCGTCGTGGATCGCAACGCTGTTGACAGCGCCGAGGTGGCGCACGTCGATTTGCGCTACGCGCTGGCCACTGGTGCGGTCGAGCACGTCGATGCCAGCGGTACCAGCCACCCACAACGTGTCGGTGAGCGAGTCGTACGCCACGATCTCAGCCTTCTGGCCGACTATGGCGCCCGGCGCGGTGTGGTCGAACTGCCAGACGCGGCTGATGCCAACGTCGGCGGCCCAGGCAGCGGTGCCGGACAGCGCGGTGGCGGTGGCAAGCGCCGCAGCGGCGGCAACAGTCTTCAGGTGGCGCAAGGCGGTCGGCAGTCGGGTCATGGGCGTGGTTCTCTTGGGATTGAGGGCAACCCTGGAGATTCGCAGCGCCGTGTGACAGTGCCGTGTCGAAATCGTGACAGCGCGCGCCATCAGGCCGCAGGCGGCCAACCAGAGCTGGCGCTGTCTGAAACCACCAAGGCTCGCCGCTGGCGTACAGCGGCACGCGGCGCTCGCTCAGCTCACGGGCCAGCGTGTCCCTGGACTTCTTGCAGGACGTCTGGCCCGAGTGGCTGCTTCGTGGTGCACTGTTCGGCGCAGCGAGTGTCGCTGAGGGGTCGCCAGTACCAGTTCGAGTCAGCAACAAGCGGACCTTCGCGAGGCCTGGTTCTCCTCAGTCACGTGCAGTGGCAGCAGCGCCTTCCATACCAGTCATACCGGCAGACGCGCCGCGACCGGCACGAATGACTGCAAGGTGACCGAGACCGCGAGTACCGGCTGTCGACGGCGAAGGGCAGCAACCGCTGAAGAGCGGCTCCCACTGCTCGGGGTTACTGGTATGCAGCAGAGCGTCCCAGCACTTGGAGATCTACGTAGGCTCATACCCAGACCACGGAGAGCCCGTGCGCTGCCTGCAGCATCGACAGGTCCCACGCATCCGTCTGCGTTACCCCTGCTGCGGGCTTGACGTGCTGTCTCGCCAAAAGCTCCTGGCGGCCTGCACCGGGTCCAGTCCCCGGTAGCGCTGTGCCCCGATCAACTCGCCGGCAGTGTCCATGTTCCAGTCGCCCAGCGGCACCTCCTTCACCCTTCGACTCGGGTTCAGCAGGTAAAGATGTTGGAGTTCGGCTGCGCAACGCGCCAACCATGTTTCTGCCTTCATCCCGCATGTCCCCGCGTATGCCAAGGCCCAGAGTGTGTTGCGGAAGAAGACGTCCTTGCATCCCGCAATCGCGGGGCAATGCTCGATCGGCGCGGACGCCCTTGATACACGCGCTGAAAGACATACCTCTGTGGATCGCAGACTGCTCGCCGTCTCGCCAATGTCATACACCGTTGGACGTAACCGTAACAGCAGGTCCAGTGCGGTACTCGTTCACGCCCGCGTGTGGCGCTACCCCGCGAACCGGGCAGTGGCGCGCGCTGCGTTCTGCCGGAGCATGGCGGCATCGCTACGCAGATTTGGAGCTAACCATGACGACCCGAGTTGCCGCCAATGACATGTTCGTGCGCCATTCGAGCGATTCGCTGAAGTGCGGCGAGCAGGGCATGGACATCCCCAAGGGACACGTCGGGCCGGTACTGCTGTCGGACACCGGCCGCATCGTGTGGTGGACCGGCCGCGTCGCTATCGGCCTGCGCTACCAGGCGCCTCGGAGCGCGGACGCAACCAGCCAATCAGCGCTGTGGATCCAGGACGTGATGCTGCGCTGCGCGTAGAGCAATGTCGTTGCGCTGTGCGCACAACCTCGGGAATCGCGGCCCGCGAGTTCATTCGCCGGGGTCCCGACATCGTGGACGCAACGCAGCCACGATGATTTCGCAACCTCGGCCGTTGCAGCGACCTCGCGCTTGCGGGTTTGTCGGCAGTGAGCCCATCAATCAGGCTTGCAGGTTTCCGCCGCCATGCGCCCGACCGCCCACGAGACCACCCCTTGCTTCACGTACAGCGTCTGACGACCGTTAGTGAACTTCGTACCGTCCTCGCCGAGCGCGGGCAGTGACACGGCGCTGGCACCATCGACGCCAACGTCGGTCTTGGACTTCTTCCACCACACCCTCGTGCAAAACACCGGTGTACCGCGTGGGTGGCCGGGGTTTTGTCTGGCGTTCGATTTCACAGCCGGCGTGTTCTTTGGCAGCGTCTTGGCGTTTCGCGCAAATAGCGCTGTGCAACAGTCGGCCCTCGGGGCGACCGATGTCTGCTTCTGGACGTTCGAGTCAAGCGGGGGTAGGTCAGCAACGGGTGTGCGCCGTGAAAAGGCGGCGCTTTCCAGTGGGTGCGAATCCGGGCCAATCGGGCTCGTACGACTGAGTGCACTTGGGCGCGACGCGGCGTGGGCGAAGGCGTGAAGTCTTGTCCGAGAGCCGGTATCGTCAACAGGAACCGCTCAACCCTTGTGATTTTTGTCCTTCTTGCTGTGATCGTCGCCGTGCCCGCGGTGCTGCTGTTGCTCATAGCGCTCGCGAACCCAACTCTCCTGCACAAAGTACACAGGTTGCCCGCATGCGCCGTAGCGGCTGCAATGCTTGGCCCAGTTCTTCTGGTGCCCCGGCGGGACATACAGGTACACAGGTTGGGGCCGGACGACCACGGGCCGCGGCGCAATGATGATCGGCTGGCCATAGACCACCGCAGGTCGTGGATAGTTGCCGATGTCGATTCGACCGTAGACCCCAGGCTGGTTGATGCCGATGGACACACCGACATTGGTTTCGCCAAAGGCGCCGGCCGCCAGCAAACTGCCGATGGCAAAGATCGCAAGGTGCTTGTTCATCTCGGTACCATCCTTCGATATCGGGCAAGTCGTGGGAAAGGTGCGCTCACGGCAGGCTGAAAGACAAAGGCGCGACGGCACTGTTCACGTCAATGGCTTGAGTCTTCACCGCGCTCGCGTCAGCGGCTTCGATGGTGTAGCGGCCGGCGGCGGCCGCATCGCTCGAAAAGCCCAGCGAGAACGGGCCGATCGCCGCAAAGCTGGTACGGACCGGCGCTTCGATCGGCAGCACGAAGGCGAAGCCACCGGACAGCGCATCGACCGATGCCCAGGCCACCTCGACGACGGGCCCGCCGCTGAGCATCTGCAGTGCACGCACGCTGGCGTCAAAGGGCGTGACATTGCCCGACACCGGCCGTAGCGTGGCCAGCGGCGGATCGATGCGCAACGCCGAGTTGTTCACAATGGTCTGAGCCGTGTCGACCACCGGCACACCGGTGATCACTGCGGTCACTCTTCCAGGCGCGCTGACCACCAACGTGTAGTTGCCCACCGGTACGGGATAGAGCACGAACAGGCCATTCGCGTCCGGCGCCGTGGCTTTCACCGGCATGCTGTTGGCTTGGACCGACACGCTCGTGGCGCCGGACGCGATCGACGGGGCCACGTAGCCGATTACCCGCAGGCCGGCGTCCGACAGCAGCGGGATCACCGTCACCACGGGCTTCAGGTTGTACTTGCCGGAGTTCCCGCGCTTGACCACCGACTTGCAAGCGTCAAAGTCCAGCACGAAGTCGACCAGCTTTCCGGCGGGCACGTCGATGTTCGCCTTCAGTTTCAGCCCAGACTGCTGCGCACTCGGCGTGTCCAGTGCGGTCTCGCTGCCATCCGTAGGCACGACCGAATTGGCCAGCGGCGTGGCACCGCTATTTCCTGCCAGTACCAGGCGCAGCTGCGTGTACTTGCCGGCCGGCAGCGCCACTTCGCCCAGTTCGAGCAACACGCCGTTCGTGAGCGAAAGCAAATCGACGCGTCGGGCCGGTTGCAGAGCGATGTCATGCCAACCGCTGTCGTTGTCCGCGGCGCCATCACTCTGGTGCACGCGGATCCGTTCCACCGTGATATTCACGGCGTCGTAGCCGCAGGCCGGTGCATCGGTCAGAGACATGCGCAGCGTGCCCAGCGGGCTGCCGCTGCCACCGATGCCACCGCCGGCGTCGTCACCGCCTCCGCCACAACCCGCCAGCCATTGCAGGCCGAACGCCATGGCGATGAGGGCTAGGGTTCTGATCTTCATCGGTCGGCTCCAGGAGAGACTTCGTGTGGTTCGAGCGTCTGCTCGAAGTAGTAGATGCCCAGGCCCACTCGTGCGTGTGCGCTGCCCGGATCGGCGTGAGGCTGCGAATCGAGCTGCGCTGCCAGCCAGCGGTCGAGCCGCTCGAGTAGCGCCTGCGCCTGTGCGGCGCTGAGTTTGCGGAACGCCGGCAGGGCTTGTGGCGCAATGCCTCGGTACATCACCTTGCGCTGGAAGCGTGCATCGCTGCCGGCATGCTGAAGGTTGTGGTCGATCGTGGCTACCAGGTCGGCCACATCATTGCCCAGGATGTGCAGCTTTTCATCGTCGCCGTGCGCAGGGACATAGGCGCGGGTGCGCAACTCGATGCGCCCGTCCGCCAGGCGCTGCACGGCGCCCACGCGCAGCAGTTCGTCGAGCACAGCACGCACCGGCATGTCGCCGCTGTAGCGGCGCACAAGCCCCGCAAACCCGCGCTCGCCGTCGACTTCGAGCGGACGGGGGTCGGCAGCGGCATCAGCAAACTCGGCATCGCGGACCCACCCGGTAAGCACGCGCGCAGCACGGTTGTAGTTCGCATCCACTGGCGTGCCTTGCTCGTCGGGTTCGGCGAGAAGGCGCTGCACGTCCTTGCGCGTCAACCCCGACAGGATCGAGGTCCTCGAGATCGAGGGCTTCTTGCCCGGCAGCCTGAATTCGTTGAAGGCCACGTCCACATAGACGCGCTTGGCCAGCTTCTCGAATGCCGTAAAGGCCATGCCTTGCCGCAGCAGGATGCGGAACAGCGGACGCAGCAGCAGGGCTACCGCCTGCTCCAGCGCGCTCCTGTTTCCAGCTTCGGACCTCATGATTGGGAAATTTATCCCAAAACAACGATCGACGGCGTCACCAGGTGTAAGTGACTTTCACCGTGGCGCCGGTAGCGATGAGGAACAGAACTTGGACATTGACATCCGTGTTCCCCGTGCCAGCGCCTGCGCCTGCGGACGGTCGTACCGGGCCCAAGGACTTGCTGCGATATCGTTCACCGATGGAACCCATCGCGCCGATCCGATCGCGTCACGGTCGCTGGTGGGACACCGTCGTTGGCGCGGGGCCGCTGGTGGTCGGCCTGTTGATCGCATTCGTGGGTCTGGGCCTGTACGTGGCGTATCGCGTGCTCGATCCGACACCCGACAAGCGAATCGTCATCGCAACAGGGCCCGAAGAAGGGGCCTACATCGAGTTCGCCAAGCGATACCAGCCGCTGCTGCGTGCACATGGCCTGGTGGTCGAACTGCGCACAACCCAGGGTTCGAGCGAGAACCTCGCGCTGCTGCGCGATCCGCGATCCGGCGTGGACGCAGCCTTCGTGCAAGGCGGTGTCGACACGGTGGACACGGGTGAGCACCGAATGGTGGCCTCGCTCGGCAGCGTCGCGTACGAGCCTGTCTGGCTCTTCTGTCGCGAAGCCGATGCACGTGAGCGCCGAGAAAAGGCTCCGTTGAACAACCTGTCGCAACTGGCCGGATGGCGCATCAACACCGGACCGAGCGGCGGCGGCGCTGGCCTACTGTTCCGACAGCTCGCACAGGCCAACCAGCTTGAAGCCACGCAATTGCAGCTCGGCGAAAAGCCTGCCGTGCATGCGGTCGTGGACTTGCTGCAGGGTCGCACCGACGCGGTGCTGATGGTTGCCGCGGCCGATGCCCCACTGGTGCAGTACCTGCTTCGCGCACATGGAATCCGCCTGTTCGAGTTTGCGCAGTCTGAGGCCTACGCGCGCCGCTTTCCGTTCCTGCGCGCATTGACACTGCCGCGCGGCATCGTCGACCTGGCTGCCGACAAGCCGCCGCAGGACGTGCGCCTGGTGGCGGCGACGGCCTCGCTCGTCGTGCGCGAGGACCTGCATCCAGCGCTGGTACAGCTGCTCGTGCAGGCAGCGCAACAGGTACATGGGGATGCCGGCTGGTTCAGCCGCGCTGGCGAGTTTCCGAGCCCGAGTGTGTCCGATCTGCCGCTGTCGCCCGAAGCAGCACGCCTGTACCGCGACGGCGTGCCCTGGCTGCAGCGCTACCTGCCGTTCTGGCTTGCCAATTTCATCGATCGCATGTGGTTCGTGCTGCTGCCGCTGGCGGCGGTGATGATCCCGCTGTCGCGCATCTTGCCGCCGCTGGTGGAGTTGCGGGTGCGATCGCGAGTCTTCCGCTGGTATGCACATTTGCGTGCCGTTGAAGAGGCGTTGGAACGCCCGGCAGCTGCGCTGGACCGGTTGCGGACCGAGATCGAGAGAATCGACGGTCAGGTGGAACGCATCGGGGTGCCGCTGTCGTACACCCATGAACTTTACGAACTGCGCAGCCACATTGAGTTGGTGCGCAAACGGATTCTCGACCGCGCTACGGACGGGCGTTGAGCTGATGGCTCACGTCCTTTGCTGCTGAATCGGTCGCGCAGATTGGTTGGACAGAAGGGCCGCTGCCTTCGACTGATGGTTGCATGGCCGCCTGCAGCGAATGCATGAACCGCCGACAAGCTCAGTGTCGGCTTTGCCGCCCGCTTTTCGACGGCCCGACTGGCGGCTGAGGGTCGACGGCGGGTCTACCTGAACTCAATCTTGTTGCCGCAGACCTGTCGGTCGAACCGGCATTCCATACAGCCGACGGCAAAGAGCGTCATGGCCGCCCAGGACTTGTCGGCCACGAACGGCAACTGACTGGCAACCTGATTCGAATGCCGAAGCGAGCGGTTTACATAGCCGGCTCAGCGAAGTATTCTGGGTCGCGGGGGTTGTTGCGTTGGTCTACGGTTGCCTCATTTGGCCGTTCGAATGCACAAGAGGGTCACCGAAGGCGACGCGCGGTGGCTGCCATCCGTAGTTGCCCAATTGGAGGAACGCGACCATGGTGCACAAAGGCGAATCGCGCGCAAACCCGGCTACGACTTCGGACGCCGTCACCCGGCAACGATCGACCGAGCGTCGATCGAGAATTAACTCGGCGACTGTTCTGGCCGGGGCCATCATGGCCTGTGTCGGAGGGGTCCAGAGTGCTGCCGCTGGTCAGAAAGACGCGGCGCCCGCTCCACCGGCGGCTTCGGCCCCAGGGCGGGGTGCTCCCTACGGGTGGAACATCACCAACGCGGGGGACCCGAGATACGAGAATTACGGGCCCAGGGAACTGACCAACCAACGCCTGCTCAATGAGCCCGTCGGGGAGGCCGCGGCTGACAGGATTGCCCGTGGGTTGGGACTCGACAAAAGCAAGACCTTCACCGAAGAGCAGTTAGTCAAGTTCGTGACGGGTAAAGGCCATCAACCCCTGCCGGGTCCCCTGGACAAAGATTGCCCGGAGCTCGTCGACAAGAGCGTCCGAATTCTCACGAACACGATCGGCAATCCGCTCGTCTACGAGGATACCGACGCCAACGGCAAGCCCGTGTTCATCGCAACCGTCCTGGCCAGCTATGGGCTGATGGTCAACGAGGCCGGGCTGCTGCAAAGCCCGGCAAACACGGCAGCTCCGACGCGCGAGGTGAACAGGTGCCTCATACCCGTTGTCGGATACCTGGACCGGTGGGCGAGGCTCAATGGTGCCGAGGCGGCCATCGACATGCTGCGCAGTTCAGCGTACGAGTCGGAATTCCCGTACGGCAATCAATCGCAGCAGGAGGCCCCACCCGCTCAGTTGGTGATCAACCAGAAGCCTTAGCGCAGCGCAATGGTCGGGATGTCCATGCCCCGGCGATGTCCCGCTCGCTGTTGAACCGTGAGCGGTGACGGCTCCTTGGTTGGACATGCTACGCGGCCCTGCGGACGAGGCCGTTGTCGGTGTCGCAGCGGCGCGCATCCAAGGCCTTCAGCAGAGTTCGCATCTGGCTGCACCCGCGCAGCTTGCGCATGCGAGTGGCTGCGTCGCTGAGCGCGCTGGCGACCCAGCGCAGCACCATCTGACCGTCACCCCAGCGCTTGACGTTGCGGCAGTAGCGCGCCACCGAGCTGTTGAGGTTCTCGATCGGATTGGTCGTGCGCAAGGTTCGGTACAGCGAGCCGGTGATGCCCAGCGCCTGCACCGTCAGCGTCTCGTCCAGGCCTTCGCGCACGCTGGCTGCAGCCCCTGGGTGCTTGGCTTGCAGCGACGAGGCCAGGCGAGCCAGTTGCTTTCGCGCCAGATCAGTATCCGAGGCCGACCAGGCGTCCTTCAAGGCTCGCTTGACGCTGGCGTGCGCGTCCTCGGGCAAGTGCTCCAAGACGTTGCGCCGCTTGTGTTCCTGGCAGCGCTGGATCAGTGCGCGCTGGCCGAAGGTCTGGACGATGGCCTTGCGCAGCGCCTTGCCACCGTCGATGACCCACAGCCGCATGCGATCGGCATCCAGGCCGCGCTCGACCAGATCCGACAGCAGCGAGGCGACCACACGCGTGGCCTCGGTGGAGCCCTCGCGCAGTCCCAGCACGTGCTTGTCGCCCTTCGTGTCGATGCCCAGGGCCAGCAGGATCACGCGGTCGCGGAAGTGGATGCCGTCGATCATTACCACCGGCAGATCAAGATCGCCGATGGGGCGCGCGAGCCATTGCGCCAGTTGCTCCTGGCTGAGTTGCACGAAACGGCGCGACACCGCACTCTTGGACGCCGCACGGGGCCGGTGCGCCGCCGGCACCGGCTCTTGGGTGCTGGCATAGCGCCGGGTCGACACGCCCGCGGCGATGGCGGCCATCGTGGCCGCGTCCAGCGGGTCGGCGCACGCGGCCCACAGGAAGCTTGGCAGCGACAGTTCACCTTCGCACGTCGCGCGGGCTCGCGGTCGGCGCACCGCAATGCGCTGGCCGCCCAGCACGACCTGACTGGCGGTGCTGCCGCCACGCACGGCGCGTCGAGCGGCGTCGGGCACGCCCTTGGGCCCGCAAAGCGCCGTCCGATCGGCTTCCATCATCGCCGCCAGCACGCGCTGGCCGGCGTCAATGCACAGGCCCAGGACGGCGTGGTGCACGTCGCACAAAACGCCCTGCACGGGCAGCGAGATCTGAACCTGCGCAGCAGGCATCACCCTCAACGCGGGCTTCGTGTGAGACTTCATCTTGATGGCTCCTTCGGTTGCTTGCGAGGCAACCCGCATGCTCGCGCATGCGGGTCGAAGGAGCCGCCACCTCAGCTCATGCGTTCAACAAACTCCGGGACATCGCCCCATGCCCCCGGCGTTGTGGAACATCAACTTCAGCTTGATCTACACGTTGAAGCCGAAGCTGGCTGCGAACATGCCCGCACGATGGGCTCCCATCCCTGCCCCTGTTGCTGATGCGCTCATGATGGCGACCGACAAGGATGGAAACCTGACGGGACAGGTGCCCTTCAGCGACTACAAGTCCTACTTCGAGGGCTCGTGGTACCCAGTCCCAGCGCGCTGAGACCGTCGCCCGCACCTGGGCAAGGCCCGGGTCACCGGCATCGCCGCGCTCGACCGCTGATCGCGTCAGTCGAAGCGGGTTTGACCGGCGCCCAGCACGACCGCGCGGGCTCGTTGGCCTATCGCGGAGCACGGGGCGGCGCGCCGAGGCCGACGAAGATGACGATGCCGTCACCGCCGGGGTTGGCCGTCTGATCGACCGCGAACAAGGGCTTCCAGTTGTTGATGGACCAGATGTTGCCGGCGCGGTCGATCACCGCCGCCGTCTGACGCATCATCGGCGAAAAGCTCGGCGGCGCGCCGGGGCCGTACAGCGGGTCGCCGTTGTGCAGCAACACCGGGCTGCCGGCCGACGCGACGGTGTAGCCGGTGTCCGGTGAGAGCGCTGCGCCTGTCTGCGTGCCGGGCGGGCGTCGTGCCGGATCGATGCCGGCCAGCTTGCTCAACCGGCCGTTCGCGAAGTTGTTTGGGAAGTCGCCTCGCGGTTGCAGCGGCCCGAAGTTGGCGACCCACAGGTTGTCGTCGCCATCGACCGTCACATCCCAGGGGCCGTCGATCCCGCCGCCGCTGAAGCCGCCGATCAACGAACCGTCGGGCCGCAGCGCGTACACCTTGCTGTCGCCGAGCGAGGCCACCCAGGCGTTGCCGCGCGAATCGACACCCAGGCCCTTGAGCCCCTTGCCCACGCGGCGCAGGAAGTGCCGGTGCAGCCGCCCCTCGACGAAACTGAAGCGCGCCACGCTGCTGGGATAGGCGCCCGCCAGCCCGCCGCTGTTGCTGACCCAGGCCGACCCATCGGGCGCGATGGCAATGCCGAAGGGCCCGCTGCCGGGGTACAGCCGGTGGCCCACCGAACGCTCGGGGTCGCCCTCGGGGAAGACATGGACGCTGTCATTGCCGAAGCTGGCGATCCAGATGTTGCCGCGCGCGTCGGACACCGTGGCCTGGGCGCGGTATGGGCCGCCCAGAAAGCCTGTCGTGCCCGACAGGATCTGGCCTGAAGGCGACAGCTTCACGATGCTGCCCTGCGGCGGTTCAGGGTTGACACCGCCCCAGCCGAAGTTGCCGAACCACACCGCGCCTTGCGGATCCACGTCGACACCGAAGCCGGTCCCGATGATGCTCGGATCGACGATCGGAGAGCGCGGGGTGCCGCGCGTGCCATCGGCCGGCTTGCCGTCGGGCCGCAGCACCATGATCGCGTGGCTCGATGTGGTGAGACCCTGCGTGACGTTGTTTGTGATCCAGGCGTAGCCGCGGCTGTCGAAGGCCAGGTTCGCGGGGCCGCCGAAGAGGACTGTGTCGTCACCCGAGTCGTTGACCTTGACGGTCAGCGTCCACGCGTCGGGCAAACGCTGCAGCGCCGGCGTGTAGGCGTCGCGCAGCAGGCTGAGTTGGTAGATCGGCTCGACATTCAGCCCTGGGTCGCGCGCCAGCGCCGCCAGCGCCTGGGCGGTGTCTTGCGGCGCCGACCCGCGCGGCGCGCGTGTCAGCTCGAGCAGGCGGCGGGCGACGCGGCGATCGTGCACGCAGGCGGCCAGCAGGTTGGCCAACGAGCGCGTCGAGCGCAGCGAGTTCGTCTGGTCGGCGTTGGGCGGGCTCAGCAACACCGGCGACGATTCGCCACTGGCCGGCGACACCAGGTTGCGGCCCATCGTGGCCGCAATGCGCAAGGCATCAGGCTCGCCAGTGATGCCCTTTTGGCTGAGGAACTGCGCCATCGAATAGCTGGCCGCCACGCTGGTCAGTTCGTTGACGGTGGCGGTCGCCGGCAACTCGGGCCCGATGACCGTCAGCAGCACGACGTCAGCGCCGAGCCTGGCCTGCAGGTAGAACACGCCTTCGGCTCGCTCCTTCGCCGCCACGATGGTGAAGCGCCCCAAGGCGTCGGAACGCGCCCGGCCCACGACTGAAGGCCGTGCATCCGAAGCGTCGAGCAAGCTCACTTCGACACCGGCAATCGGCTGAATCTGGGCGGTGCCGCCGCTTTGCAGCACACCACGCAGCACGGTGGCCGCGGCCGTGCCAGCCGGCGCGCCCAAGGTGCCTGTCAGCACCCACATCACCAGCAGAAGAGCACGGCGCATCAGCATCAGATCCCTCCAAGACAGGCAAGCCGGGCCACGCCTTCGGCGGCACCGGCAGTGGGCCACGTGCAACGCATCCTAATCACTGCCAAGGCTTGCCGGAAGCCCCGAGTCCTGTGCACAAACTCAAGTGGCTGGGCCGACTGCGTTTCGGCCTCTCAGTGTGAATACGGGTTCCAGAGGCACTCAGGTGTCGCTAGGCTGCAAGTGACGCCGGTTCCACTGCGGCGGCGCCAAAGGAGTCCGACATGTCCATTACTGTCCAAGACCCAAGCGCGGCCGATTTCTTTCGACGTCATGGTGTCATGCCAGCCATTTCGCCAATGCGGCGCATCGCGACATGGCTGGCGCTCATCGCGCTGTGCCTGTTTGCAGTCGCTGCGCAAGCCAGGGACCTGCCGCAAGACAAGCGCGAGAACAAGAAGGAAGACAGGCGCGACGACAAGCACGAGCACAAGCGCAAGACACCGAACATCCTGTTCGTCATCATGGACGACGTGGGCATCGATCAGATGCGTGTCTTCGGCTATGGGGGCGAGACGCCGCCAGCCACGCCGACCATCGACACCATCGCCAACGAGGGCATCCGCTTTCGCAACACCTGGTCGATGCCCGCTTGTTCCACCAGCCGCGCAGTGATCTTCACCGGGCGCTTCCCCCTGCGCACACGGGTCTACGGCGCGCTGGGCCCCAGCGACCTGGCGAACTCGCAGGTGTCGCCGTACGAAATGACCTTGCCCAAGCTGTTGAAGCAGAGCGGCTACACCAGTGCACTGTTCGGCAAGTTCCACATCGGGCTGCAGGGCCACAGCCCGTTGCGCGAGGCCATGCCTCGTGCGCTGGGCTGGGACTATTTCCATGGCTGGCTCGACGAAACTGGCGACCCGTCTTCGATCGACAAGACTGCCGGCAACGTGGCACTGACGACCGGCCCGCCCAACCCCTTTCCTTGCGGTTTCGTGCCGGGGACCGCGCAAGACCCGCTCAATGGCGCCGACGTCGGTGCCTGCTACGCCGGCAACGGCAGTTGCCAGGAGCTCAGGCTGGCCGCCGACGGCCAACCGCCCGGGCGGATATGCCGCGACCGCGGTGGCATCTTCGAGCCGAGCAAGGCTTGCAGGCCGCGCATGCCCGACAACGTTCTCGCTGGCTTCACCGACAGCAAGTACCTGAGCGCGCACTACGTGTCGCCGCTGGTCATCGACGACGGGCGCGGCCCGCCGATCAATGTGCCGCAGCGCGACATTCGCGCGCGCACCTACCGCGGCACCGTGCCCGTCGATGCAGCCATCGACTGGATCGGCCGCCAACCTAAGCACAAGCCGTGGATGGCAACCGTCAGCTTCGCCTCGGCGCACACGCCGGTGATGCAACCGCCGCAGGCGCTGCTGTCGTCCGACCCGGCCGCCACCAGTGCCCTGAACTGCACCGATGGCGACAAGAACTCCGAAATGGCCGACCAGCGCGAACTGACGAACCTGATGATCGAGGCGCTCGACACCGAGTTCGCACGGCTGCTGGTGTCCACCGGGCTGGCCAAGCGCGGGCACGATGGCCAGCTGAAATACAACCCGCACAACAACGACACGATGATCGTCATCGTCGGCGACAACGGCACGCTCGGCGGCACGGTGAAGCTGCCCTTCGACCCGAAGCGTGCCAAGGGCACGGCCTACCAGACGGGCGTGTGGGTGCCGCTGGTCGTTGCCGGTCCGTTGGTGAAAAAACCCGACCGCGACGTACCGTCCATGGTGAACATCGCGGATCTGTACCAACTGTTCGGTGAGGTCGCCGGCATAGAAGACGTGCAGGCCCGCGTGCCGCGCAAGATCGACGCGCAGCGCATGCTGCCCTATCTGACCCAACCCGATCAGGCCAGCATCCGGACCTGGAACTTCACGCAGGTGGCGCCGAACCTGCAGGCCGAGCTGACGCTCAATTCGCCTTGCGGCATCGGCAGCTCGTGCACGCAGATTCCGGTGACCGCCAGCGTGTGCTCGGACAACGGCGGCATCTGGTATGGCGAGACGCTGTCCAACGGCAATCCGCTCTACCCGTACTGCTGCAACGTGAACCTGAGTGCATCGACGCTCGGCATCGCACCCTACAACCTGCAACCGCTGAGTTCGGTGGCCGTGCGCAACGACGCCTACAAGCTGGTGAAGAACCGCTACAACGGCCAGCGCGACGGCTCGAAGCCGCCGTCTTGCGGTGTGAACGAGGTGGAGGAGTTCTACGAGATCAACGAGAACTATCCGGTGCCGCGAATCGATATCGAGCCGCTCGACCTGTTGGCTCGGGCTCGTCCGCTCACGGACGAGCAACGCAGCAATCTCGATGCGTTGCGCCAGCAGCTGCAGGACATTCTTCGCTCCGAACCGCCGTGCCCGGGTGACGGCAACATCGACGGCATCGTGAACGAGCAGGACTTGAAGGACTGGGAGAAATTTGCAACATTGCCGCCCAACCCTCTGCAACCCGACCCCGGCAACACCAGCAGCTGGTACGACTTCAATTTCGACGGCAAGACCAACCGGAGAGACCTGGAAATCATCCACCGGAATCTGGGCACGCAGTGCGCGCGCTAGAGGAGCTCACGCAGCAGCTTGCAGCCCTGATGCCACGGCCACCACTGCTGCTGCCAACGACTGCTTCGCGGCTGTCAATCTCGACAGTCGGATGCCCGGATTGGGTCGATGAGCGCCAGTGAAAAGGTCGAACTCCATGGCCGGTAGCCGACTCCGAATTGACGCAGCCATCAATGGCGAAGTTTTCGCCGAGATGGCGTCGACTAGTTGGCCCTTGTCCGGAGCGACTGGCCTCGATGCGAAATCCATCGGGATCCTCAACCAGGACGCAGTAGTTCCGCCTGCGCCCAGCGGTCTTTGCGAGGTGCGGTCGCCTCTCAATAGCCTACACAGGACGGAAAGCGCCCCAATGCAGCGCGTGGAACTGCGCGGCGCTCACAGCCGCGCCAGATCCGGTCCCCCCGCCGGCCCGAACCATGTCTTCGCATACGCGAGCTGCGCTGCAG
>Ga0316601_100000217_pt1 | contig 23045 bp, 19 predicted proteins | sample OWC_soil_day5_no_FD_207663 | JGI IMG/M metagenome (GOLD analysis project Ga0316601, IMG submission 207663) | Wetland soil microbial communities from Old Woman Creek delta, Ohio, United States - OWC_soil_day5_noCT | ecosystem: Environmental > Terrestrial > Soil > Wetlands | place: USA: Ohio... | reverse complement strand
TTATGTGCATCTACCCATTCTGGACTCTTTGAACCATCAGTAATGTTACATTGCGTATCATTTTCTAAGCTGTTTGAGTGGTCTGTTACAGCAAAGAAATCTGCTTTTCCGTTGTCTCTTGCCCATGTATAAGCTTCAGATAATGTACCTTGTCCATCAGAAATATTTGTATGACTGTGAAGTTGACCAAAGTAGAAATTATACTCCTCATCTCCTACAGTGAAGCTCCATTCTTTTGTAGTCACATTACCTTTAATATCTGTTAATTGAATTTTTGCAGTGTGTACACCTTTTGTTAAATCTTGAACTGGTGTATATTCAACTTTATCTGATCCTAATTTAACCATTTGAGCTGTTATATCAACATTATCTAAGAACATTTTTGTCTCAAGTGGGTTAACACCAGCATCATCTCTAAATTGAACACTAATTGTTGGTCTAAAATTGTTACCAACATTAGAATCTGCTTGTGGTACTAATGCTACTATTGAAGGTCCCATTATATCTTCAGTAGATATGTTTACAGTGTATGGTGAAGACATATCTGCTGGACTTGTAGTAACATTTCCATAAATATCTTTTGCTTCTAAATAATATTCTAAGCCCTTAGCACTTAGTTTATCCTTTGAAATAGTAAGCTTATAAAGATCTGCTGCATCTGGCATATCTTCAACTACATATTCAGCTTGTCCTTTTTCTCTGTAGTAAAGCTTAACTCCAGCCATTTTTCTGTCATCCTTAGCGTTAGCAGTAACTACTAAGCTTCTATAGATGCTTCCCTCTGTTATTGGAGTGTGAGTAAGAACTGGTTTAGTAGTATCTGGAGTTGGATTTATTGCAACATCACTTGAGCTTACAACTCTTAATTGATATCCTGTATTTGCTCCTGCTGCACTGTATTGTGAAGCAATAGCAACTACATCAACATAATCCCCTTCCTTAATTCCAGTTAAAGCTGGAATCTTGAATATGTTAGCTATTCCAGTTGAATCCTCTAAAGCTGTGTTACCAGCTGTGTTTATTGCACCAATAAGTCCTGTAACCTTTACACGTTGTGCCTCATACTTTTCTGATGAAGCCTCTGCAACTGTTACTGTAACTGGATCTGGAAGCGCATTGCCAGCGGATTCTTTTACAGCGTCTGTTGCTGCTGCAAGTTTAACAGTTAGCAGCTCTTTATAGGATGAAATAGTACCAAAAGCTGTTACCTTATCACCTTTAGCAAACTTAGCTCCAGTAACATCTAAAACGATAGCTCCTGTGCTGTCTTGAATATAAAATCTTGTAGAATCGATGTATGTTACAATACCTGAAACTTTTACACTGCTATTAGCAGCTTTTGCTCTTGCTTCAGCAATTGTTATTGCAGGCTCTTCTGCTTTAACTGTAACTGTACATTGTGCTTTTATTGCAGTATTAGCTGTTGAAGTTGCAGTTATAGTTGCGGTCTTTCCGCCTGTCTTTCCTGTAACTGTACCATCAGCACTTACTGTAGCAATTGTATTATCACTTGTTGTCCAAGTTACTGCTGTATCTGTAGTATCTGTTGGAGCAAATGTTAAACTAAGTTTTGTAGTTTTATTTACAGCAACTTCTGCCGCTGCTGGTAAAGTTAAACCTGTTATTGGTTTAACTGTTGGTGGAGTTGGTGGCGTAACAGGTGAACCTGCTAAATCTATAGTTAGATTTGCATCTGCTACTGTACCTATTGTTGAAATCTTATCACTACCATAGGTAGCTGCTGTTTTTGCTCTCCAAGTACCTGTAACTCTTACTTTCTTGCCCTTATTATCGGCAGTAAGCCATTGACTCATGGCATCCATGTTTTGTTTAAAAGTACTAGTACCTGAATAAAACGGTATTACATTAAGTATTTTTTTAGTATCTACAGGCGTCGCAAGTGTGTTAGGATCGTCTGCAAGAATAATACCCTTATTAGGGGTGGTTGAAGTAAAGTCAATGATATATCCCTCTACAGTAACGATTCCCTTCGCAGTTGCAGTACCTGTAGTAGGATAAGTAGTTTGTACATAATTCAATGCCTCACTAACACTATACGGACTTTCAGGTGTACCATTACCTGCAGCTAAAACTTTAGCTGGTTGTACTACACCACTTATCATTGAAAAGAACATAACCAATGCCATTACTAAACTGACATATTTTTTTCTGTTTTTTTCCATTAATTCAGCCCTCCTTCTTATTTTTTCACTCCTTCTTAAATAGGTGCACTATAAATTTTAGCATGTAAATACACCATTCTCAATAATTCGACGGCTGCAATTCCCTATTTATTTTCTTGCATAAAACTACATTTTTCTACATTTGTATGACCGTTCAGTATAAATGCTGTAACCGTTACCATGATTCTTTGTTTTTCTTTAATTTAATTAGGTTTTTCATTAAAAGCAGCGAAAATATGATATTTAACCGCATTATATATTATTATCCACAAGAAAAAACTTTCTTCCTTTTGAATTAAACTTTAATACCACAAGGTTCCAGACAGGTAAAAAATATATATAAAATAAATATGGGATACATGAAGCATTTAAAAGTATAAATGTAATGATAAATGCTAAAATTAATTCCAATATAATCACCACCTAATAAATGTTATAATTATTTATATACTTACTTTGACTATGCACATAACAAAATAATTTAGGAGGTCAAAATGAAAAATAGCAGAATAAAAAAACTTACTCCTTTAGTAGAAACAAAATTTTTAAGCCTTTACGACGCAGCATATGAAAATAAAAAAGGTGCTGAAAGACATTGGATTATTGCATCAAGAAAAAACTATACCACATTAACCGAACAGTTTTTTAAAGAAAAAAAAGAAAATATTGACGCAGTAATAATAGCTGCTTTCCATAAGGAAACTAAAAGTCTTGTAGTTATAAAACAATTTAGAATTCCACTAAACGACTATGTTTACGAGCTTCCGGCAGGTCTTGTTGATAATAATGAAAGCATTGAAAGCGCTGTGAAAAGAGAATTAATGGAAGAAACAGGACTAGAGCTTGTAGAAATTAACTATGAAAAGACTAATAAGCAGGTTTACGCATCCCCTGGTATGACAGATGAGTCTGTAGCTATGGTTTTCTGTACTTGTACAGGGATGCTTTCAAACAAATACCTAGAAGAGGATGAAGATATAGAGGCAATGTTAATATCTCAGGAAGACGCTAAAGCCCTACTTAAAGAAGATATTAAAATGGATATAAAAGTACATATGATGCTGCAAAGCTTTGTTAGCTTAGGGGAAGCTGCATTCTAAAGCAAACAACAAAGGGAAGTAGTCACTTCCCTTTGCTGTTTAATTAAAAATTTAAAATGTAGAATGTAAAATGAAGGTAGAAATTCTTACAGAATTTCTAAAATATATTTTCAAAAACTCCTTTGGAGTTTTTTCATTAATTTTAAATTTTCAATTTTAAATTTTAAATTACTTAGACATTTCCTTTGACTTTGCTGCACACCTCCTCATGGCAGCAATTACCGCAGACCTTAATCCCATTTCCTCTAGCGTTGCCACTGCTTCTATAGTTGTTCCTCCAGGAGAGCATACCATATCCTTTAATGCCCCTGGGTGGCTCCCTGTTTCTAGAACCATTTTCCCAGCCCCCAGTACCGTTTGTGCTGCAAACTTATATGCTTGACCTCTTGGCATCCCCTCCAATACAGCGGCATCTGCCATAGCTTCAATGAACATATAAACATAGGCTGGCGCTGATCCACTAACTGCTGTTACAGCATCCATTAAATTTTCCACTACAATTTCTGCTTCACCAAAGCTTTCAAAAATAGTTATTATCTCCTGAATTTCTTCTTTAGTTAATGCTTCATTAGGGCTCAATGCAGACATTCCCGCTCCTACAAGGGCTGGTGTATTAGGCATTACTCTAACCACCTTCACCTTTCTTCCAAAGGTTTCTTCTGTACTCCTTATAGATTTCCCAGCTGCAATTGTAACTACTATTACATCTTCTTTTACATTTCCTTTTATACCTTCAATTATCACTGGGTATAAATTAGGCTTTACTGATAAAATTAATATGTCAGCATTTTTTGCTACCTCATTGTTGTCAGTAGTTGTCTTTATTTCATACTTTTCAGCTACATCCTTTAAGCCTTTTTCATTTAAATCCGAAACCATAATATTTTCTGGCTTCACTATATTGGATTTAATTATTCCCCCTATCATCGCTTGACCCATATTACCATTTCCGATAAATCCAATTATTTTATTCATTTTTCCCTTCACTCCTCTTCTTTATTAAAGGTGTAATATACCGTGACATCCCTTCAATTACTATTATCCTCTATTAACAACTTCCACATCCCTCAAAGCTTTGTTCAGTTCTTTCAATTATTTCATCCTGTAATACTCTATCTAGGTTATTGAAGTAATCGCTGTAGCCTGCAACACGAACGATTAAGTCATTATATTCCTCTGGATTTTTTTGAGCATCTAGAAGAAGTGCTTTATCTATTACATTAAACTGGATATGGTGTCCGTCCATTGTAAAATACGCTCTTACTAAGCTTGCCATATTGTTTAAACCTGCTTCACCTGCAGCAACCGAGGGTGTAAATTTTTGATTTAGTAATGTTCCACCGGTCTTTAGATGATCCATTTTAGCTGCTGACTTTACTACCGACGTAGGACCATTTACATCTGCTCCTTTTTCTGGGGAGATACCCTCTGAAAGTGGCGCGTGAGCCTTTCTTCCATTTGCACTTGCCCCCATAACAGAACCAAAGTAAACATGGCAGGTAGTTGGAAGCATATTTATCTTATAATGACCGCCCTTAGTATTTGTTCTTCCTTCTACTTCCTTATAATAAGCCTCAAATATCTCCCTCATTACATCATCTGCATAGTCATCATCATTTCCATACCTCGGAGTCTTATTCTTTACTAAATTTAAGATATCCTCATGCCCCTGAAAATTATTCTTTACTGCTTCCATTAATTCAACCATAGAGATATTTTTTTTATCATATACCTGATACTTTATTGCAGTTAGGCTGTCTGTGATTGTTCCAATGCCAACACCCTGTATATAGCTAATATTGTATCTTGCTCCACCAGCATTATAGTCCTTACCCTTACTAATACAATCATCTGTTACCACTGAAAGGAATGGTACAGGCATCATAGTTGCATATAATCTTTCAATTACTCTGTTTCCTCTCATCTTTATATCAACAAAGTGATGAAGCTGCTTCTTATAAGCCTCAAATAATTCTTCATAACTTTTAAATTTAGAAGCCTCTCCTGTTTCAATGCCTAGCTTTTTACCTGTGATTATATCAATACCGTCGTTTAGTGTTATCTCTAATATCTTAGGTAAATTAATATATCCTGTAAGTATATAAGCTTCTTTGCCAAAAGCACCAGTTTCAACACATCCACTAGTTCCACCACATCTAGCATCAACTAAGGATTTTCCTGCATTAAGCATCTCCTGAATTACTGCATCTGCATTAAACATTGAAGGCTGCCCCCAACCTTTTCTTGATATCTCACAAGCTCTCTTTACAAATTTTTGTGGGCTTTTTTTACTTATTTGAACATTTGAACTTGGCTGTAAAAGTCTCATGTCATCTATTACATCAAGCAAAAGATAACTCACATCATTAACCCCATCTAAACCATTTGGTGTTACTCCACCAACGTTAATATTTGCGAAATCTGTATAAGTTCCACTTTCCTTTAAAGTTACCCCTACTTTAGGTGGTGCAGGCTGATTATTAAACTTAATCCAAAAACATTGTAATAATTCTTCTGCACTTTCACGAGTTAAGGTACCCTCCTCAATTTCTCTTTGGTAGAAAGGGTTTAAATGTTGATCTAGTCTTCCTGGATTATATGCATCCCATGGATTTAGCTCTGAAATAACACATAAGTGAACAAACCAATACATTTGAAGAGCTTCTCTAAAGGTTCTTGGAGCATGAGCTGGAACATGACAGCATATCTCTGAGATTTTTATCAATTCTTCCTTTCGTGCAGCATCTGCTTCACCCTCAGCTAATTCTCTAGCATATTCCGCATATCGTTCCCCTAATATAATAACAGCATCACAAGCTATACTCATTGCCTCTAACTGATGCTTCTTGTCTAAAGCCTCGTCGTCTTTATAAAAATCAAGGCTATTAATAGCTTCTTCAATATCTTTCTTAAAATCTAAAAATCCTTTTTTATATATTTTATCATCACAAACAGTATGGCCAGGTCCCCTCTGCTCCATAAACTCTGTAAATATTCCTGATCCATAACACTCTTTCCATTCATCCGTCATGCTAGCTAGAATTTTATGCCTCATTGATCTTCTTTCCCAATAAGGAATTATAACTTTTTCCTGAAGCTCTTTTACTCCTTCATCAACCTTAAAAGATATCTTTTCACGTCTATCCATAATGTCAAGGTCTTCAAGGGTATGGCAGCACAGCTCTGGATAAGTAGGAGTCGCTGCCGGTTCTTCTCCTCTTTCTCCAACTATTAGCTCCCCTTCATTAATGCAAAGCTTCTTTTTCTCCATTAATTCTTTTAATGCTAATGCCCTTAATATTGGAGTTGGTACTGTGCCTTCATACTTCTTATACACTTCATTTACAATTTTTGCTCTTTCAATTGAAATTCTCGGAACAGCGCTTAAGCTTTCTTCTCTTAACCTTTTTACTCTTTCTGTAATCATGATAACTTACCCCCCTATCTTAACCTTAATCCCTTTCCTAATAAACCTATCTGCTATCTCTGTCATACGTTCCTCGGATGGTTTTTCCAGTCCCGTTAGCTTATAGTCCTTTTTAATCCTTCTATACTTATCCCTTCCCATCTTATGAAATGGAAGCAGGTTAACCTGTAACAAATTTATATTTGATAAGAATCTTAAAGCTTCATCTATATGATTATCATCATCATTAACTCCTGAAATTATAGGCATCCTTACAAATATATTAGCACCTCTATGTGAAAGCTTCTTTAAATTCTCCAGTATAACAATATTTTCTGTTCCTACATATTTTTTGTGTTTCTCATTGTCCATAAGCTTGATATCATATAAAAATAAATCTATTTTATCAATTAACTTCTCAATTTTTTCCCATTGCACTGCCCCACTAGTATCTACCGCAGTATGAATGCCTCTATCCTTGCACCTTTTTAATATCTCATTCAAAAAATCTACATGAATTAGTGGTTCTCCCCCTGAAAAGGTAACGCCTCCCTTAGATTCCTCGTAAAACACTTCATCTTTTATTATTTCCTTCATAAGCTCCTGTACTGTAATATCTTTTCCTACAAATTCTCTAGCATCGTTTGGACAAAAATCAGTACATCTACTACAAGGTGTGCACTTTTCTTCATTTAACACTGCCATATTATCCACAATTTCAATGGCATTTTCAGTACATCTTTTCACACAGATGCCGCAGCCAGTACATCTTTCTTCAAAGAACATTATCTCTTGGTTAAGACTTTGACTTTCTGGATTATGGCACCACCAACAATCTAAAGGACACCCCTTAAAAAAAACTGTAGTTCGAATACCCGGTCCATCGTGAACAGAATACTTCTGAATATTTATTACCCTTCCTAAAGCCAAATACATCATCCCCTATTCTTTATTCTGTAAACATATTAGGAGTATGCACGGTTAATATTTTAACTATTTTATTTGTATGGTTCGCCCAGTTATGAATAACAGTTGAATTATAGTGAGCACTATCTCCTGGATAAAGCTCCTGTTGCTCATTATTAATATATAACGTAAGAATTCCTTCTAAAACATAAACAAATTCCTCACCCTCATGTTGATAAGGCGTAACCTCCTCAATGACTTTACATGGAAGTATTTCAATAAGTCTTGGCAAAAGCTTTTTATCGCTGTTATCGTTAGTTAAATGATAATGTATGAATTGATTATTCTCCACTCTAAATACTTCTTTTTCATAGCTTCTAAGCACTATTTTTTCATTATGCCTTGTTTCTTCTATAAAGTAGGATAAGTTAACCTGCAGTACTTTAGCAATGTTACTTAAAGAATCGATGGCAACAGTTGTTAATCCTCTCTCTAGCTGTGATAAGAAACCAATAGATAAGTTAGTTGCCGCACTTAAATCTTTTAATGTTAAATTCATACTATTTCTTAAATCTTTTATTTTTTTACCTACATCTTCTGTCATAGCCCTTTACCTCTTTCCTTTTATTATAATTGCCTTTTTCTTAATATTTACAGTTTTCATTATAATATATTTTCCTATAAAAGTGTATAGTTAGTTTCACGTTTATGAACTTGTTTTCATGTATAAATAATGCATATTGTGAATTTTATGCAACACCTTCGTTATAGAATAAAAATAACTAAAATAAAAAACCCTCTAAATAATAGAGGGTTAATAATTATCCTTACTAAAGTACTATTTTCTGCTGCTAAAGAAATCTAATAGCATTTCTTTTTCATTATTTGAGAAATCATATAAATTCAGATCTCTTTCACTTATCCACTTTATTTTATTAATCTCAGTATGACAAGTTATAAATTCTTTTATTTTCCCAATGTAAACTAACAATGACTCTTCCTTTTCTTCATCAATTACATATTCCTTAAATGGAGCTAAATCAAAAATATTGCATTTTAGATCTTTATCTATTGCTTTAGTAATACATTTTTCTCCTGATTCTTTTCCTTTTATGTCTTTTCCAAAAACAGACCATATTACTGGTGCATTTTTCTTAACCTTTCCCCTTTGAGCAATCAAAACATTATTAAAGTCATCATAAATAACTATTGAACATCTAACAATTTTCCCCATTTTGTCCCCCTCAAATAAATAATACCTTAAGAGTTTAAAACACTTAGGCACTTCAAATTCACAATGATTATAACACTTATTTCTATTGTAGTAAATATTTGATTGTTCTTTTTTATATAGTACAATACTCTACTATACCACTATAAATATCACTATTTTTCTATTATAATATTAATATGAAATTACATAAATTTAACCTGCATGAAGGAAACTAGTATAAATTATATCTAAAATAAATAAAATACATGATTGAGGTATATATTCATGGTGATAATTTCAATTCTTTATGTCATAACAGTTATTTTCTTAACTATTAATATTTATAAACGAAAAAAAATAGAGCAAAGATTAAAAGAAAGTGAATTAAAATTACAGCATAACCTTAATTTTTTAAGGACTCTTTTAGATGCTACATCAATACCTATATTTTGTAAAAACTCAGCTGGAGAATATACTGAATGTAATGCTGCCTTTGAAGAATATTTAGGACTTAGAAGAGAAGAAATACTTAACAAAACTGTTTTCCAAATTAACCAAGGTGAACTTTCCAGCATATACCACAAGGCAGATTTAGAATTAATGTATAAAAAAGGTAAACAAGTTTATGAAACTCAAGTAAAATATGCAGATGGAACAAAACATGATGTAGTTTTTAGCAAATCCACTATATTATCAACTACTAATGAACCCGTTGGAATTGTAGGGGTTATTCTTGATATAACAGAACGTAAAAAAAATGAAAATAAAATAAAACGATTATTAAGATTAAAGGAAGCACTTATCGAGGTTAACCAAGCAATCATTGGAACAGGCAACATAAACAATCTATTTGATTTAATATTGCAAAACTCCATAAATGCCATGGAAGGTGCTACTTATGGTAGTGTTCTAGTATTAGGTGAAAATAATGTTTTAACTATAGCTGCCTCAGCTGGATATGATACAGAAAAAGCAGCAACCTTTACACTGCCGCTAGAACATTCCTTTCACTATCTTAGAACTAATGGGAAATTTATTAATACAATAATAATTAATGACATTGATGAATTATACCATGAGGACTGTGTTGATTTAATTAAAGAAAAGGATGACTGGAAAATTCAGTCCTCTATTAGTACGCCTATAATAATTGAAAATAAACTCTACGGTTTTTTAAACATCGATAGTAATGAAAAAAATATTTTTAACAATGATGATATTGATATCATGGATTATATGAAGCATCAAATAGAAAGTGCTGTATCCACTCATAATTTATATAATGAAATAATATATCTGTCTAAATATGATAAATTAACTAACATATATAACAGGAGGTCCTTTGAAGAAATCTTTGATAAAACTTTAAAGAAAGCGCTAAGATACAATGAATCCTTTTTATTAGTTATCTTCGATTTAAATGATTTAAAAATTGTTAATGATACCTTTGGTCATCTTCATGGAGATGAATATATCAAAAGCTTTGTTAATAATCTAAAAGATTCTATACGTGTATCAGACATTTTAGCAAGGTATGGCGGGGATGAGTTCATAGGTGTATTTTTTAATACTGGACTGGAAAACCTCTCACTAAAATTTGAAGAACTAAATAATCGTTTCCTTAATAACCCTATAATATTAGATGGTAAAAAGTTTTCTTATAGTTACAGCTATGGAATTGCAGCTTTTCCTTCTGATGCTGTAACCTACAGCGATCTTGTAAAAATTGCTGATGAAAGGATGTATAAGTATAAAGAAACCTTTAAAAAACAGCATGCCAATGATTGAATTAACCGCTAAATCATGTAGCTTCTATATAAAAATAAGCAACCTCAGATTTTGAGGTTGCTTTTCTTATTCATACTTTTTTCTATATTCAGATGGTGAGTATGCCATATGTTTTTTGAACATTCTACCAAAATGAGTTATATCATTAAATCCTACTCTATAGGCTATTTCTGCTATAGGCAAAGCGGTATCCTTTAACATTATAGCAGCCATCTTTACTCTTAATTTAATTAAATATTCCATAACAGGCATTCCAGTAGCACTATTAAATTTATCTGCTAGTGTTGTTCTATTAATATGAAACTCTTCTGTTAACTCTTCAATTGAAATCTTTCTTTCATAATTCGTATGTAAATATAATACAATTTCATTAATATCACTTGATAACTTTACTACTTCAAACTTGTTATTGCTCTCCGTATCTGTATATATGTACTGAATCAAAAATAAAATTTCAAAAAAGAAAGACCTACTGCGACATCTCCAAAAATCATTATTTAGCAATGTTAATTCTTGATCTAAAGAATCAAATAATTTTCCTATCTTCTTAGCAGTGACAGGTCCAATTTCAAACTGCCCAAAATTTAATTCTTTATTACCGATAAAGGGATATAAATAAATAAAATCCCGATATTCTGACTCTGATAAATCCTTTCCTAGACCTTCTAGTTTTTCCTGAGTTAACGCATTATTCACCAAAGCCGGAGTAAAATAAATAGCCCTTGCATTTAGCTCACTGTCCTTTTCAAGCTTAATTACATCATTAGCATTAAAGCAGAAGATTGTAGGTGCTGAAAACACAATAGTGTTTTCATTAACACTTATAATACCGCCTCCTTTTTCAACAAGGATTAACCTAAACATTAAATGATTATCTGAAGAAAACGGCTCCTTTGTTTCAATATATACCGGAAGTTTTATCCCCCATTTTTCATCAATAGTAAATAATTCCATAACAAAAATCTCCAATCATCTAGAACTTAATTAATATATTCTAGATGATTGGCAATTTTCCTTCATTTTTACAAATATTTTACTTGTCGTAATTTAATATAACTATTGTTCTGTCCTTTGATTTTGCTATTTCTGATTTGCTAAAGTTTAATGTATCAGCTTTAACTACGTTCCAACCTTCCATTTGTCCTACAAAGCTATCTACTGGTAATAATCCAAAGTCTGGGATTAAAGCCTCTGTTTGATAATGCATTGGTATAACAATCTTTGGATTTAATTGATTAACAACCTTAGCAGCTGTCACTGTATCCATTGTGAAAAAGTCTCCTACAGGAATCATTAAGATATCTACCTTACCAATACTTTCAACTTGCTCTTGTGATAATTCATGTCCTAAATCTCCTAAGTGACATACATTTACTCCATCAATATGATAGGTATATACTATGTTTTCTCCCCTTAGAGCACCATTTTCTGTATCATGGAATGTTTTTGTGCCATTAATTTTTATATCATTAAAGTGGAACTCCCCTACTTCTCTTACTGTAGCATAATCACCTTTAATTGCCTGTAGATTATTATGATCAAAATGATCATGGCTTACAGTAGCTATTTCAGCATATAAATCTGGCATCTTATAACCAATCCAATCTGCTAGAGGATCTGTTACTATTCTAGTTCCTTTCTCACTAGTAATTGTAAAACAAGAATGACCATTCCATTTAATTGTGCCGCTCTTCTTTCCTAAACCATTATTTTCGTCTCCTGCGAATGCTACCACACTCATCATGCATACTGTTAATGCAAAACTTAAAAGTAATGCAAACCCTCTCTTACTATTTTTTTTCATTTTTAACTTCCCCCTTTTTTCTTTAAGCCCTTGGGCTTTTCTCTATGATTTTATTTTACTAGGAACTTACCTCTTATAACATAGAGTATCTACAACGATTATCTGCTTATTATCAATGTTTTATCTTAAATTAATAGGCACTTCAAAAGCTTGAAATTCTTGCTTTTGAAGTGCCTACTTGCTGTTTGTGCTACAGTTAAAATATCCCTTTTTGTTAAATCACTCTATAAACTCTTGCTTCAAATGGTTTCAATACAAAATTAGTACTGTTTGCATGTGGCTCCACCTCATAGTTACCTAACATTAAGCCGTCATAGCTTAATTGTAACTCCTGGTATTCATATACCACTTCAGCTTCTGTTAAATTGCAAATGACTACAAGCTTTTCCTTGTCTAAAGAACGGGTATATGCAAAAATTTGCTCATGTTCTTCTAAAATTAAATTATATTCACCATATACTAGAATAGGATTTTCTTTTCTCATTGTAATCATCTTTTTATAGAAGTTTAGCACAGAGTTTGGATTATCTTCTTGTATTAGCACATTTATTTCCTTATAGTTTGGATTAACTCCAATCCAAGGCCTCCCTGTTGTAAATCCACCATTTACTGTATCATTCCACTGCATAGGAGTACGAGAATTATCTCTAGATTGCTGCCAAATATCTCTCATTATAACTTCATGAGGCACCCCTTGTTCCCTAGAAAGATAATAGGTGTTTTTTGTCTTTACATCATCATATTCTTGAATTGATTCAAATTGAACATTTGTCATTCCAATCTCTTGTCCTTGATAAATGAAAGGGGTTCCCTGCATCATAAAGTACATAACCGCTAAAGCTGTCGTGCTTTCACGCCAGTACTCCTTATCATTTCCCCATGTAGAAACTATACGAGGAATATCATGATTTTCAATATACAACGCATTCCATCCCTTATTTTCTAATCCTTTTTGCCACTTTGATAATATTTTTTTCAAACTTACAATATCTAATTTATTTTTTGAAGAAGCGTTCCATAAATCCAAATGTTCGAATTGGAATATCATATTAAATTTGCCTTCCTCTTCTCCAACCCAAAGTGGCGCATCTTCAATCTTAACACCATTGGCTTCTCCCACTGTCATAATATTATATTTATCAAAAGTGTTTTTACTTAGCTCTTCTAGATACTCATGAATTCCATCTACATTCATATGCTTTTCAAAAGAAGGAACGTACTTTAACCCCATAGGATTATCCATATCCTTTAAGCCCTCTTCTTTTTTAATATGGCTTATAGCATCTATTCTAAAGCCATCAATGCCTTTATCAAGCCACCAATTAATCATTTCATAAACAGCCTTACGCATTTCACCATTTTCCCAATTTAAATCTGGCTGCTTCTTTGAAAACAAATGTAAGAAGTACTGTTTTGTATTCTCATCATACTCCCAAGCTGAATCACCAAAAATACTTTCCCAGTTATTTGGTTCTTTACCCGCTTTGCTATCACGCCATATATACCAATCACGTTTTGAGTTATCCTTTGAAGAACGAGATTCAAGAAACCACCCATGTTCATCACTGGTGTGATTAACAACTAAATCAATGATAAGTCTCATGCCTCTCTTATGAACCTCCCTTAGAAGCTCATCAAAATCCTTCATTGAACCGAACTCATCCATAATATCTTTATAATTACTAATATCATAACCATTATCATCATTAGGTGATTTGTACATTGGACAAATCCATATTACATCGATACCTAAATCCTTAATATAATCTAACTTAGAAATTATTCCTTGTAAGTCCCCTATTCCATCTCCATTTGAATCCATAAAACTTCTTGGATATATTTGATAAGCAACTACTTCCTTCCACCACGCTTTTTTCATATTGTATCTTCCTTTCTTTTTGGACAACCGTTTGCATTGTTAAGTAAAAAAATATATAAAAACAATGTTGATTATTCTATATTACAAACTGTAATTTTAAAGGATATTTATCTATAGGTCAACGGTTATTTATTAATTTCGTAACAATTCAATACTATATAAAACAAAGCCTTCTTAATGCTCATCCATAGTTTACCCCTTTCTTTAGTAATATAAATAAAAAAAGCAGTTATTACATAACTGCTGAAACAATATAAATTTATTTGTTTATTTGTTTACTACCTTTGGGATTAATAACATAAAGTTTATATCCCATAAACACAGAAGCAATGCATATTACCACAGTTGTCACAGCTGTACAAATTAGAATTGCATTTGCCTGAGGCATTATGGAAAAACTTTGAAGAAACTCAACCCTAGTTGAATTAGGTGCTATAGGCATATAACCTTTTAGAACAAATAAACATCCGTAGCCAATAATAGTAAACCCTGCGAAGCTGCAGTTCCTTAATTTTTGACTTCTTATAAAGGTAATTGCCGTTCCAGCAAAGAGTATTATCATTGCTATAAATAACATTAAAATACTCCCTTTGGTGGTATCAACTATTTGATACACAATAGTATCTGGAGGAGATTGGCTAAACCCTTGAGGAAATACTAAATATCCAATTCCAACTATACTGCCTATAAGCACTAACATAAAAACCCATAGTATTACAAAGGCTATAAGCACATTTACTATTGATAGTAAAAATATATTAAATACTGTATATTTTCTACTTACAGGAACAGTTTCAAACATTCTATGACTATTATTTAAGATTCTATTTATCATCCATACACTTGCCACAGATAAAATAAATGGCCCAATTTCATTTGATGATATTGAATTACCCATAAATATGGAAATAGTTACAAAAACAAATATAAAAACAAAAAGTATATTTAATAAACCCTTTATGCTATTTTGTCCTTTCCCCTCAATTGGTGACATTGAATTCAGCAGAAGCCTTTGATAAGCAATAAGTTTTTTTAACATAATTTACACCTCTTTCTTTGATAGACGTTATCCAATTTGAAGATTAAAATACAAACTACTAAGCGAAGTTCTCATCTTTTACTCCCCATGTAAACCATAATGTCCTCAATAGTGGGCCTAACAGTTTTAATTTGTGAAACATTTGTAAGCTTGGACTTTGTCGCACATAATCCCTCGTATCCAAAAGCTGTTTCCTTTATTCCAATAAGTTCAGCTTTAATCGTATCTGTCATAGCTTCTTTATCAATATGGGCCAGCGAATACATATCAAGCATTTCATCTTTTCCCTGAGAAAAAACTATTTTACCATTATCAATCATCGTTATATAGTCAGCAATTTTTTCAAGGTCACTGGTAATATGTGTTGAGAAAAGTATAGACCTTTCCTCCTTTTGCATTAGTTCTAAGAGCAAATCAACAACCTCAGCTCTTGCAATAGGGTCAAGACCTGCTGTAGGCTCATCAAGTATAATTAAGTCTGGATTATGACATAATGCCATTACTATTCCAAATTTCATCTGCATTCCCTTTGAATATGCTAAAAGTCTTTTATTTGGATCAAGTTCAAAATGTTTCATTAGTTCATCAAACTTTTTATGATCAAAATTTTTGTAAAATGGAGCAATTACTTTTTTAACTTTAACAGGCTTTAAATTAACAGGATAAATAAGACTGTCATACACAACCCCTATTTTCCCTTTAATTATTGTTTCATTCCCAAACATAGAAATACCGTCAAAAAGCACTTCTCCAGCTGTTTCCGGAATTATATCAAGTATTGTTTTAATAAGAGAGGTTTTCCCTGCCCCATTCTTTCCTACTAACCCCATAATTGTTCCCTTTGCTACTGAAAAGTTTACATCTTGCAAAGAAAAGTTGCCAATACTTGCATTCAGGTTATTAATTTCCAAAGCGTTATTTGTCATTTCCCCTACCTCCATAAATATCATTTAAAACTTTCTGTATCTCCTCCAGAGATATGTCTGCTGTATCTGCAAATTCTTTGATTTCAAAAAGCCTTTCTCTGAGCATATCAAGGTGTATAGCTTTAATTTTGTCCTTGTCAATCTCTGCCACAAAGCATCCTCGTCCTTGCAAGTTCACTACAACACCCTCTTTTTCCAGTTCTTCATAGGCACGCTTTACAGTTATAATGCCAACCTTTAAATCTTTTGCCATTAGCCTTATTGAAGGCAACTGTTCATCGGATTTTAACCTTCCACTAAGTACCATTTCTTTTATTTGATTTTGTATTTGTTCATATATTGGTGTTTGGGAAAGAGTTGAAATAAGAATATTCAAGCACATCGCCTCCTTATCTACTGTTATTATATGATAGACACAGTTAATTGTCAACATTTTCCTAAATTTTATTTTGATATCTCTTTACTAAAGGTATATAATATAACTATAATATCAATTTATTTAACACTCTAACAAAGAAAGGAAGTAGATTATTTATGTCAAAGAAAACTAAAATGCATACTATTCATGAGAGAAAGAAAAATGATAACTCATTTACTATAAAAGGTGGATATGTACCAGTAAAAATGGATAATATTCATGAACACCTTCAAGAAACCAAACGAGGCTGCGGAGTTGAAGCAAGCAAAAAAACCTATAATAGAAAAAAGAACAATCGTATTAAGGAAAGTTACGATTGTTCTTTTTTTATAGTAATTAATAAGTTTATTTATTTACCTTTATTATATACAAGTGAGGAGTTAAGCCGCCGCTTTCGAACTTTATCTCATCCATAAGCTGAAGCTTACTGTTCCCTCTTAAGCTTTCTTGAAGCAAGTTTCTTTCTACTGTATAAAGAAATGCCAATCCACCCGGTTTTATAAGCTGAGGAATTCTATTAATAAAATTCCTATATAAGTTTCTGTCAAAGTCATTAGCTCCTGCCCTACTTGAAAAAGGCATATTTGTTATCATTTCATCAAAAACCTCATAGGTAGAAAACTCTAGAATGTCTTCATTTACCAAATTCATTTTTACGTTAGCTAATTTAGAATTTTGAGTTGCAGCTATTATAGCTGAGTTAAATATGTCAATTCCTGTTAAAGTTCCAAATTCCTTTGATTTAGCTCTTTCAATAAGCATAGTGCCAGCGCCGCAAAATGGATCAATAACTTTAGCATTTGGCTTTAACCATTTTCCTATAGCCTTCATTACAATAGCTGCGGTTACGGGGTTTATGGATGCTGGTACCTTCTGCTCTCTATAAGCAAATCTATTATCCTTAACTGTAAATAGCTTGATAAATACACTTATCCGATGTTTCATTTCAACTACTCGAATTTCAATCTCATAGGATGAAGTGCTGTTTCTTAATTTCCTCTTTGAAATTTCATCTAATTCTCTAGATAAGTTTTTTACAAATTCTCCTCTTTCTCTACTGTAATTCATAGTTTTAAATTCAACTCTATACCAAAAAGGAGTAATTCCATCCCCTTCATGACATTGATTTAATAATTTCACCGCATCTGATTTTATAATTGCAGCGGCTATTTCTTTATAATCAAATTTTAAGTTCTTGCAGTGTTCTAAAGGTAGAAGAAGTTCATAAAAGGTTCTACAGCCAAACACTTTGTTTATATCCTTCTCCTTTATAAGTATTCCATCACTGACAAGAGCAGCATCAATTGATTTATCTTTAAGTTCCTGTGCAGTAACCTGAAACTGATCATTCATAGCTGTTAACACCATTGGCACAGGATTTTCAAAACCTTTAAATACATGGGCTACAGGTGGCGACAATTTAGCTATTGCCCTTGTAAGCGCAAGCTTCTCCTCATTAAAATGCTTCTCATCCTTCATAAGTGAATTTGGGTCTTCGGAAGCCTTCTCCTTTGCTGTTAAATCCTCAAGTATTTTTTGAAGTCTTGCTGCATCAGCCTCTCCTCCACAGTTTCCTATTGAAAGTACATAGGATGATCTTACAAATAGCTGTTCTTCAGCTTCATAGGCACTGTATAGAGGCTCTAAATATTCCGCATCACCTATTTCACCAATAATACCACAAGCATTCTTTCTTACTTTTGCATCTGAGTGCTGAAGTAAATCACTAAGTTTTTCTTTGGATTTACCAACAGTTCTTATGAATATACCTCTAGGCTTTTCCTTCTTTATTATATCTCTTATAACAGACAGGATTGCTCTTGGATTCTCCTCACTTACAGCCTTTATCCACAATAACGGAATTGTTTTATTATACTCCTTTGAAAGTTTATTTATTATTTCAGCTCTCTGTTTATCCTCTGAAGTTTTTAGATTTTCTATCAGTGTTGTATAGTTAATTTGTTCCATGAAATCCACTCCTATTTCTCTTCATCTTTTTTGAATTATACATCCGTTCATCTGCTAATTTTATCATTTTCTTCATGTTATTATTTTCCAAAACATCAGAAATACCTATGCTCATTTTTAGTTTTCTGCCAATATCAACAATCTCAAGCTCTTCTAATTTATTGCATAATTCCTCTGCCAAAGCCTCAGTTTCCTCCTTATTTTTACCTGGCACAATAGCAATAAACTCATCTCCACCTATTCTTCCTATAATTCCTTTTTCACCTAAAGACTCTTTCATAAAATTAGCAAAGCTTATTAAACACTTATCTCCAACATCATGTCCATAACTATCATTTATGGCTTTAAAACCATCTAAATCGCATAATATAAGTGAAAAAACCTCTTGATTATCATTATATCTTTCAAGAAAAAACTCCAGCAATTTACTCATATACCCTCTGTTGTATACTCCAGTAAGTACATCGTTAATGGATAATATTTTCAAATCTTCACTGTGCCTGTCATAAAGAGCTTTAAAAATAGTAAGTGCATAAACCAATATGAAATACATAATAAAATAGCTGAGGTTGTGTATAAAAAGCTTATTAACTTTATCAATTTCACCTTTATTGTAAACTGATGCCATCTCTATTCCTGCTAAAACTATTAATAAAATGTTATAAGAAATTAAAAAGAATTTTTTTGATCTATTATTTAATAGCACTATTATGAAGGTGCCAATCATAAAAGAAACAAAAGGTACACTTCCAAATACTCCTTCATAGAACCACCCTAGCGGGGTATAAATAAAACAATAATAAGAAAATACTATTATACTCACCTTTTCTAAGGATAATTTATTGTCTATCATTAGAAAAAGGCTTATCAATAAAACCGCACCTATAATATGTATAACTATAGAATATACAGGGTATCCAAGAGCTGTATTTACAATAACCCCAATAATAGAAGCGATCACTCCCATAGCCATAACAAGTCTAAGAATTTTTACTTTTAAGGCTCTTTCACCAAAATCCCTATCGATAGAACACAATGTACCTTTTAATGAGTTTCTCACTTTCTATCGTCACCCTAACTTCCTAATAAATTTTATCTTAATTATTCCCTCTAAATCATTTATTCATAAATAGAGTAATAATCTTCTCCCCAATATTTCTGAATAAATTCATCCCTGCCTGATACTTTTCTATCCTCTTTATATTCCTTAGAACTTTTCTTGTAAAAATCCTGATGATACTCCTCAGCATCATAGAATTTCACAGCTGGAAGTACTGGAGTTACTATTGGACCTGGAAATCTACCTGATTCATCCATATACTTCTTAGATGCTTCAGCCTTTTCTCTTTGCTCTTCCGTAGTGTAAAATATAGCTGTCCTGTAAGAAGGCCCTCTATCTTGGAATTGGCCTCCTTCATCCGTTGGATCTACCTGCCTCCAATAGGCTTGAAGCAGCTTATCATACTCTATTATCTCCGGATCATACAGTATCTTTATAACCTCATAATGCCCTGAAGTTTGAGACTTCACATCCATGTAGGTAGGGTTTTCTAAATGACCACCGGTATACCCTGATTTCACTTCTACTATTCCATCTAAAATATCAAAGGGAGAAACCATACACCAAAAGCAGCCACCTGCAAATATGGCGGTTTCATATTTTTTCTCCTTGTTTACACTGCTCATCTTATCACCTGCTCCTACTTACATATTCTTAATATTAACAATAATAATTATTTTATCACTATAAATAATTACATTATAATAATGAATTCACCTTTTCTAAAAGCGCCATGAAAGCCCCTTCATCTTTCTTGTCTAGATATATATTTACAAGGGAACGAGTAGACATTTTATTGAAACCCTTACAGCCATTTTCTAAAATTTCACTTAGCATATTAATAAAGGTTTCATTACTCTTATCTATGTCCTTCAACATCATATCAGCCCTATCTTGTATAAGCTCCTCTTTAATAGCCTCTCTAAGTTTCTCATTATAAAATTTCATAAACTCTTGAATTTCCTCTGGATATCCCTCAAATCTTTCAGCCATTATATCCTCTATTTTAAACATTGTGTCACCTCGTAATAAATATTTTATAATTATATGTATCTATTATATTGATTTTTACGAAGCTTTGCTAGACATTCTCAAATAAAAAGGACTCCTTAAACTTTATATTCAAATACTACGCCATCCAAATTATTGACAAATTGCCTTTTTAGAGCTATAATGAACATGGTTCATAAAAACATTAGATTAGTTATTTTGTATACTTTTAATATTAATTTATAAAGAATTCATGTAAAATAGATTCCTTTGTCCCATATTTTTTCAATCTATTTATCATGAATTTATTTCTATTTTATTATGAACACAGTTCATAATAATTCATACATAACTTTTCTACTGCTTATGACATACTGCTACACCTAAAAAATAATTTAAGAAGTGGGGGATTTATATGAAGAAGAAAAGCTCTAACCTAATACTAATTTTATTTCTTTTAGGAATTTTTATGGGTGCCATAGACACTGGTATAGTTTCTCCTGGAAGAGAGCTTATACAAAATAGCTTTGGTGTTGATAGAAGCATAGGTACCTGGATGATAACCTTATATACTCTAATCTATGCAGTATCAATGCCTATAGTTAGCAAGTTGGCGGACAAATATGGCTATAAAAAAGCTTATATTTTTGGTATTGCCACCTTTGGCCTAGGCTCATTACTATGCGGTCTTGCAAATTTTTACGGAACCTTTACATTTTTCCTAATTGCTCGTGGAATTCAAGCTATCGGTGCTGGAGGGATAATGCCAATTGCAAATGCTGTAATAGGTAATAGCTTTCCTGAGGAAAAGAGGGGAACAGCTCTAGGAATGGTTGGTATGATATATGGGGTAGGAAATATATTAGGGCCTACCTTGGGAAGTAGCATAATTGATATAGCTGGCGCCAGCCAATGGGGATGGATTTTCTTTATTAATGTACCTATCAGTATAATCATACTTCTCTTCAGTGCAAAACTAGTGAATTCAAAGGCACAAACGGAAAAACCAATGGATTTAGCAGGTGCAGTTGTACTAGCAGGAGTAATAGGCAGCATTATGTATGCACTAACTAACTTAGATTTTTTCCATTTCGGAGCAAGCATAAAAAGTACTAACGTTTATCCCTACTTGATTATTTTTGCAGTATTAACTCCAGTTGTAGTATTCGTTGAAAATAGGGCTAAAGATCCTATATTGAATATGAAGTATTTTAAAGATAAACAAATGTTAACCATATTAATAATTGCCTTCATAGTAGGTGTAGGCATGATGGGAATGGTATTTGTTCCTCAGTTCTCAGAAAATGTTTTAAAAATCAAGGCTGGAAGTGGTGGATATCTTGTAACCTTACTTGCAATATTCTCAGGGTTGGCTGCTCCTATCAGTGGTAAGCTTATAGATAAAAAAGGCGCTCGTTTTGTTTTAGCTTTAGGTTTTCTATTTAATATTTCAGGTGCTTTGTTCCTTGGATATGTGGCAACTCAATGGCTTAATTTTGTAGGTATATTCATAGGATTAGCTTTAATGGGATTAGGTGTAGGTTTTACAATGGGAGCTCCTTTAAACTACCTTGTGCTCCAAACAGTTCCTAAAGAAGAAAGTGCCTCTGGACTTGCTACAATGTCACTTATGAGATCTATAGGCCTTGCAATATCCCCAAGTATAATGATTGGATTTATAGTAGATGCCGCTAAAAACCTTCAACCTAAGCTTATGGGAGTTTTATCTTCTGTAATGCCTAAGGGTATGTCCTTGTCTAGCAATACCGCAGGTAGTGGAAGCTCAGGAGCCTTCAAAGCTCTACAAAGCGCAGATGTAACAACTATAGTTGATCTGCTTAAAAATGCAGTAGCTAGTATGGTTCCAAAACAAGCACAGCCTTTTATAGGTAAAGCCATTGATCCCGTACGTGATAAAATAGTAGACACCTTTCAATCAGTAATGAACACTGGTTATACTCATATGTATGTTGCTGCAGCTATCATATCAGCATGTGGTCTTCTAGCGGCTCTTCTGCTTAAGGAAAAATCTAAAGAGCCTGTTACTGATGATATTCCTGATAATTTGCTATTTAATGAGGACTAATAACAAATGTGAAGAACTTTACTAATCAATTAGTTTAATATCACCTATTGTAATAGTTGCCTTATAAAACAAGACAAAAACTCGGGTACATAGCCCGAGTTTTTAATTTAATGTAGTGAACTTTAAAAATATCTTACTTTTAAATATTTAACTCCCAGGTAGATTTAGCTAAGGTTAACCTATTTCCCTCTTTATCTTCTATTTTATGAAGACATACTACTTTATTATCCTCATAAATTATTTCAGTGCTAGACTTTATTACTTCTCCATAGGTTGTTT
>Ga0316601_100000216_pt1 | contig 23074 bp, 17 predicted proteins | sample OWC_soil_day5_no_FD_207663 | JGI IMG/M metagenome (GOLD analysis project Ga0316601, IMG submission 207663) | Wetland soil microbial communities from Old Woman Creek delta, Ohio, United States - OWC_soil_day5_noCT | ecosystem: Environmental > Terrestrial > Soil > Wetlands | place: USA: Ohio... | reverse complement strand
TGCACCTCTATTTCGAGATCCTCGAGAGCCGCCTGCGGCGGCGCGGGGCTTCGCTGCACTAGACGGCTCGGTGCCCTTTGCGGTGCGCCTCGATGCGCTTCGCGCGCGTTCCGTTCGTTGTGCGCGAGAGGCCGCGCTCGCCGCCAGCAGGTCGGGGATCGACCACGGCGTGGGGATGCGGACGCGTGCGCCGTCGCGGGTGCGGAACAGCAGGTGGCCCTGCTGGATCGCGCGCTCGAAGAGATCGCGCAGCAGTTCCACGTCGCGGCGGCAGTAGCTCTCGATCTCGTCGATCCGGCCTTCCTTCCACCACGCGAGAGACTGGAGTCCGTCGGCTCCCTTTGCGACGCCCAGGTTCTCCTCCGCGAGATGCCCGAGCGGCAGGCGGAACCCGATGCGCTCGCGGATCGCGTCGAGCACGTCGAAGGTGGGCAGGGCACCGGGATCCTGATCGGTGTAGCCGCGCAGCACCTGATAGTCGAAGCGCCGCACGTTGAAACCCACCACCAGGTCGGCGCTCGCGAGTCGCGCGAGTAGCGCGCGCACGTCGCTCTCGCGCCAGGTCTCGAAGCGCTGCGCGCTGGCATCCCAGGTGACGGCGAGTGCCACGCGCATCAGATGCGCGTTGTGCCAGCCGCCCACTTCTTCGGCGCTGCGCTGGGTCTCGATGTCGAAGAAGACGAGTCGCGGCGCGTATGCTGCGGTGGAGAGTTCCGGCGCGCGCGCGAGCGCCGCCGGCTCGGCCGGGGCGCTCTCCTCCAGCCGCGGCAGCGGTTCGTGCGCGAGCAGCAGCGCGAGTGCGCGCAGCGCAGCCGCCTTGTCGATCGGCCGGTTGCCACTGCCGCAGCGGGGCGAGTGCACGCAGGCGGGGCAGCCTTCCTCGCAGGGGCAGTCGCGCACGCGTTCGAGCGTGGCTTCGAGCAGCGTCTCGACGCGCTCGAAGAGGCTCGTCGCGAGGCCCATGCCACCGGGCGCACCGTCGTAGAGGAAGATTGCCGCCCGGCCCACCTGGGCGTGCGCGAGCGTGGTGATGCCTCCGACGTCGTGGCGATCGCAGAGTGCCAGCAGCGGGAACATCGAAAGCGCGGTGTGCTCGACGGCGTGCAGACCGCCCATCGGGTGCAGACCGGCGGCGCGCAGCGCGGCGGGGATCTCGTCGGGAATCTCGAGCCAGATGCCCGTGGTCTCGATCGAGGACGGCGGGAGATCGAGCGGCTCGCTGCCGATCAGCTCCTGGCCGTTCACGCGGCGCCGCTCGAAACCGGTGATGCGCGTCGTCACGCGGAGTCGGCCGCGCACCAGCCGGAAGTGACCGGCCGGCCGCGCCGCGTCGCGCGAAAGGATCTCGGTCTCCTTCTCCGAGAGCGAACGCGTGAACCAGGCCGCATCGACGGCTCGCACGCGCACGAGCTTCTGTTCGAGGTCCAACTCGGTGACGAGATACTGCCGGCCGCGATGCAGATAGATCGCGCCCTCGTGGCACTCGGCGAGCACGCGGCCCGAGCCGATCGTGCCAATTTCGACCGGGCGCGCAAGCGCGCGCCGTTCGGGCGAGCGAAGGTCATGAGGTTCGTCCAGATCGAGCTGGATCGCGTAGCTGGCGCCGGCCTGACGCAGATCGACGTCGCGGTGCGGGCGGCGTCGCGAGGCAAACCATTCACTGCCGGATTCGCTGCGCAAGATGCGCCCGCGCTCTTCGACGATCTCGACGTTGGCGCGCACGCCGGGTTCGGCGAGCCAGGCTTCGCCGGCGCGCAGCGGAAGCTCGTCGGCCGCGCACGGGAGATGCGCCGCCGCAACCTCCACGTTCGTCGGATCCACGACGGCGTGCTCGAAGGCGCGCTCGAAGAGCATGCGCGGATGCGAGACCAGGTACTGGTCGAGCGCATCCGGTTGCGCGATCAGCACCACGACGCCTTCCTGCGCGCGCCCGACGCGCCCGGCCCGCTGCCACGTCGCCATCTGCGAACCCGGGTATCCGACGAGGATGCACACGTCGAGGCCGCCGACGTCGATGCCCATCTCCAGCGCGGAGGTCGAGATCACCCCGTCGAGCGCGCCGGAGAACAACTTCTGCTCGATCTCGCGGCGCTCTTCGGGCAGGAAGCCGGCGCGATACGACGAGATCCGGTCGCGCAGGCGCGGCTCGGCCTCGATCACCCAGGTGTGGATCAGCTCGGTGACGCGACGGGCCTTGGTGAACGCGATCGTGCGCAAGCCGAAACCGACCGCGAGGCGGAACAGCTTCGCCGCCGCCGTGTACGGCGAGGACCCGACGGGATTCATCAGCACCACGTGGCGGCGCGGGCGCGGCGCGCCGTCGGCCTCGATCACCGTGGTAATGCGGCCGGTGAGCGCCTGCGCCAGTTCGCCCGGATTCGCGATCGTCGCCGAGGCGCCGACGATCTGCGGGCTCGCGCCGTGATGCGCCGCCACGCGCAGCAGCCGTCGCAGCACCTGCGCGACGTGGGCGCCGAAAACGCCGCGGTAGGTGTGCAGCTCGTCGATCACGACGAGCTGCAGCGACTCGAAGAGCGCCTTCCAGCTCGCGTGCGTGGGCAGGATGCCCGCGTGCAGCATGTCGGGGGTCGTGACGAGCACGCGCGGCGGGTCGTCGCGGATGCGTTTGCGCCGGGCGGTGGGCGTGTCGCCGTCGTAGATCTCGACGACGCCTTCGGTCGGGAGTCCCAGTGCCTGCACGTCCGCCAGCAGCCGCTCGCGTTGATCGCGCTCCAGCGCCTTCAGCGGAAACACGTAGAGCGCGTGGCCGGCGTCCCCTGCCGCCAGCGCGCGCAGCACGGGCAGGTTGTAGACCAGCGTCTTGCCGCTGGCGGTGGGCGTCGCGAGCACCACGTCGGCGCCCGTACCCAGGGCATCGAGCGCGCGCGCTTGATGGCTGTACAGCTGGGGTACGCCGCGGAGCGCGAGTGCGGGCGCGAGCGCTTCGAAGCCCGCGGGCAGGGCCGCGAACTCGGCCACTCTTGCGGGCAGCCGCTCGTGGTGGCGGAAGGCCTCGCGGAGCCCTTCCTGCTCGCGCAACGCCTGCAGGAAGTGGGCGACGCCCGACGTATGGCCCGGACGCCCGGAACTCTCCGGTAAAGACAAACGCTGATCCTCGCCCGCGAGGTGGCAGCAACCTCGAGCAACGCATCGGGCGGGGAGGACCGCCCGTTTCCTGGGGGAGGCGAACGCAATCTACTCCGTATGCCCTGCGGGTGCGAGAAGGGGGCACGTGCCGGCACGCGCCGATGGCCACGACGTCACGGTCACGGATCAGCGCTGGGGCGGCTCCGGCTCCGGCGGATCCTCCAGCAGGATCTCGATCGGATTGCAGTCGAAGCCCGCCGCAATCAGGCACAGCGTCGCGTAGGAGATGGGCGCATTGCGCTCTTCGACGCCGAGCAACACGCGCGTTGCGATCGCGACGGGCCGTCCCGTCGCCCGGCATTCCGCCGTGGAGATCGCCGCGGCGAGGTCGCGCGCCGACCAGCCGCGCTCGTGGCGAAGTCCGCGAATCGAGAGGCCGTCGGGTCGCACGAGGCGCGTGTCTTCATCGTTGCTCACCGAGGGGTTCTTAGCGCGGCGCGGCGACCCCTGCGCCCCCAGGGTCACTTCCCTAGACTGCGTCGTCTCGCGAGGGAGGTCGACGGATGGGAGTCACGGTGCGCGTCCCGGCCGTGCTGCGCGCGCTGGTTGGCGGTCGCGCCGAACTGGCGGTGCCTGCCGGGCTGCTGCGCGACGTGCTCGACGCCGTCGGGCGCGAGTCCCCCGAACTCCTGTCCCGTGTGCTCGCCCAGGAAGGCTCGTTGCGACGGCACGTCAACGTCTTCGTCAACGAAGAGGACGTGCGCTTCCGCGAGCTGCTCGATACCCCGGTGCGCGAGGGCGACTGCGTCACCATCGTGCCTTCGATCGCCGGCGGCCGCTGAGTGCGACGGCGCATCGAAGTCGATCCGGATCTCGATCCCGTGGTGCTGCCGACCTCGGTCCTGAACGAGATCTTCGCGCATGCGCGCGAGGTCGCGCCCGAGGAGTGCTGCGGGCTCATCACGGGGGGCGACGACGCGCGATACCAGCACGTCGTTCGCTGCCGCAATGACATGACGCTGTGGCACCGGCGCGATGCCGAGACCTACCCGCGCGACGGCACCCAGGGTTTCTACATGAACGAGCAGGATTACCTGCGCGCCGACGAAGAGGCTTTGGCGCGCGGGGAACGCGTCACCTGCGTGTACCACTCGCACGTCGAGTGCGGCGCCTACTTCTCGGAGATGGATCAGGACTTCGCCTCGCAAGAACTGTTTCCGTTTCCCGACGCCGATCACCTGGTCGTCGCGGTGACCGCCGGCAAGGTGGTGGACCAGGTGCTGTTCCGGCGCGAGCCGGGTGCGGACCGCTTCGGCGGTCGCCCCGTGGCGCACGGTCTCCGGTGAGCCCGCGATCCCGTCTCGCGGTGGCGCTGGCCGCCTGGGTGGTCGCGGTGGGTTGCGCGAGCGGCCCGGGAAGCATCGACTCCAAGAGCCTCGCCGCGTCGCCCGTGGCGATCTTGTACCGCGAGGAAGCACTCGCGTTGAAACGCCTCGACGCCATCGGCGACCTCGAGAAGCGCGGCAAACCGGGCGACAAGGAAGGCGTCGTGCGCGTCGAGACCCTCGACGCAATGTTCGGTGGCGCGCCGGATGCGCAGCGCCGCCTTCGCGAACTCGGCGGCCACCTTGCACTCTTCGATCCCCGGAGCGACGCGGTGCAGGTCCTCGAGGGCGCGCCGCCTGGTGCGCGGCCGCTCGCGTGGTCGCCCGATCGCAGCAAGCTGCTGCTGTCCGGCCGCTTCCGCGATCTCATGCAGCTCTTCGTGTGGGACCGCGCGAGCGGCGGCTTCGAGATCGTCACCTCGGGACCCGAGGAACATCCGATGGGCTGCCTCGGCGCGGGCGGACGTCTCGTCGCCGTCGAGGCCCGGCGGATCGCGGGTCGCTATGAGGGACGTCTGCTCGCGGCGCCGCCCGGCTCGGCGACGGGACTCCGGCCGGCGACGCAGGGTCCGTCCGATGTCTTCCCGAGCTGCTCGCCCGTTGCCCCGATCGTCGCGTACGTCACGGCTAGCGAAGACGGGGTCCTCACGATCGCGGTGCTGGAACTCGATGCGCCGGGCGCTGCGCCGCGCCTGGTGGCGCGCGGCACCGACCCCGTCTTCACGCCCGACGGCGCCTGGATCGTGTACGCGGCAATCGGTACCCAGGGCAATCGCCTCTGGCGGGTGCGCCCCGACGGCTCTGGGCGGACGCCTATCGGTGCGAGCACCACGGACGAGGGACGCCCCGCCGTGTCGCCCGACGGCGCGTATGTCGCGTACGTCGCCAAGGATGATCAGGATCGCGAGCGCTTGCGGGTGCGGCGCTTCGACGGCAGCGGCGACCGTCCGTTCCTCACGGATGGCGATGCAGACGCTCCCGCCTGGTAGAGCCGGGATCGAGCGAGGAACAAGCGAGATGACGATGCAGCAGCGAAGTGTGGATCTGGTCCCGGTGCACGGGGGGCTCGCCGAGCCCGTCGATCGGGTGGTGTCGCTGCAGCAGCGCAGCAAGCTCGTCGCCGAGGCGTCGAAGCTGCCGGCGGTCCGGCTCACCCGGGCGGACTTGTCGACGGTGCATCGCATCGCCGACGGCACACTGTCGCCGCTCGAAGGCCCGATGGGTGCCGAGGCATGGCATCGCGTGCTCGATGAAAGCGTGGTGGTGCAGGGCGGCCGTCGTTACGCGTGGGGCATCCCGCTCTCGCTGCCGGTTACCGACGCCGAAGCCGGCGCGCTCGCGCGCGGTGGCGCGGCGGCGCTGCGCGACGAAGTGGGCGCGCTCGTCGGCATCCTCGATGCGATCGAAGTCTTCGCCTGGGACAAGCCCAAGTACGTCCGCGCCGTCTACGGCACCGAGCGCTTCGACCATCCGGGTGGTCACATGACGCAGGACGACGAGCGCACGCAACTCGTCGGCGGCCGCCTGCGCGCGCTGCCGCAACCGCAGAACCCGAACTGGACGATCTTCTCGCCGCGCATGACGCGCGCCTTCATCCGGGATCGCAAGTGGGAGCGCGCGCTGGCCTTCCAGACCCGCAACCCGCTGCACCGCGCGCACGAATACGCACTGGTCGCGGGCGCCGAGCGGCTCACGCGCGAGGGCTTCTTCACCGGCGTCGTGCTGAACCCGCTGGTCGGCGAACTCAAGGGCGACGACGTTCCCGCCGCGACGCGCATGCGCTGCTACCGCACGCTGCACGACCTCGGCCTGCTCGGCGACGGCGACAAGGACGAGGCCCTGTGGCAGTCGGTCGGCTACGACGTGAACGAGGTCTTCGAGGTGCTGCCGCTCGACATCAAGATGTTCTACGGCGGACCGAAGGAAGCCCTCATGCACGCGGTCTACCGCCAGAACCACGGCTTCAGCGATCTGGTGATCGGCCGCAAACACGCCGATGCGCCCTTCGACGACGGCAAGCCGATCTGGGGCGACTTCGACGCGCAGGAGATCTTCGAGACGCTGCCGGGCGAACTGCAACTGCGGCCGTGCAAGATCGGCTTCGCGGCGTACTACGAATCACTCGGCCGCGTCGATCTCACCGAGCGCCATCCGGACGAGAAGCCCTTCGCGATCAGCGGCACCAAGGTGCGTGAGCAGCTTCTGAAGGGCGTGCATCCCGATGCGCGCATCATGCGTCCGGAGATCGCCGACATCCTGATCGACTCGTATCGAGCCTGATTCGGCGGAGGGCTGGCTTGAAGATCGGTGTTCCGCGCGAAACCAAGGACAACGAGTACCGCGTCGGCATGACACCCGACGGCGCGCGCCAGCTCGTCGCGGACGGACACGAGGTGCTGATCGAGCGCGGCGCGGGTGTGGGCAGCGGCTTTGCCGACGCGGCGTATGCCCAGGCGGGCGCGCGGCTCGTGGACGTCGAGGAGGTCTTCCGCGCTCCCGATCTCGTCACCAAGGTGAAGGAGCCGAACGAGCGCGAAGTCGCTCGGCTGCGAGGTGGACAGACGCTCTTCACGTATCTGCACCTGGCGCCGAATCGAGCGCTCACCGAGCGACTCCTCGCCGCCGATGTGATCGGAGTCGCCTACGAGACGATCCGGTCGCCGGACGGCACGTTCCCGGTGCTGGCGCCGATGAGTGAGGTGGCCGGGCGACTCGCCGTGCAGATCGGTGTCACGCTGCTGCAGAAGGATCGCGGCGGCAAGGGCCTGCTGATCGGCGGTGTGCCGGGGGTGCCGCGCGGCCGCGTCACCGTAGTCGGCGCGGGGATCGTCGGGATCAACGCGGTGCGCGTCGCCCACGCGCTCGGCGCCGAAGTCACCGTGCTGGACATCGATCTCAAGCGCCTCACGTATCTCTACGACCTGTTTCACGGCGAGATCGGCACGCTCTTCTCGAGTCGCGTCAATCTCGAGCGCTCGGTCGCACAGAGCGACCTGCTGGTGGGCGCCGTCTACCTGCACGGCCGCCGCGCGCCGCGTCTCGTCACCGACGCGATGGTGCGCAGCATGGAGCCGGGATCGGTGATCGCCGACGTCGCCGTCGACCAGGGCGGCTGCATCGAGACCATCCATCCCACCACGCACTCGGACCCGACCTACCTCGTGCACGGCGTGATCCACTACGGCGTGGCCAACATGCCGGCCGCCGTTCCGCGCACGTCGACCTTTGCGCTCACGAACACCACGCTGCCGTACATCGAACGCATCGCAGAGGTCGGCGTCGCCGAGGCGCTGCGCACCGACTGCTCGCTGGCGCTCGGTGCCAACGTGTGGCGCGGCGAAGTCGTCTGCGAGGGCGTTGCGGAAGCGCACGGGCTGCCGCTGCGTGCGCTCGAGGCCGTGCTCGCGCGCTGAACGAGCGTCAGAGCATCCGGATCCGTGGTTCGGCCGCGTCCGCCAGCAGGTCCGTACGCGTTTCCCCGCAGCCTTTGTACAGCGCGTAGCCGAAGCCGAGCGCGACGCGCTCGGCAGCGTCGTCTTCCTTCGCGACCGCTTCGGCGACGGCGCGTGCGAGGCGCGCGACGTGCTCGGAGGCGGCCGCGCCGGGAATCGGCAACAGGGCGCACAGCGCAGCCGGCGCCGTGCGCGTCGCGACGTCGAAGCTGCGGAGCTGCGCCATGAAGGCCGCCTGGGTATTCCGCGCGATCCGCGTGGCCAGCTCGCCCGGCAGCGCGTTCCAGTTCTCGATGCGGCAGGTGACCAGGGCAAACGCGGGGGTGTCGGTTGCGGAGGCGGCCGCACGCGCGATCTCTTCGTCGATGCGCCGCACGAAGTGCGCGAAGGACGACAAACGCTCGCCTTCCGCATCGGACGGCGCTTCGCCGGGCAGAGCGCTCGCGAGCGCGCGTGCGGTGACGGCCGCGAGACGCAGCAGCAGTTCGCGATCGAGTGCGTCGAAGTGCGGCCCGGCGGGTGCTCGCTTGTCGTACACTGCGAGCGTCCCGAGCGCGCGACCGCCGTGTGTGAGCGGTGCCACCAGCAGATCCCGTGTCCCGGCTTCGTCTTCGTCGCCCGGCGCCAGCTCCGCGCCGTCGAGCAGCGCGTGGCGGCGCAGCGCCTCGCGCGCGACGCGGCGATCCAACTGGGCGAGCGCGTCGCCCTGCGGGCCCGATGCGGCGCCGATGTGGCAGCGCACCCGGAAGCGGTGCCGCCCCGGGTCGAGTGCGCGCACGATCACGTGTTCCGCGTCGAGGATCAGCGCGGCCGAGGACGCGACGCTCTCCGCGATGCGATCCGCGTCGCGCTCGGCGAGCAGGCGCAGCGTCGCCTCGTGAACGGCCTCGCCGCGCGTGGCGCGCATTTCGGCGCGCTCGGCGCGCAGCTCGCGGTCGAGTCCCGATGCTGCGGCGGCGGCGACCTCGCGCAGCGCATCTTCTTCGTCGCCGGACTCGGGCGCGTCGCTGCCCGGCTGCACCGAGAGCACACCCAACAGCTTCGCTCCCGCGAGCAGCGGCAGCGCGGCGTAGGCGAGGCGGTCGCCGCGGCGCAGGAAGATCGGCTCGCGATCGTGCGCGACGCGGCCGTCCACGCCCTCACCCGGGGTGAGTCGCGCGGCCGCGCCGAGCGCTCCTCCGGGGAGCGAGGAGGCTGCCAGGCGCAGTGACGGCGCGCCGTCGGGCGCGCGTCCTGCTGCGGTCTCCTCGCGCCACCACAGCGTCGCGATGCCGTGACCGACGCGCGACGCCGCATGGCGACACAGCGCCGCGAGCCGCAGCTCGAGCGGTGCGCGTTCGCCGAGGACGCGGGCCACTTCCGCCGCGACGTCTGCGCGCAGCGCGCGCTTGCGCAGCGCGAGCAGCGCCTCGGCACGCGCCGCGATCCGCGCGACGAGGGCGCCCAGTTCCTCGCCGAACACCACGTCGTCCTCGGAGAAGAGATCGGCGCGTGTCGGATGGTGCAGGTTCAGGACGCCGCACACGGCGCCTGCGTGGTGCAGCGGCACGCACAGGGACGCCGCGACGTCGAACCGCTCGCGCGTGATTTCGAATGCCTCGGGGTTTGCGCGGCCGTGCACCGCGAGCGCTCGTCCCTCCGCCCACACGCGGCCCGCGATTCCCTCGCCGAGTCGCACCTGTACCTTCGGCCACAGTTCGGGTTCGAGTCCCACCGCGGCGCGCACGCCGAGTCGCTCGGCGTCGGGTTCGCGCAGCAGCAGCGACCCGCCGGCGGCGCCGATCGCCGCGATCGAGACCTCGAGAAGCCGCGCAAACAGGGCCGTCGGTGCGGCGGCGAGGTCGACCGCGGCGGCAATCTCTTCGAGCGCTTGCAGCAGTTCGCGCTTCGGGTCGTCCGTTGCAGGCGCCGCGCCCCACGAGTGGCGCGCTGCGGAGAGCGACAGCACTTCGAGACCGCGGGCTACGAGCGGAGCGAAGCGGGTTCGAAAGGGCGGTGCGATACCCGCGTCGATGACGGCTTCGAGGCGTGGATCGTCGCTCAGCACGCGCGGGTCGTCGCTGAGAATGTGCTGGAGCAGGGCGGCGAGTTGGGGGTCGAGCAGCGCGAGGCGGCGCCGCTGGACGGCGGCCTGCGGATCGAAGACCGCCGTCACCTCGAGGTCGGGGTGGTTCGCGAGCAGGGGCAGGAGCCGGAGCGCTTCGTCGTTCGCTCCGTACACGGCGATGCGCCGCCCCATCCCTCACCTCATTCGTCGAGCAGCTGTTCCAGCGAGATCGTGAGGCGGAACCGTAGCTCGTGACCCACGGTATCGGCGATCACGATCGGCACGGCGATCGCGCGGGCGCCCACGATCTCCGCAAGCCCCGCCTCCACGACCTGCCAGCCGTCGTCGTGGCTGACCCGGTCGGGCGAGGCGAGCGGGCTCTCGCCGGTGGGTGAGTCGAGGCTTGCGACCTCTTCGCGCCAGGCGGCGTCCAGCAGACCCTGCGCACGCGAGACGGCGTGGTCGCGTTCGTCTTCCAGCTCGACGTCGGGCGCGAGTGCGGCGCGTTCGAGATCGGCGAGGATCACTGTGTCACGCCCGCGGTGGGCCGGGGCGATTGGATCGGTTTCGACGCTCCGGGCGGGTTCCGGGCTGGCGCTTCGCAGCCGCTGGACCGCGGGCGGCGGAGTCGCGGCCGGGACCGGTCGACGAGCGACCAGCGCGGATTCGGCTGCCTGCGGAGTCCTCTGGGGCTTCGGTTCCGGTGCCTCGCGCAACTGCTTGACGACGCGCTTCGAGATGGTCGTCAGTGTCGGGAGCACGCCGGTGCCGTCCGTCGCGACGGCTTCGAAGACGGCGGCGTCCTTCACGTCGAGCTTGCGGTACAGCTCCTCGAGCACGAAGGGGTCCGACTGATCCTGGTGGTTGTACTGGACGACGAGCGGCACGCTTTCGAGCGCGCGACCGTAGGCGGCGAGGGCGGCGCGCAATTCTTCGAGCGACGCGACGTTGTCGTCGATGCGATCCCGCCGCGCGTCCACCACGAACACCACGCCATCGACGCGGTCGAGCAGCTGTTTGCGGGTGGGCGCCTGCTCGGAACCGCCGGGCACCGCGAGGATCTGGATGCGCGTCTTCACGCCCGCGATCTCGCCGAGCTCGATCGGCAGTCGATACGAGCACACGCTCGGGTCGAGCGGCGTCGCGATGGCTTCGAGGCGACCGCGGTGATCGGGCCGGAGCTTGCGGTGGATGGCGCGCAAGTTGGTCTGCTTGCCGGCGCCCTCGATTCCCCAGTAGACGATGCGCGCGTTCACTTCGCGGCGATCGGCAACCCGATCGACGTGGACCTCTGCCATCACTTCCCCTTCCTCTGGAGGATCCGTCGCGCGTGTGTCGAAACCGCCGACGGTACGTCCTTGCTCTTCATGATGCCGCGCAACTCGCGATCCTGCAGGTAGTTCAGGAACTTGATCGCGGTTTGTTGCGGCGTGCGGGGGTTCGCGGTGAGCGCGAGCTTGACCTGGTAGCTGCGCGTCCAATCGGGATTGCGGGCGATGATGCGCAGCACCTCGTCCGAGACGTTGCGCGCCTTGGCGAACGCGAGGATCTCGTTGTCGGTGACCTTGGGACTGCGCACCGCCGCCGCAGCCACGAGTTTGTTGCGGTCGCGAATGAGCAGTCCGCGCGCTTCCTTGTTGCCCACGCGCGCGAGTTTGACTTTTTCGAACACGGTCATGCGCTGGAGCATCGCGTGCAGGTTCTTCTGCATCTCCTCGTCGGCCTCGACGGCGTCGTCGACGAGTTCTCGTGCGAAGTTCGAGACGTCGTCGCCGAGCAACGCTTCGAGGGCGGAGAGCGCCTCGGCGTCGGTCACCGGACCGGCCGGAGCGAGCGGCACTTCGTTCTCGTCGATCTCCTCGTGGGCGCCGCGCTCGAGCCCGAGGAACGACAGGATGCGGTCGATCACCGAGCGGCCGGTGAGTGGATTCGTGCCGAGCGCCTCTACGATGTCCGGGCAGCGCAGCATGCGCTCCTGGTTGTTCGAGACGATGTCGACGATGTGTTTGTGGGGCAGCGAGGCGAGGAAGGCGATCGTCTCGTCGTCAGCTTGCGCGTTGAGCGCGATCGCTTCGAGGCGGTCGGGCAGATCGCGGAAGGATTGCGCGCAGTAGGAGAGCACGGCGGGATGCGCTGCACCCGAGAGCGCTGCGGCGAGGACGTTGTCGGGCAGCCGCTCGAGGCTACCGCGCGCGCGGTCCTTGACGGTTTCGTCGGCGTCGTGGACGAGCACGAAGAGAACCGTCACCAGCTCGACGGGCGGCAGCGGAAGCGCGCCGCCGGCGGCCAGCCGGCGCACCTCGACGGGCGCGTCGCGGCGGACGTAGCGCTCGGCCTCGGGCGACAGCGCCAGCCGGATCTTGGTTCGTTCGCTCACGACCGGCCTCCGTCCTTCCGCCGCCGGTCGCGCAGGCCCGACCTAGTGGTGCGACTCGGCCTTCGTCGCTGCTGCCCTGGCCTCCTCGACGATCTTGTCGCGGAGCGCCGCCGGCACCTCTTCGTAATGCGAGAAGTCCATCGTGAACGAGCCCTTCCCGCCGGTCAGGCTGGTGAGCACGCTCGCGTACTCCAGCATTTCGGACATCGCGACCTGGGCCTTGATGATCGAGCCCGAGCCGCGCGACTCGGTCGCCTGGACGCGGCCCCGGCGGCTGTTCAGATCGCCGATGATGTCGCCCATGTACTCGTCCGGGATCGCCACCTCGACGTCCATCACGGGCTCCAGAAGGGTGGGTCTGCCCTGTTCCGTGGCGGCCTTGAAGCCGAAGGCGCCGGCGAGCTTGAAGGCCATCTCGTTCGAGTCCACCGGGTGGAACTTGCCGTCGATGCAGCGCACCCGGATGTCGACGACCGGGAACCCGGCCAGCGGTCCGTGGGGCAGTCCGTCGAGGACGCCCTTCTCGACGGCCGGAATCAGGTTGCGCGGGATCGAGCCGCCGACGATCTCATCGACGAACTCGAACCCGGCCCCACGGGGCAGCGGTTCCACGCTCAGGTAGCAGACCCCGTACATCCCCTTGCCGCCGGTCTGCTTCTTGAGCTTGCCCTCCACGTTCTCGACCTTGCGAGTGATCGTCTCGCGGTAGGGAATCTTCGGCCGCGAGAGGTCGATCTCGAGGTTGAACATGCGCTTCAGGCGTCCCGCGCTGATGCGGATGTGCAGGTCGCCCATGCCAGTCAGCAGGAATTGACCGGTGTTCGGGTCGCGATCGACGTGCAGCGTCGGGTCTTCCTCCACGAGCCGCGCGAGCGAGGTGAAGAGCTTGTCCTCGTCGGCCTTCGACTTCGCGGCGATCGCGTAGGACAGTGCGCCCTTCGGGATCGGGATCTGTGCGAGCCGCACGCCTCCCTTCTCGCTGGTGAGCGCGTGACCGGTGTGGACGTCCTTCAACTTCGCGACCGCCACCACGTCGCCCGGCCCGGCCTCCGGGACTTCGACGTGATCGTGGCCGCGCAGCAGGTGCAGCTTGCCGATCCGCTGCCGGGAGCCGGTGGTGGCGTCCAGGATCGCAGTGTCGTGTTGGAGCGTGCCCGACACGACGCGCAACACCGAGAGCAGGCCCTGGAAGCGGTCGACGACGGTCTTGAACACGAGCGCCGCGAAGGGACCGTCGGGCGCCACGGCGAGCGTCCGCTCTGAGCCGCTTCCGAGGTCGGTGGCGGTCCAGCTGCGCGCGTCGACGGGGGAGGGGAGCAGCGTGGTCAGCGCCTGCAGCAGGGTTTCGACGCCGAGCGCGCGTGTCGCCGAGCCCGCGAGGATCGGCACGAGCTTCGCCTCGCGTACGGCCGCGAGCAGGCCGTCGCGCATTTCGTCCGCCGACAACTCGCCCGCTTCGAGATACTTCTCGAGCAACGCGTCGTCGCATTCCGCGACGGCCTCGACGAGGTTCGCGTGCGCCTCGTGTGCGGCCGCCACGAGGTCGGCGGGAACGTCCGCGGGTCCGCCGTCGCCCAGCGCCTGCATCGAGAGCACGTCGACGACGCCGGCGAAGTTCGCGCCGCTCCCGATCGGGATCGAGAGCAAGACCGGCTTCGCATCCATCTTGGCGAGCGACGCGACGGCTGCTGCGAAGTCCGCGCGTTCGCGGTCCATGCCGTTCACGAAGGCGAGCATCGGCAGCCCGAGGTTGCGTCCGCTGTGCCACATGCGCTCGGTGCCCACCTTCGCGCCGTCCACCGCCGAGACCACGAGCACTGCGGCATCGAGCGCGTGCAGCGCGATCTGGCCGTCGTGCTGGAAGTTCGGGTCGCCGGGTGTGTCGACCAGCGTGAGATGTCTGCCCTGCCAGTCGAAGCCATACACCGCCGTGCTCACGCTCGCGCCCTGTCGCTCCCTCTCCTCGGGTAGCGTGGTCAGCGCGGCGGTGCCGGTCGTGACGTTACCGAGTGTCGTGATCGCGCCGGCCTTCCAGAGGATCGCCTCGCCGAGCGACGTCTTGCCGTCGGTCGAGTGACCGACCAGCGCAAAGTTGCGGGTATCGGCGGCTGCGACGTCCTTCATGGCGCTACTTCTCCTTGCGTGGCGTTGCTTCTCTTGGCATGCAGTTCTTCTCGAAGAGCAGGCGCAGCCCTTCGAGCGTGAGGAAGGGTTCGACGCGCTCGATCGTCGCGCTCTCGCCGGCGATGCGGCCGGCGAGCCCACCGGTCGCGATCACGCGGGCCGTAGCGCCCAGCTCGCCGCGAATTCTCGTGACCATCGCATCCACCATGCCGGCGTAGCCGAACAGCATGCCCGACTGGATCGCCTCGGTGGTGGTCTTGCCGATCACCGCGCGCGGCCGCGCGAGTTCCACGCGGTGTAGCATCGCGGCGCGCGAGAACAGCGCCTCCATCGCGACGACGACGCCCGGGAAGATCACGCCCCCCATGTACTCGCCCCGCTCGGAGACGCAGTCGAAGGTGGTGGCCGTGCCGAAGTCCACCGCGATCACCGGACCGCCCATCAGGTCGTGCGCGGCGACGGCGTTGACGATGCGATCGGCGCCGACTTCGCGCGGGTTCTCGTAGCGCACGGGCATGCCGGTCTTGATGCCGGGGCCGACGATCAGGGGTTCGCGGTCGAAGAGCTTCGTCGCGACGCGCTCCCAGATCGGCAGCGTGGGCGGGACGACGCTCGCGATGATCACGTCCTCGACGCGCCGCGGGGCGATGCCCGCCTGGTCGAAGAGCGCGCGCAGCGTGACGCCGAGCTCGTCGGAGGTTTCCTCGCGGTGTGTGGACAGGCGCCAGTGCTCGCCGAGCCGCCCGAGGCCCGCACGGTACTCGAAGGTGCCGATCGTGACGTTGGTGTTGCCGATGTCGATCGCGAGCAGCACGCTGGAACTCATCGCTGTAGGTCCTTCGCGATCGTCACGTCGCCCGCCACCACGCGCTCCTGGCTCCCGTCGTCGTGCTCCACCAGCAGTGCGCCGTCCGCGTCGATGCCGGTCGCGGTTCCCTCGCTCGTGACTCCGCCCCCGACGACTGTATCGAGCACCCGGATCCGGCGACCCCGCATTCGGAAGCGCGCCTCGAAGCGGGGTCGAAGCGCCTCGAAGCCCCCCTCCGCGTGCCGGTCGAGGACCGCTTCGAGGTTATCGTAAAGCCGGGCCGCGAAGTCCACCCGATCGACGAGCGAACCGCGATGCGAGGCGAGGCTGGTGGCCAGTGCGCGGAACTCCTCCGGAAAGCTCTCGCGCGCGACGTTCAGATTGACGCCGATGCCGAGGATCAGGTGACGGACACGCGTCGCCTCGGCGCCCATCTCCATCAGGATCCCCGAGGTCTTGAGGCCGCCGAGCAGCACGTCGTTCGGCCACTTGATCTCGACGGCATCTGGATCGCCCGCGAAGGCGGCGATCGTGTCGGCCACCGCGATCGCCGCGGCCAGGATCGTGGTCGGCGCGCGCGCGGTGTCGAGCTTCGGCCGCAGCACGATCGATGTATAGAGGTTCGCGTAGGGTGGCGAGAAGAAGGCGCGGCCGAGCCGCCCGCGCCCGGCGCTCTGGCCTTCGGCCACGACGGTAGTGCCGTGCTCGGCGCCTTCGCGCGCGAGATCGGCGGCGACGCGGTTGGTCGAGTCGGTCGTGTCGAGCCAGACGAAGCGGCGCGCGAGCCAGCGCGTGGCGAGGCGCGGCTGCACCTCCTCGGCGTAGAGACGATCGGGCGCAGCGGCCAGTCGATAGCCGCCACCCGCTTCGCCTTCGACCTGGTAGCCAGCCGCCCGCAGCGTTTCGACGTGCTTCCAGATCTGTGCGCGCGAGACGCCGAGTTGCGCCGACAGCGCTTCGCCCGAAAGCCTTGCTTCGCCCGCGCCGCGCAGCGCCGACAGGATCCGCGCCGCGCCTTCCGTCACACGGCGCCCCGCACCACGTCGAGCGCGACGTCGGCGCTCGGCGCCGAATGCGTGAGCGCTCCGATCGAGACGCGGTGTACGCCCGTCTCCGCGACGGCACGTACGCTCTCGAGCGTGACGCCACCCGAGGCTTCGAGCAGCGCGCGATCGCGGAAGCGCTTCGCCATCGCGCGGAGTTCGTCGACCGAGCGGTTGTCGAGCAGCAGCCACTCGGCGCCCGCCGCGAGCGCCTCCTCGGCTTGCGCCTCCGACTCCACCTCGACCTGCACGCGCAGATGCGGCGGCAGCGTCGCGCGCACCGCGGCGACCGCCGCGGAGACGCTGCCCGCGGCTTCGATGTGGTTGTCCTTGATCAGCACTGCATCGTAGAGGCCCATGCGGTGGTTCTCGGCTCCGCCCACCGCCGTCGCGTACTTGTCGAGTACACGCCAGCCGGGGAGCGTCTTGCGCGTGTCGACGATGCGGCAGCCGCTGCCCTCTACGGCGCGCACGAAGCGCCGCGTGAAGGTCGCGATGCCGCACAGGCGGCCGAGGAAGTTCAGCGCCGTGCGCTCCGCGACGAGGATCGAGCGCAGCGAGCCGCGCACGCGCAGCAGCGGCAGGGTGCGCTCGCGCGCCTCGCCCTCGCTCCATTCGCGCTGCACCTCGAGGCTTGCATCGACCGCCGCGAACACGGCCTCTGTGACTTCGAGCCCGCACGCGACGAGTGGCTCGCGCGCCACCACGACGGCCTGGCCGCGCATCGCGGCGGGGATCACCGCGCTCGAGGTGACGTCTCCCGGACCGATGTCCTCGACGAGCGCCCGCTCCAACAACGGCAGCCACGACGAACGCGCCGGGAGCGCCGGCGCCGTCACGCCGCGCCGCCGGCGGCGCGGCGCAGTTTCGCGAGGCGATCCTGGACGGTGTTGCGCTCGCTCTCGAGCTGCGCGCACTTTTCGCGTTCGGCGGATACGACTTCGGGCCGGGCGCGCTCGACGAAGTTCGGGTTGTCGAGCTTCCTGGCGGTGAGCACGAGATCCTTGTCGATGCGCACGAGTTCCTTGTCGAGCCTCCTCAGCTCGTCGGCGACGAAGCGCGGGTCGTCGAGTTCGACGCGCAGCGACCAGCCCTGCACGAGCACGACCGAAGCCGTGGGCGAGGGCGGCTCGTCCGAGCACCGCGGCTGTGCGGCGCGCGCGAGCGCGCGGATCGCGGCGGCGTGGCGGCCCACGAAGGGTTCCGCCGCGCTCGGGAACGTGACGCCCACGAGCGTCGGCTGGGGCAGCTCCAGTTCGCCGCGCACCTGGCGGATGCGCGTCACCACGTCCACCAGCGTGTCCATTTCGCGTGCCGACTCGGCGTCGAGCGGCCCGCCGCGCTCCGGGTAGCGTCCCTCCATCAGGAAGCGTCCGTCGGCGTCGGGCAGCGAGGCAGCGATCTCGTCGGTCACGAACGGCATGATCGGGTGCAGCGCCGTGAGCGCCCCGCGCAGCACCGCGACGAGCGTCGCCTGGGCGGTGCGTCGGCGCTGCTCGTCTCCGCCCTGGAAGGCGAGCTTCGCCAGCTCGATGTACCAGTCGCAGAGTTCGCCCCAGACGAAGTGGTAGAGGATCTGGGCGGCGTCGTTGAAGCGGAACTCGTCGAGTGCGGCGTGGGCGTCGGCGATCGCCACATCCATGCGATGGCGGATCCAGCGATCATAGAGCGAGGCTTCGCCGGCGCGCGCGCCCGGGTCGTAGTCCGCCAGATTCATCAGGGCGAAGCGCGCCGCGTTCCAGAGTTTCGTCACGAAGGCGCGGCCACCCTCCATCACCTGCATGCCGAAGCGGATGTCGCGGCCCTGGGCGGCGAGCGAGGTGAGCGTGAAGCGCATCGCATCGGTGCCGTAGACGGCCATCACGTCGAGCGGGTCGATGCCGATGCCTTTCGACTTGGAGAACTTGCGGCCCTGCTCGTCGCGCACCAGCGCGTGCAGGTAGACGTGGCGGAAGGGCAGTTCGCCGGTGAAATGGAGACCCATCATGATCATGCGCGCGACCCAGAAGAACAGGATGTCGGGCGCCGTCGAGAGCACGTCGGTCGGGTAGAAGCGGCGCAGCGTCGCAGTCTCGTCGGGCCAACCCATCGTCGAGAACGGCCACAGCGCGCTCGAGAACCAGGTGTCGAGCACGTCGCTCTCCTGGGCGATCTCGGCGCTGCCGCAGTGGGCGCAGTGGCTCGGATCCTCGACGTTGACGGTCCACTCGCTGCACGCCGCGCATTGCCAGGCCGGGATCCGGTGACCCCACCAGAGCTGACGTGAGATCGCCCAGTCGCGGATGTTCTCCATCCAGTGGAAATAGGTGTTCTCCCAGCTCTTCGGATGCAGCGCGACGCGGCCCTCGCGCACGGCGGCGAGGGCGGGCGCGGCGAGCGGCGCCATGCGCATGAACCACTGCTCCGAGAGCAGCGGCTGCACCAGCGTGTCGCAGCGGTCGCAGTGCGGCACCTCGTGCGGGTGGTCGCGCACGCCGCTGAGCAGCCCCTGCGTGTCGAGATCGGCCACGACCTGCTTGCGTGCTTCCGCGACGTCGAGGCCCGCGTACGGGCCGGCGTTTTCGTTGAGACGGCCGTCGGGGTGCAGGATATTGATCGCGGGCAGGCCGAGGCGGCGACCGCACTCGAAGTCGTTCGGGTCGTGGGCCGGCGTCACCTTCACGGCGCCGGTGCCGAACTCGCGATCGACGAACGTGTCGGCGACCACCGGGATCTCGCGACCGAGCAGCGGCAGCCGCACGCGCTTGCCGATGAAGCGGCTCCAGCGCTCGTCCTCGGGATGCACCGCGACGGCGGTGTCGCCGAGCAGCGTCTCGGGGCGCGTCGTCTCGACCTCGATCGCGCCGCTCCCGCCGACGAGTTCGTAGCGAATCCGGTAGAGCTTTCCGTTCACGAGTTTGTAGGGGCTCTCGAGATCGGAGAGCACCGTCGTGCAGCGCGGACACCAGGACACCAGGTACTCGGAGCGGTAGATCAGGCCCTGATGGTGGAGCCGCACGAACACTTCCCGCACCGCGCGCGAGAGGCCGGGGTCCATCGTGAAACGCTCGCGCTCCCAATCGCACGAGGCGCCGAGCGCCTGCAGCTGCTCGACGATGCGCGCGCCGTACTTCGCCTTCCACTCCCAGACCTGGTCGACGAAGGCCTCGCGTCCGAGGTCGTGGCGGGTCTTGCCGCGTTTGGCGAGGTCCTTCTCGACCACCACCTGCGTCGAGATACCGGCGTGATCGGTGCCGGGCATCCACAGCACGTCGAAGCCGAGCAGTCGCTTGTGGCGCGCGAGCAGATCCTGGAGCGTGTTGTTGAGCGCGTGGCCGAGGTGTAGCGATCCCGTCACATTGGGCGGTGGGATCACCATCGAGAAGCGCGGCCGCGTGCCGTCCGTCGGCGCATGGAAGAGGCCGCGGTCCATCCATGCCTGGTAGAGGCGTGTCTCGACCGGCTTGGGATCGAAGCGTTTGGCGAGTTCGGCGGGCAAGGCCGCCGATCTTAGCCGCGGCGGGAGCGGGGGCTACTCGCTGTCTTGCAGCCTGCGGATCTCTTCGCGGATCAGCGTCTCGGCCATCTGCGGGATCACTTCCCAGGCGATCGCTTCGATGCGCGAAAGAGTCTCGCGCACGATGCGGTCCGAGAGATCCCCGAAGGCTTCCCACGCGACCTTCTCGAGGTGCTGGTGCAGTTCCTGGCGCAGCGATTCGATGTGCGCGCCCGAGGCAGCCGAGTCGTTCGCTGCAACGCGCACCGGCTCGCTCACCGGTACCGGCGGCGGCGCGATGGGGGCTTCGATCTCGGCCGCGAAGAGTTCCTCGGCGGGTTCGGCCGCGGCGGCAAAGGAAGGCCCGCTGGCGGCCGTTTCTTGCCGATCCGCCGCGGCTGCGACGGGCTCGGAATCGTCCTCGAAGCCGAAGTCGAAGGGCTCTTCGAACTTCGTCGCGGTCGCGGCGATCGGCGCTGAGAACGCTGCCTCGTCCTGGTCGAGCAGTTGCGTCGCGGCCGGAGCGGAATGCGCTTCGGTGCGCGCTTCGCTGCGGCTGCTCGCGCCGAACGACGACTCGGGCGCGCTCTGCGCGCTCGGCGGCGGCTCCACGTCGAAGAGGACCGTCGCGTGGCCGGCCGCTGCGGGCGGATCGAGCTCCTCGTCGAAGCTCGCGATCGCGACGGCCTCGGCGAGGTCGTAGTCGGCGGCGGCTTCGAGTTCGATCGGCGTCGCGGGGAAGCTGGCGGCTTCGTTGACGCGGAGCGGCGTCGGGGTCACGAGAGCCGCTGCCGCGGGCGCCGTCTCGGCGAACTCCTCGTCGAAGAAGTCGAAGGCGTCGCCGCTCGCGGACGGTTGCTCGGCAACCAGCACCGTGGTGTCGGATCCCCCGCCGACCGGACGCGCCGCTTCGGCGTGCACGAGCAGCTGGTTCACGCGATCCACCAGCGCCTGCGCTTCGAAGGGTTTGGTGATGTGACCGTCGGCACCGACGGTCCGCGCGCGGTCCTCGTCGAACCTCTCGAAGGTGCCCGACAGCAGGAGCACGGGAACGTGCCGGAGGTCGGGATCGGTCTTGATCACGTTGCAGACCTCGTAGCCGTCCTTGCCCGGCATGGCGACGTCGGCGAGAACCAGATCGGGTCGCGTCTCCCTGGCGCGCAGCACTGCGTCGTCGCCATTGTCGACCGTGACGAGGACCACGTCCTCGTTCGCAAAACTGATCCCGACGACCTTCTGGATCGTGACGCTGTCATCGGCGAGAAGGATCGTCTTCGGCATGGTCCCCCCGGTCCCCTGGCGCGGCTCGAGCCCGTCTCTCTTTGCAGGTTGTCGCTGGTCCCTATCGACGGGGCAACGCCTGCGATTGAACGCTTTTTCGATGCTACCACCGCGCTGGCGTCCGGCCGATGGAGAGCGGGGCCAGAACCGAGAGGAGCAGCGATGATTTTGCGTGCGGCAGCCGGTTCGGACGTGGGTCGCCGTCGAGCGGCCAACGAGGACCATTATGCGCTGGCGCCCGAGATCGGGCTCTACCTGGTGGCCGATGGTCTCGGCGGTCACGTGGCGGGGCAGGTCGCGAGCGAACTCGCGGCAGAAGCCGCGCTGCGCACGGTGCGAACGCTCGAAGGCGCGGCCCCGAGCCTCGCCGAGAAACTCCGCTATGCCGTCATCGCGGCGAATCGCGAAGTGCACGAGACGGCGCGCAGGCGCCCGGAACTCCAGGGAATGGGCACGACGCTCGTCGCACTGCTCGCCCAGGAAGGTCGCGCCGCGCTCGCTCACGTCGGCGACAGCCGCGCCTATCTCGTGCGCGGCGAGCGCATCCGGCAGCTCACCGACGATCACTCGTTGGTCGGCGAGCTGCTGCGTCGTCGCGAGATCAGCCCCGACGCGGCGCGCGAACACCCGCAACGCCACGTCCTGACGCGGGCGGTCGGTGTGCGCCCGCAGGTCGAACCGGATCTCGCTGAACTCTCGCCCGACGAGAACGACGTCTTCGTGCTCTGCTCCGACGGCCTCACCGGTCACGTGCGCGACGAAGAAATCGCCAGGGCCGTTTGCGGCGGCGTCGATCCGCAGGAAGCCATCGACTCCCTGATCCGCCTCGCGAACTCACGCGGTGGCGACGACAACATCACCGTCGTCGTCGTTCGCTGCGAAAAGAGCGCGGACTCCGAATAGCGGCGCGACGCCTTTAGCGCTCCGTCAACGACTTGAGCTTCGAGCGCAGTCGGCCCACGGCCTTGGTGTGGATCTGGCACACGCGGGATTCGGTGATCCCGAGGATCGAGCCGATCTCCTTCATGTTCAGGTCTTCGTAGTAGTAGAGCGTCAGCACCAGCCGCTCCTTGTCTGGCAGCGAGCCGATCGTGTCCGCGATCACTCCCCGGGTCTCCTGCTGCTTCAGCGCGGAGAAGGGGTTCTCGGAGTGAACGTCCTCGACGATGTCCGCATACGAACCCGTGCGGTCGCCCTCGGAGTTGCTGCCGCGCAGTTCCTCGAGGTTGACGAGCGACACGCCGCGAACCTGATTGAGCAGCTCGTGGAACTTCTCGAGCTGCAGGCCGAGCGAATCGGCGACTTCCTCTTCGCTCGCCGAACGACCGAGTCGTTGCTCGACCTCGCCGTACGCGCGCTCCAGCCGGCGACCCTTCTGGCGCACGCTGCGCGGCACCCAGTCGAGCGAGCGGAGCTGGTCGAGGATGGCGCCCTTGATGCGGAACTCGGCGTAGGTCTTGAACTTGCAATTCTTGTCGGGGTCGTACTTCTCGATCGCGTCCATCAGACCGATGACGCCGGTGTTGTGCAGGTCGTCGAGGTCGATGTGGGAGGGAAGCCGGACCGCGATCCGATTCACGATGTATCGGATCAGCGGAGCGTGCTCGAGCACGATTTGCTCCTTCACCGACGCCGGAACCTCGTTGTGTTGCTCCTTCGCGTCGCGCAGCATCGTCTCCATGGCGTTCTGGTCCCCTTCCATCGCGATCGTTTCGCACCCCCGTGCCGGGCCCCTGCCGGCTGGCTGCATCAACGATGCACGGAAAGAGCACGGCATGTGCCAACGCGTGAGGGCCCGCGCCGCCAGCGCATCGCGCAACTCCGCAGCGAGTTCGGCGACGCGCGATGGGCGCGCGCAAACCCGCGTCCGGCGGCGGGTTCTCGGTTCGGGATGGAGTGGGAGGGCTGCGCTTCAGGCGATCCGGCGTCTGCCGCCAGCGGAGGCGGGCGCGCGCCGAGCGTCAGAATCCCGGCACGCGAGCGCCAGCGCAGTCA
>Ga0316601_100000215_pt1 | contig 23088 bp, 12 predicted proteins | sample OWC_soil_day5_no_FD_207663 | JGI IMG/M metagenome (GOLD analysis project Ga0316601, IMG submission 207663) | Wetland soil microbial communities from Old Woman Creek delta, Ohio, United States - OWC_soil_day5_noCT | ecosystem: Environmental > Terrestrial > Soil > Wetlands | place: USA: Ohio... | reverse complement strand
TTGAACAAAGACGACATTGCCGCGCTCCCCGTCCAGAGTCTGAACGACGTCGTCGGACTGCAGGCAGGTGTTGTCGACGGCCATTTCCGGGGGGGAAGGGCGGGAGAGGTGCAGTATCAGGTCGACGGGGTGTCCGTGAACAACCCGTACGACAACTCATCCGTGCTGCAGCTCGACAAGTCCGTCTTGGAGGAAGTGCAGGTCATCAGCGGCACGTTCGATCCGGAATACGGCCAGGCCATGAGCGGTGTTGTAAACGCAGTCCTCCGTACGGGTCCGGAGGACAGCTACGAAGCAAGTGCTGAAGTCTATGCCGGGTCCTACGTCCCCGGACCGGCCAATTCCGGTGACTTCCCCAATGTGCATGCAATGCCTCCGGCGATTCAGAACTACATGGTTTCTGTTGGCGGGCCGGTCCCTCTCCCGCGGACATCGTTCCTCCTCACGCTCCGCCGCTATCAGGATGACGGCTACCTGTACGGGGTCCGGCGTTTCGCGCCGACCGATACATCCGACTTCGCCCGCAAAGTATTCCGTCCCACGGGAGACAATGAGGAAGTCCCGCTGGCTAACTCTGAAGAATGGTCCGGCCAGCTGAAGATCGCAAACCGAGCACTGGGGGACGTGCAGATCAGCTACCAGGCGATCGGGAGTACGGGCAAGGCGAAGGCGTTTGATTTTGCCTACAGGTTCAATCCCGACGGACAGCGCATGCAGAGGAGATTTTCGCTCGTGCATGGATTCGAAGTATCACACTCCCTCTCACCGGAACTCTTCTATACGGTCAGCCTGCGTCAGAACTACTTCCACTACAAGGACTACATGTTCGAGTCAGTGCTGGATCCCCAGTACGTTGTAGCGGGAGTTCCGCGCGGCGATGCGAACTACGAACTTGGAGCTATCCTGCAGGGATACAGTCTCGGCAGGTTCGAGCAGAAGACCAATGCATTCCTGCTGAAGGGTGCCGTGACCGCGCAGCTCGGGCAGCACAATCTGGTGAAGCTCGGCATCGAAGCCCAGACCTCTTCTATCGGATTTGGATCGCCCGGGACCCTGGGTGGTGTTGTGCTGGACGGGACACATTCGGATGTCTACCTTGTCCCGGACTCCCTGGCCCAGCCCTACAAAACGTACTATCCTGTTTCCGTTGCGGCCTTTTTACAGGACCGGGTTGAGTTCGCCGATTTCCTCGTCCGTGCCGGATTCCGGCTGGAGTATTATGATTCCCGTTCGACGACGCCGAGTGATCTTGAGAATCCGGCAAATGTCATTGCGGGTGCTCCTGAGTCCGTGCCGGTGAAGACCGCCCGGAAGGTTGTCGTTGCCCCCCGGCTCGGTGTCTCGTATCCCATTACTGCCGGGGGTGCGATCTACTTTTCTTGGGGTCATTTCTACCAGATGCCGGGCTTCGGCAACCTGTACGCCAATTCCGACTACTCCATCCTGAAAAATCTGCAGTCCGGGGCAACCCGGTATGGCGTGATGGGGAACCCGGATATCCGCCCGGAGTTCACCAAGCAATATGAGTTCGGCATGAAGCAGGAGTTTGCCCGCCAGGTGGGAATCGATCTCAGCGTGTACTACAAGGACATCCAGGATCTTCTCGGAGTGGAATTCGTCGACACGTACGCGGATTCTCGGTACGCACGATACACAAACGTGGATTTCGGTTCTGTGTACGGCGTGAAGACGACGGTGGACTACCGCTTCTCGGAGTCCATCGTGTTCTCGCTGAACTATACATTCCAGAACTCCCTGGGCAACTCGAGCGATCCGGCAGAGACAGCGAACCGGGCGGCTGCCGGCGAAGACCCGCGTCCGCGGCAGATTCCCTTCGAGTGGGACCAGCGTCATACACTGAATCTTTCCATGGCGCTGACGGAGCCGAAGGAGTACAGTGCAACGGTCATCCTCCGCTACGGGAGCGGGAGTCCCTACACTCCGTCAGTCGGATCAGGGTTCGGTGCACTGCTGGAACGGAACTCTTCTGCGAAGCCGGCATGGACGACAGTGGACCTCCGCGGAGAATGGTATCCGCCGATTGGTATTGAGGACTGCTACGTCTTTCTGCGTGTGGTCAATCTGTTTGACTCCCGTTACTCCAACGGGTTTGTCTTTTCGACAACAGGGAGTCCGTACTACACGCTGACCGCTCCGGCGGACGCCGTCAGTCTCATCAACCCGGCGCGGTATGCAGCGCCCCGCCGGATCGAACTCGGAATCGGGCTTCGTTATTGAAGGAGTTGCCATGAACCGGAATTGGAACAGGATGTCCCATGTGAACACAACGGTCCGGTGTCTCGGCACGGCGGTGATAGTGCTCTGCCTCGCCCGGAGCGCCACGGCGCAGGACGTTCTGCAGCCTGTCGTGCCCAAGTATCTCCGCGGCCGGAACGATGCGGAGCGTTCAGGGACACATGATGCCGGAAATATCCGGACAGTCTTCTACAACTACGGCATGGTGGGTTCGTATCCTGACGATCCAATCAACGTGGACCTCTCCATCTTCCATTCGGCGGAGGTTCCCAAGGGGACAGGAATGAACTACACTGACGGGATCACCCCCTTCGTCCTTGCACGGGTGATGCAACGGTCCGGTGTGCCGGCGTACATCATGGAGACCGGTTTCCGGGAACGGCAGGTGGAGAGTCCGTACACGCAGAAGATCATGCGCTTCGAACCGCGGCCGGGATACCTCCAGGCGGATCCTGGCATAAACGTCGGCCGTTCAATCGCCATGAGCAATGACAACAGAACCTGGCCGTCCACATGGCCTGACAAGGCGAACGATCCCTACGATCCCGGGTGGCCGGGAAGCTGGAACGGATACTTCGGAAAGGTGGCAAACGCCGACCAGGAGAGCTTCTTCGTCATGGACGATGACTTCTACGATGCCCTGGATTTCTATCCTGATCCGGCACGGGACATGACGCGGCGGGGACTGGGCCTGCGCGTGGAAGTGCGCGGATTTCAGTGGGCGAACCCTCAGGCAACAAACGTCATCTTCTGGCACTATGACATTGTGGACGAGGGGACTACCGATTTTTCTGAAATCATATTCGGTCTGTACATGGACTCCGGAGTCGGGGGATCGACCTACTCGTGTGACGGGATTGCGGAGTCCGACGATGACAACGCGTATTTCGACCGGTCATTCGGCCTGAACCTGACATATACATGGGACAAATTCGGCCATGGGACTGATCTGTCCAGCAACTGTTCGGTGACGGGATATCTCGGATATGCCTATCTCGAAACACCGGGGAACAGCTATAACGGCATGGATGATGATCAGGACGGCATCGTTGACGAAAAGCGGGATGGCGGGCCGGGTGACCTGGTGATCGGCCGGGACAATATCCGGGGCCGCGTGCAGTCGATGTACGGCCTGACCCAGTTCGAAACCGCGTATGGACCGCTGTCTTCGCGTCCGGCCTATCGCGTCGGCCGCTGGTGGACCGGTGATGAGAACCTCACCTGGGTTGCGGACTACGACGATGTCGGCGGGGATGGCCTGGCCGGCACGAACGATCCCGGAGAAGGGGATGGCATGCCCACAGACGGGGAGCCGGACTACAATCAGACGGACAAGGACGAATCTGACCAGATCGGGCTGACTGGTTTCAAGATGAACCGGATCAAAGGCCCCTCGCGCAGCGATCCGGTGGACGACATTGTGTTCTTCGGGCTCTGGCCGCCGCTCCTTTATCAGCAGTTCACCGACCCGAACCCGTCCGCGCGGTTTGACAATTCGGTGATCGTCAACTACAACATTGGTTTTCTGTTCGCCTCCGGACCCTTCCAGCTCCCGAAGGGGAAGCGTGAGCGGTTCAGTCTGGCCCTGGCCTACGGCGCGGATCTGGACGAGCTCCGGACCCAGGTGAAGACTGTCCAGCAGATTTACAATGCCAACTACCAGTTTGCCGTCCCGCCTCCTGTTCCGGTAGTCCGCGCGCAGACTGGGGATACCTTCGTGCGGCTTTCGTGGAGCGATGTGTCGGAGCGCGGAATTGATCCGGTGACAAGGGAGAACGATTTCGAAGGGTACCGGGTGTACCGCTCCACCGATCCGGAATTCCGTGACCCGAAGACGGTCACGAACGCCCGCGGGACAGGCACCTTCGGCAACGGGAAACCCGTTGCGCAGTACGACCTGAAGAACGGAATCAAAGGATTCTCGAAGCAAGTAATCGACGGGGTTGCGTACGATCTGGGAACGGATGCCGGCCTGATGCACGCCTACACCGACACGCTCGTCAACAACGGCCAGGAATACTTCTATGCCGTCTGCGCCTACGACCGCGGATCGGACTCGCTGGATTTCTATCCCTCGGAGAATGCCATTCCCGTGTCCCGTACCCCGCGCGGCGGTGTCGTGCTGCCGCCGAACGTGGTGCAGGTACGCCCTGAACCGAATGTGCCCGGGTATGCGGACGCGAGTGTGTTTCCGGTGCAGCATGTGGCGGGGAGTGGCACCGGAGAGATCCGAATCGAGGTGGTGGATTCGAAGCAGGTGCCTGACGCCCGCACGTATCACCTCAGGTTTCTCACGGACCGGGTCAACGGCATCCATGCATCGCGGTACGAACTCGTGGACAGCGTGCTTCAGAAAGCTGTGTTTAGTTTTGGCACCGATTTTTCGGGCGAGGGCCGCGGCCCGGTGGGGAACGGGTTGCTGCCCGTCATCACAACTCCGGACTACCCGGCGCATGATTCACTCCAGAGCGGCTTCCGCACCGGATCTGTCACCAATGCAAAGCTTCGCATAACCAACGTGGATGCGGACTCCATGGATGTGCGGCGGACGGGGTATCCGAACGACTTCAGAATCACATTCGGTGCCGCTCCGCTGGACACGTCGGTCCTTTCCATCTATGGCGATCCCATGCCCGTGAAGTTCAGGATCGAAGCCCTTCTCCCGTCGGGGGCGCAGAAGATGCAGTTCTATTTCCTTGATGCAAATGCCGACAGCACGCTCAGTGTGGCCGGAGATCTCCTGATTGTTGTGACGTCCTTTCCGGAGAGATCCTCTCCGGTTGTCACGTGGCTGGTGCAGATCGATACAACCAGTCCCGGCGGCGCGGCTGCTGTCATTCCTCCCCGTGCGGGTGACATCTACGATGCCAAACTGAATATTCCGATCGGATCCGACGACCGGTATTCGTTCACGGTGAGCGGGCAACGCATTGATGCTGCTGCGGGCGGAAAGGGCTACACGTCTTCGCCGTACGTTGTGCCGAATCCCTATGTTGGTGCCGCGAGTTTCGAACCGGAACGTTTCGCGGTGACTGGGCGGGGCGAGCGCCGCATGGAATTCCGCGGGATCCCGGTCGGTGCGGTCATACGGATTTACACCGTGGCCGGGTATCTTGTGCAGACGCTCCAGCACGATGGCTCGACAGACGCTATGGTTGCCTGGAACCTCCGCACAAAAGACAATCTGGAGGTTGCCCCTGGCCTGTACCTGTTCCATGTCGAGGCCAACGGCTTCGATGCGTATACCGGCAAGTTTGCGATCGTGAGGTGAGACGATGAAACGAACCCTGGCTCTACCCGCAATCCTCACTCTGGCCGGATCGATGCTATTCTGCCAGACCAAAACCGGGACAACCGTCGGACAATTCACGCTCATCGAGCCGAGTGCACGCTCATCGGCGATGGGCGGTGTTGGTGTGACATCGACCTCCGAGGCCCTGGCCGCGTACTACAATCCGGCCGCACTCGGGTCGTTGACCCGGTCGGACCTCCAGTTCACGCACAACCTCTGGTTCGGCGATATCGTCCTGAATCATGCAATGGCGGCGCTGCATCTCGGGGAGCAGAGTACCGTTGCGCTGGCAGTGACGCATCTCTCTTCAGGCGACATCGCAGTGCGGACCGTGGAACAACCGCTCGGCACCGGTGAGCTGTATTCCGTGACCGATCTCTATGTCGGTGCGGGGTTCGGGTTGATGATCACCGACCGGTTCAGTTGCGGCATTCAGCTCAACTATGCCACCGAGCGGATCTGGCACAATTCCATCAACCTGTTCAGCGTGAACCTGGGGACACTCTACCGTCTCTCGGAGGATGGCTTGCGCATTGGCGCCAGTCTCGTGAACTTCGGGACGAAAGGCTCCTTTGACGGGACGGATCTCCGGGTGCGCTTTGATCTGGATCCGACGCGCTATGGCGACAACGGAAGTCTCCCCGCGTTGTTGCTGACAGACCAGTTTTCTCTTCCCATTGTCTTCCGCGTAGGCGTGGGCTATCCCTGGCGCATCGATGTCAGCAATGTCGTGGATGTGGCGGTTGAGGCGATCAATCCCAGCGACAACAGCCCGGGTATCAATCTCGGTGCCGAGTGGGCGTATCGCAATGTATTCGCCGTTCGCGCCGGATATGCAGGTCTGTTTCAGACCGACAGCGATTTCGGCCTGACTGCCGGTGCGGGGGTGATCTGGGACGGACTGGGATACGATCTCCGGCTGGACTACAGCTGGGCGGATCACCGGCGTCTCGGCGGGGTGCAGCGGATCACGCTGGGTTTCGGATTCTAGGAAGTTGTGGTTGTTACGTTCGCAGTACTGCTTTCTCTCACCGACCTGGGATCGCTCGTGACTGGACGCCAATGGGCGTCAGGTATCATCTGATTCCCCCAGAGTGAAGGGTATGGATCGACAAAAACTGTTCGCAACGAAATACGGTCACTTCTCCCCGGACGGCAGGGAGTACATCATCACTGATCCGCGGACCCCTCGTCCCTGGATTAACGTCATCAGCAACGGCGACTACGGCCTCACAGTATCCCAGACCGGAGGAGGATACAGCTGGCGCACACACGCACAGCTGAACCGTCTGACACGGTGGGAACAGGATCTGCTCCGGGACGATTGGGGGAAGTATCTGTACATCACGGATGAAGCCGGACATTGCTGGTCGGCAGGCTGGAAACCCGTTGGCCGTGAGCCATCGGAGTACTCGTGCCGGCACGGGTTCGGGTATACCACCATCGAGTCACGCAATGTCGGCATCCGGAGCACGCTCACTCTCTTCGTCCCTAATGACGAACCGTGTGAGGTGTGGATCCTGACACTGAAGAACACCTCCAGGCGCCGGCGGAAGCTGCGGCTGACCACATATCTGGAATGGTGTCTCGGCGCCGCGCCGGACTGGCACCGGGAATTTCATCGCACATTTGTTGAGACTGAATTCGACCGGAGCGCGCACGCGATTCTGGTACGGAAACGTCTGTGGGAAGTCCCGACGGCGAGGGGACACTGGAATACAGAGTGGAAGTATGTTGGGTTTCACAGTTGCAGCATGGAACCCGGATCCTTCGACACCGACAAGGAGAGTTTCCTCGGACGCTATGGTTCCCTGAAGGATCCGGAGGGGGTGAAACGGCCGACACTAGCGAAACGTACGGGCAAATGGCTGGACCCGATCGCAAGCCTCAGGGCAGAGATTGTTCTGCGTCCGGGAGAAGACCGGACTGTCTGTTTCACCCTCGGGGCTGCCGGTTCAGTTGAAGAGGCGAAAGGCATTGCGAAGAAATACCAGTCTCCCGAACGGGCGGAGAAAGCTCTTGCCGCAGTGCGCGAGCGTTGGGAAAACTTACTCGGCACCGTGACGGTCAGCACTCCTGACCCCGCTTTCGATCTGATGGTCAACACCTGGTTGAAGTATCAGGCGATCTCAGGGAGGATCTGGGGAAGGACCGCCTACTATCAGATCGGCGGAGCGTTCGGGTTCAGGGATCAGCTGCAGGATTCCCAGGTGTTTCTACCGATCGACGCCAGGCGAACCCGAGAGCAGATCCTGCTTCACGCACGGCATCAGTTCAAAGACGGTTCTGTGTATCACTGGTGGCATCCGATCACCGAAATCGGTCTCCACAACAACATGAGCGACAACCTCCTCTGGCTTCCGTTTGTTGTCGCGAATTACCTGGCGGAAACCGATGACACTGCATTGTTGCATGAGCACGTGCCTTTTCTCGATGACGAAACGCCGGGGACCATGATCGATCACTGCCACCGGGCGATCGACCGGGTTTGGGGAAGGCGCAGCGCGCGCGGCCTTCCGTTCATCGGCGCAGGCGACTGGAATGACGGCTTGAGCGCTGTGGGTCTCGATATGAAAGGGGAATCAGTCTGGCTCGGACATTTCCTCAATCGGATACTGCTTGACTTCGCGGGGATCACCGCACGCATCGGCGACCGAAGCAGATCGGCGGAATACCGCGGGAGGGCCAGCGTGTTGTCGGCTGCGCTGAACCAGGAAGCATGGGACGGCGAATGGTACTGGCGCGCGACGAAGGACTCGGGGGAGAAGCTCGGGAGCAGGGAGAACACGGAGGGGAAGATCTATCTGAATGCCCAGACTTGGGCAGTGATCGGGGATGTGGCGGATGAGGCGCGCGCAGGTCAGGTGCTGGATGCCGTGGAGCGCTATCTTGAGCACAAAGCAGGTCCTCTTCTCCTTGCTCCGGCCTATACAACGCCTGACGAGCAGATCGGATATCTCACCCGGTACGCTCCCGGACTGCGGGAAAACGGAGGAGTCTACACGCATGCGGCCACATGGGCAGTGCTTGCTGCGGCCATAGCAGGCCGCGGTGAGATGGCATACCGCCTCTTTTCCAAAATCAACCCTGTGGTCCGCGGCCGCAAACCCGATGAGTACGTGGCCGAGCCGTATGTCACGGCAGGAAACATCGACGGCCCCGGTTCACCATACTACGGCCGCGGCGGATGGACATGGTACACCGGTTCTGCTGCGTGGCTCTTCCGGGTTGCGATGGAGGGACTGCTGGGTGTTCGCCCGACGGCCGACGGACTGGTAGTGGATCCCTGCGTAACGTCGTCCTGGAAAACGTTCTCGATCCGGCGTACATTTCGGAAGGCGCTCTATTGTATCACCGTGCACAACCCCCAGAAGTTGTCCTGCGGCGTGAATGCCCTGGAGATCGATGGCGTGTCCGCGAATGAACATCTCCGGGGCCGCGGGGCACTCATTCCCGTCTTTCCTGCGGGAACCGAGCATCAAATTGTGATCACATTGGGAAAACGCTGACGATGAGGAATTCTTCTGTGCAGGAATCCCGAAGTGCATTCATGGTTGTTGCACTCGCCGTGTTGGTGGTCCTCTGTGTGCCGGGTCCGGGGGTGTCCATCTCCCTGGCGCAGTCCAAAATACCGATCGTGGTGTTCGACGAGGACGATGCGGCGGGTTCGGGGTACTATGACGCATCGTGGGGCACACGCCAGGGCAGCAGTCTCCTGACCCTCGCCGGGTCGGCAGGCGACAAACTGCCGATCGTGAACGGCCGCGCTTCTTCGGGAACTCAGTGCGGCCTGCTGCAATGGACTTCCGCCCCCGGTGCTCTCTGGGGTCTCTACGTCTCCAGTCCGGGCTGGCTGGCACGTGACGCGTCCGAGTACGATTCGCTGACGCTGATGGTCAATGGGCCGGCCGCGATCGACACCGCCGCGCTCCCCTGGATCGCAATGGAGAGCACTACGAATCAGAAGTCCTCCCTTGTCAGCGTGGCCGCGTATCTGTCGGCTGGTCTCGATGCCGACACCGGATCGTGGCAACGGGTCAGCATCCCCCTTACAGCGTTCGAGCCGTATGGTTCATTCCTGCTTGCCCAGTTCAAAGACTTCTGGTTCAGCCAGCGGCCAGCAGACAATGTGCAGCACACGATCTGGTTCGACGATGTCCGTCTGGTCGGGAAGCAAAGCACTGTTGTCGCGGTTGCAGTCAACGGACTTATCGGATACGGCGGGGACCGGAGCGTGCTCCTGCACTGGGATCCGGATTCGGCGCAGGTGCCGGACGGCTATCATGTGTACCGGGCCACAGAGATCTCCGCCACATTCACACGGCTGACGACGACCGCGGCAGTTCTCACTGGCTGGTCGGATGTCACCGTGAGCAACGGGCAACCATACTGGTACTACGTTCGAGCGGTCGGCGGCGGAGCGGTCGAAGGTCCACCCTCCGATACCATTGCCATCACACCCCAAAGCTTCACCGCTGAGAATGACTTTCTGGAGTACATGCAGCGGGCCGCGGTGGACTACTTCTGGTATGAGGCGAATCCTGTGAACGGCCTGATCAGAGACCGAAGTCAGCGTGGCTCACCCGCCAGCATCGCTGCGACCGGATTCGGGCTCTCGGCGATCGCTGTGGGGGTCGACCATGGATGGATTACCCGCGCTGCGGCACGCGATCGGGTCCTTGCGACGCTCAACACGTTCTGGAACGGACCGCAGGGAACCGCGGTTTCCGGCATGATCGGTTACCGCGGGTTCTTCTATCATTTCCTGGACATGACGACCGCGACGCGCATGGTCAGCTGGGACACGGAATTATCATCGATCGACACGGGACTGCTCCTGGCAGGGATCCTGGATGTGAAGCAGTTCTTCACCGGTCCCGATGCGACGGAGACGCGGATCCGCGAACTCGCAGATTCGATCTATGCGCGGATCGAGTGGGACTGGATGTGCAATGGCGGTGCGTCGCTGACGCACGGATGGAAGCCGCCGGGAGGTTTTCTCCCGTACCGGTGGACCGGTTACTGCGAGGCGATGATCCTCTACATCCTGGCAATGGGAGCTCCTGCTCACGCGATTCCCGGGAGCGCATGGACCGCCTGGACAAGCGGCTACAACTGGCTCTCGAATCAGTATGGATATTCGTTCCTCGGTTTTCCACCGCTGTTCGGTCATCAGTATTCGCACTGCTGGATTGATTTCCGGAACATTGCAGATTCCTACATCGTAGCAAAGGGTATCACGTATGCAGAGAACACCCGCCGCGCAACACTCGCGCAGCAAGCGTACTGCATCGCGAACCCGGGCGGGTTCACCGGCTACGGTGCACTCCTGTGGGGCTTGACTGCGTGCGACGGTCCGACGGGCACTGGGTATCTCGGATACAGCGCACGCGGAGCGCCCGGACCCGGCACCACCGATGACGGAACAATCGCTCCGACCGCCGCCGGAGGATCACTGCCGTTTACGCCGGAGATCTCCATTCCGACACTGCGCAACATGTACGATCAGTACAGGACGACACTCTGGACGCCATACGGCTTTGCCGATGCGTTCAACCTGAAGGCGAACTGGTGGGATCCGGATGTGATCGGGATCGATCAAGGACCCATTGCTCTGATGACCGAGAACTACCGAACCGGCTCTCTCTGGTCACGCTCCATGACGAACGCAAACATACGGGCTGGACTGATTGCTGCCGGCTTTCAGGGCGTGGAAGCCGTTCCAGTCGTCGACCAGAACATTCCCGCGCAATGGTCGCTGGATCAAAACTATCCCAATCCATTCAACCCTTCAACCTTTATACGATACCAGGTACCCGCCGAGAGCGGAAACGGTGGGACGGCGGCAGGGGTTCTGACGCTGGCCGTCTATGATCTGTTGGGCAGGGAAGTGAGCGTACTCGTGAATGAACGCCAGGCACCCGGTACCTATGAAGTCCGCTTCGATGCACCGGGATTGGCAAGCGGGATGTATCTCTGTACGCTGAAATCTGGTGGCTTCTCGCAGACCCGGGCAATGATGCTTCTGAAGTAGAACTGCATTTGAGGTGCTGAAGTGGTGCTTCAGCAGTGGAAGTCGTTCTGAAATCAGGGTTCTGAAACTGCATGCGGGGCGGGAATGCGCTGGACAGGCATCGGTGCTGTATTTCTTGTGGGGCTCCTCGTCTGCTGCGGCGGGACAGAAATGCCGGCTGCATCCGACTCCCCGCAGTGGGATCCGTTTCTTGACACAGTTCAGACGCAGACGCTCCACTTCTTCCTGAAGACGGCCGATTCCACGACCGGCCTGAGCCCGGACCGGTGGCCCTCGCCATCTCCCTCGAGTATTGCGGCGGTCGGGTTTGCCTTGACGAGCTATCCCATTGCCGCTGAGAGTGGACTGATCACTCGCGCGGATGCAGCAGAGCGCGTCCGCAAGGTGCTCAGATTCCTCTGGATGCTTCCGCAGGGTGCCGAATCTGACGGAACAGCCGGCTACAAAGGTCTCTTCTATCATTTTGTCGCAATGAGCACGGGGCTCCGGGTCTGGCATTGCGAGCTGTCAACGATCGACACAGGTCTGCTTATGGCAGGCGCGCTCTTCTGCCAGAGCTATTTCGATTCCACCGATCCCGCGGAATCCGAGATCCGCAGACTGGCTGATAGTCTCTATCGCCGTATTGACTGGGTCTGGGCGATGGACGGAGCGCCGGGCATCCGGCTCGGCTGGTATCCCGGACGCGGATTCGTTCAAGACACCTGGACCGGGTACGATGAAGCGATGATCCTCTACATACTTGCCCTTGGCTCACCGACATATCCTGTTCCAGAAACATCATGGGCCCATTATACCTCGACCTATCTCTGGGCAACGTATCAGGGTCAGGAGTTCATCAGCTTCGGACCCCTGTTCGGGCATCAGTATTCCCACTGCTGGATTGATTTCCGGGGAATACGGGATTCCTATCTCCGCACGCGCGGCATTGACTACTTTGAAAATTCGCGCAGGGCGACCGCATCGCAACGGGCGTATGCCATTGCCAATCCTTCAGGGTTCGCCGGATATGCGGATAGCATCTGGGGACTCACGGCGTGCGATGGTCCGCGGGATGTCGTGCTGCACCTCCAGGGGCGCGAACGGCGGTTCCAGACGTACGCAGCCCGCGGTGCTTCGGTAGACTGGGTAAATGATGACGGGACCATTGCGCCGACGGCTGCCGGAGGATCCCTGGCATTCTGTCCGGAGCTGTCTATTCCCGCGCTCAGGGCAATGCGCAACCGGCACGGTGAGCGGCTCTTCCGGGAGTTCGGCTTTGCCGATGCATTCAACATGACCTTCATCACTCCTGCCACACCGGAGGGATGGTATGATCCGGATTACATCGGGATCGATCAGGGTCCGATTGTGCTGATGAGTGAAAACCTCCGCACCGGCCTGGTATGGGAAACCATGAAGAAGAATCCGTATATCGTGCGGGGGTTGAAGCGGGCCGGATTCTCCGGAGGGTGGCTCCAGAACTGAAAGCGCCGGAATGATATTCCCCCTTGTCTACCTCCTCGCAAATCTTTTTCCCCCATCTGCGCAGACCCTTCCGCCGTCGCAGCTGCTGGATGACTTCTCCACGTTGTCCGGTTGGAAGACCATCGTGTCCGACGGCGTGGCGCTCACACTGCACACCGGTCCGGACACGGCCGGCGCCTGCATGGTGATGGAGTTCGATCTTTCCGGAGGAGCAGGGTACGCGATTGCTGAAAAGAACTTCGCCATCGATCTTCCGCCCAACTACCAGTTCACATTCGATCTCCGGGGAGAGACACCGGTCAACAACTTCGAGTTCAAGATCATCGATGAACATGATAATGTCCACTGGATCAAGAAGCTAAACGTCACATATCCAACGGCATGGACAAAGCAGCGCATCAAGAAGCGGCATCTGAGCTTTGCATGGGGACCCGCGCCGGGCAAGGAACTGAGACATGTACGCGCCCTGCAATTTGTTGTCTCGGCGGGAACGGGCGGGAAGGGGAGCATATGGATCGACAATTTCAGATTCGAACCGCTGGATGAAAAAGTTCAGTCCGGAGACGTGACCGTCATCCGGGACACAGGAGGCAAGACCGGCACACCGGAAACACCTGGAGCGGTGATGACTTCATGGACATCCCGGACACTGCCGGATTCGCTGGTTATGGATTTCGACTACGTGAGAGAGGTTGGAGGTGTGGTGATCGACTGGGACAGTGCGGGGTTCGCGGAGTCGTACGATGTCCTGCTGTCAGATGATGGGACCCTGTGGAGCACAGTATACAGTGTCAAGAGCGGGAAACCGGGGAGGGCATATGTCCCGTGCGGCGAGGCCGAAGGGCGGTATCTGAAACTCCTGATCAGGCAAACCCACAGCGGAAAGCGGGCGACTATTCGCCGAATGGAGATCAAGGGTCCCTCTTTTTCATCTTCTGCCAATACCCTGTACCGCACCATTGCGGGCGACTCCCCGAGAGGCTTCTTCCCAAAGTACCTGCTGGATCAGCAGTCGTACTGGACTGTGCTGGGCGTCAGCGGGGATACAAAAGAGGCGTTGATGAACGAGGAGGGGCAGGTTGAAGTGGACCGCCTCCGGTTCTCCCTTGAACCATTTCTGTTTGTGGACGGCCAGCTTGTGACGTGGAACCACGTGACGACGCGGCCTTCGCTTCGTGACAGCTACCTCCCGATCCCTGCTGTCACGTGGACGTACAAGGACGCATGGACATTGACCGTCGAAACAGTTGCAGGTGGGGAGCGCGGCCGCTCGTTCCTGGGGGTCAGGTATTCGCTGAAAAGCACCACGGACGGAATCAAGGGAAAGTTGTTCGTTGCGCTCCGCCCGTTCCAGGTCAATCCTCCCTGGCAGGCCCTGAACATCGAAGGAGGAACCGCCCGCATCGACAGCATTGCCTTCCGGAACGGCGTGGCCATCGTGGATGGCACTCCCGTCATTCCGTTCGAGTCGCCATCCGGTTTCGGCGCGCTGGAGTTTGACCGGGGGGATATCACCGGGTTCCTGGCGCGAGGGAAACTGCCTCCGGCGCAGCATGTGAAGGACCATGCGGGACATGCGTCGGCTGCGTTTTCCTTCGATGTGAATCTTGGCCGGGGACAGGCACAAGAGATCTCGCTGGTCATTCCCTTCCACGGATGGGACGGGACCACGCCGCCGCGCTACGATCAGATGCTGCGTGCGAGCGTGAAAGAGTGGGAGCGTACTCTCTCGGCGACAGAAATTACACTGCCCGCCGCTGCGCAGCCTGCCGTGCTCACGCTGAAATCCAACCTCGCGTATATTCTCATTAACCGTGACGGTCCGGGAATACAGCCCGGGTCACGGAGCTACGAGAGGTCCTGGATACGGGACGGGTCGCTGACGTGTGCTGCACTGCTCCGGCTCGGACGTCAGGTAGAGGCACGGGAGTTCATAGACTGGTACGCGCGCGGGCAGTTCCCCAACGGCAAAGTTCCCTGTGTCATCGATGCCCGGGGCCCGGATCCGGTGCCTGAGCATGACAGTCACGGTGAATTCATCTATGCGATCAGGCAGTACTTCCTCTTCTCCAGGGACACTGTATGGTTGCGGGGGAAGCTGGACGCGGTGGTCAGGGCGGTCCGCTACATTCAGTCGCTCCGAGCGGAACGGAAGACGGATGTATACCGCTACGGAACGCCAGTACAGCGTGCATGCTACGGTCTGGTGCCGGAATCCATCAGTCACGAAGGGTACTCGGATGTTCCCCGGCACTCTTACTGGGATTGCTTTTTCATCCTCAGGGGACTGAAGGATGCCGCAGCGATTGCGGAGGCGCTGGGGGAGAAAGAGATGAGCCGGGAATTCGCGGCGGAGCGGGATGATTTCCGGAAAGATCTTTATGCTTCGATGCGCCTGGCGATGCAGACGACGGGAGTCAACTATATCCCGGGATGTGTTGAGCTCGGCGACTTCGATGCGACATCGACCACGATCGGCCTCATGCCTGCCGGCGAACTCGGGCAAATCCCGGAACCGCAGCTGCACCAGACGTTCGACAAGTACTATGAGTTCTTCCGGAAACGGAGGGCCGGCAGCACATTCGCCAACTACACGCCCTATGAAGCCCGTATCATCGGCTCGTTCGTCTTGCTGGGGCAGAAGAAGCGTGCGGAAGAGCTGCTGGAATTCCTGCTGAACGATCGCCGTCCGCCCGCATGGAATCACTGGGCTGAAGTCGTCTGGAGAATCCCGTCCACACCGAAATACATCGGCGACATGCCTCACACGTGGGTGGGATCGGACTACATCCGGTCCGTGCTCACGATGTTCCTGTACGACCGCGAACGGGATTCTTCTCACGTGCTCTGTGCCGGCATTCCTGATCGGTGGATTCGGGATACCGCCGGTATGAAAGTCGAAGGGCTGGCAACGTATCACGGGACAGTCAGCTATGTCCTCAGGAGCAGGGGCAAGCGGGTGATTGCCCAGGTGACCGGCAGTTTTGAGGCGGCACATCACAGACTACTCCTCACAGCACCGCTCTCGGGAACACTCGGCCGGGTCACGGTGAATGGCAGGAAAGTGCGGGTCCGTGCAAATCGGGAGTATGTATTGAACGTGCTGCCGTCGACGGTGGAGTTCACTTACCGATGAGCAGTGGTGACAAAACAATGCGTTCGCCTCGCGACACGCAAGAGCCGGCAATTGCTCAAGCCTCTGCTGCGGAACCGACCCCTGAAGTCGCACGGGGCCATGCAATTGCACGGGAACCTTCGATGAGTCGGAACTCCGGAATCGCATGGCGCCTCGCAGTCGTGCGGCGCCTCGCTGTCGCCTGGGCCCGGGAAGTTGCACAGGGCAGTTCAATTACGCTGGGTCGTGCAGTTGTCGGAAACCTCGCAGCATTGGGACTGCAGACATTCCTTGCCATCGGTTTTCCTGCTTGCGGGAGTGGTTCGTCGGAGGGAACAGTCATCCGGTTCTGGGCGCTCGGAGCAGAAGGGGATAATGTGCGGCAGCTGATCCCCGAATTCGAACGCCGGAACCCGGGCATCACAGTGAAGGTTCAAGCACTTCCCTGGACCGCGGCTCACGAAAAGTTACTGACGGCGTACGCAGGGAACTCGATGCCCGATCTGTTCCAGCTGGGGAACACCTGGATCCCGGAGTTTCAGGTCCTCGGGGCGATCGAAGATGTACGCCCCTGGCTCGCCGGCTCCCAGGCGATCCGGGAGGAATCGTTCTTTCCGGGTGTCTGGGCGACGAACCGGGTCGATAGTGCGATCGTGGGCATCCCATGGTATGTCGACACGCGCGTGATGTTCTACCGGAAGGACCTCCTGGCCGTAGTGGGGTACGCGCACCCGCCCGCGACATGGGACGAATGGAAAGAAGTCTCACGGAGGCTCAGGCAGAAGGCCGTGCAGGAAGGTAGAGACGCCTATGCCATATTGCTACCGACCAACGAGTGGGCGCCGCCGACAATCCTTGCGTTGCAAAAGGGGGCCTCGTTCCTGAAAGATAGAAACACACAGGGTGCATTCAGCGACTCTCTCTTCCGCAGCGCATTTGAATTCTACTGCAGTTTCTTTCACGAACACCTTGCGCCGATCGGGGTGACGCAGGTGACAAACATCTACCAGGGATTCGCCGAGGGATTCTTCGCGATGTACATCACCGGCCCATGGAATATCGGCGAGTTCAGACGGCGTCTCCCTCGGGAGATGCAGGACCGCTGGATGACTGCGCCGCTGCCGTCGCCCGGCTCTGATGCTCCGGGTGTTTCCCTGGCGGGAGGCTCGAGTCTTGCCATGGCGCGAAGCGCGGCGAACAAAGATGCGGTCTGGAAGCTGATTGAATACCTGGCCGCTCCGGTGCAGCAGCGGGAGTTCTACAGAATTACCGGCAATTTGCCGGTGCGGCGGGAGGTGTGGGAGGACTCCCTTCTGATAAATGATACATACATGCGCGCGTTTCGGACGCAGCTCGGTGCCCTTGCCTTTCCTCCTCAGATCCCTCAATGGGAACAGATTGCCATGAAAATCCAGGACTATGCTGAAATCGGTTCGGTGGGCAAGACGCCGATACCACAGATCCTCTCCCGGCTCGACCGGGATGCCGATGTGATCCTGGAAAAACGACGCTGGTTGTTGTTCGGTGACTGACCGGAAAACATATCCGCTGGTGATCTTTCTGGGACCCGCGATGGCGGCGATCGGACTCTTCTTCTTCATCCCGGTTCTGGCGGCCCTCGTTCTCAGTTTCACCGATTTCGACATCTATGCCCTCGGCAATTTCTCGGTGGCGCGGTTTGTCGGACTGCGCAACTACGTGCAGATTTTCAACGATCCGCTCTTCTGGAAGGCGCTGAAGAACACGCTCTATTTCCTGCTGGCCGGAGGTCCGCTCTCCATCGCGGTTTCTCTCGGTGCCGCGCTCCTGTTGAATGCAAAACTGGTTCGATGGAAGCCGCTCTTCCGGTTCGTGTATTTTGCTCCTGTGGTGACCACGCTCGTCGCCGTTGCAGTGGTCTGGCGCTTCATCTATCATCCGCGGTTCGGACTGCTGAACTACGCGCTCGGACTATTGGGGATCAATCCCATTGACTGGCTGGGTGATCCCAACTGGGCAATGCCGGCGATGATTCTTCTGGCTGTCTGGAAAAACTTCGGCTACAACATGATCATTTTCATCGCAGGGCTTCAGAACATCCCGGCTGAGCTGTATGAAGCTGCAAGCATCGACGGTGCCGGCTTCTGGCAGCGGTTCCGGTCCGTTACGCTGCCGCTTCTCGCTCCTACAACCGTGTTCATTACGATCATCACGATGATAGGATACTTTCAGTTCTTTGCTGAGCCGTACGTGATGACGCAGGGAGGGCCGCTGAACAGCACACTCAGCATCGTGTTGCTGATGTACCAGCAGGGATTCCGGTGGTGGAGCATGGGGTACGCCGCGGCAATTGCATTTGTCCTGTTTCTCTTCATCCTTCTCGGTTCGGCAGCGCAAACGTGGCTGCAACGGAGGAGAGCCGGATGATGCGTACGGTGAAGAGCCTCGGACTGCATGCGGTGTTGCTGGTACTGGCCGTCGTCACGATGGCGCCGCTGGTGTGGATGTTTGCCGCCTCGTTCATGGCCAGCGGTGAAGCAAGCACGTTCCCTCCGCCGTTCTTTCCGGCCCATCCGACACTGAAGCAGTATGTCGAGCTCTTCACACGGCTGAACATCACACACTACGTCGTCAACAGCGCACTCCTCTCGCTGAGCGTAACGGCCCTCTCGCTGCTGGTCAACTCCATGGCAGGGTTTGCGTTTGCGAAGTACCGCTTTGCAGGACGGGACAAGCTCTTCAAGCTGCTCATGGCCTCCATGGTGATTCCCGCACAGGTGACCATGCTCCCGCTCTTCCTGATGCTCAACAAGATGGGGCTTGTCAATACCTATTTTGGCGTGATCATTCCCGGTCTCGCGAGTATCTTCGGCATCTTTCTCATCAGGCAGTATGCTCTTTCGATACCGGACAGTCTGATCGAAGCCGCACGGATGGACGGGGCCGGGGACTTCCGCATCTACTGGTCTGTCATTCTCCCCCTCTGTAAACCCATTCTCATCACGCTGGCCATCTTCACGTTCATGGGAACATGGAACGACTTCCTCTGGCCGTTGATCATCATGACGGATGATGCGATGTACACGCTCCCGGTCGCACTCGCAGGTTTGGCCGGCGAACATGTGCAGGATACGGAGTTGATGATGGCGGGGGCTGTCATGACCGTTCTCCCCGTGCTGCTGGTGTTCCTGGCGTTGCAGAAGTACTACATCAGCGGCATCATGGCGGGGAGTGTGAAAGAATGAGAGGGGCCGCCGGAGTGACGGGGGGCTATGCAGACGGACCCCGGGAGAGCGGCGAGTATCGGTCCGCTGTGATGCCGAGCAGGATCAGTCGTAGTTTTTTACTGACGTCCATCGATCCGCGAGCGAACCTCTGAGCCCGCGGCAGATGTAGATCGAAAGGCTGTCTTCATAGGGCATGCAGTACTGGCAGGAGATCGTCCCTGCCACTTCCACCGCATCGAAGCATTCCTGCTTATCTTTCAGCCCTCCTCCAAGGATAATCATTATCTCGCCGGTATAGTCCCGTGGTCCCCACAGCCAGTAGCTGTTGTGTCGTCCGATGGACTTGGGGAGGCCGTAGTGCTTGCCAAAGAAGTCGATCGCGCCGCAGCGGCCGTAGTTCTCGGCATAGATCGCGCAGCGGGATTTCTCGTCGGGACTCAGCCGGTGGTATACTTCTGCAACCGCGGCCGCCTTCTCCGGCCACCCGAACATGTCGGCGTAGAACTGCGGGATCTCCCCGAGCCGCAAACGTTCCGCGGTGTGGGGTTTGAGGCCGACGGCGTCGGCATAGCGGATGTACTGCTCCACCGGCAGGATCGGGAGAACGGCCGGCGCCAGTGCAAGTCCGGCCACCACCAGTACTCCGCCATACGCCGGCCGGAGCCAGCGCAATGCTCTTCCGGCTGTCCATCGTTCAATCATCACACCACCCGCAGCACAGAGAGGAGGAAACGCCGCTGCAAGATACTCGCTCTTGCTGTGGCCGTTGAGCAGGAGGATGCCCGCCACAACGAGAAAAGCTATGCCCTGATACCGGTAGGCTGAAACCGCCCGGGCACCGAGCAATGCGATAAGTCCCGCCGCCCAGAGGGGCACCGCTGCCGGATTATGAATGAGCAATTGATCCCGCAAAAAAGTCAGCTGGGAGAGTCCGGAGTACTTTCCCCCTGTCGCGTTCCTGATGAACTCAAGATGCGGGAAGCCATGGATGACATTCCAGATCACGTAGGGCAGAAAGCAGAGCAGGGCAATGCCTGCAGCCAGGTACGGCCAGCGGGTCCGCAGCCAGTGGCGGTGCGGTGAAAGCAGGATCCCGATGCCGAATCCGGAAGCAAACCAGACCATGCTGATCTTGTTCAGCGCCCCCACGCCGATCACTAATCCGAGCAGGATCCAATAGCGCGGGTTCTCTGTGCGGACGAGAAGCATCCCCACGTACGCTGCCAGTGTCCAGAAGAACACGTCCAAGAAGTTCATCGAGTAGACAGTGCCGAAGGCAAGGGATATCGGAGAGATCGCTGTCCCGAGTGCTGCCCGCACCAGAGCAGCTCTTCCTCCACCCAGCTGCCGGGCCATGAGTCCGGCAAGGAACACCACGGCTGCACTGAAGAGGGCGGGTGTCAACCGGAGTGCGAACAGGGAGTCGCCGATGATAAGCCGGACTGCACTCAGCAGGAAAATGGAGAAAGGGGGCTGATCGACATATCCCGCGTCCAGATGCTCGGCGCAGGCCAGGTAATACAGTTCGTCGCGGAAGTATCCGTATCCTGCAAATGCATTCGTCCAGAAATGAAGGGCGAGCCTGGCCATCGCGACATAGAAGATGAGAGCGGTGTCGCTGGTCAGCGCAGTGCGAAGATGAGCAGGGGTGCTCGTCACAGGTCCAGACGAATGAGCGGCACTCCCGCGTCCGTCCGCCTGCATGTGGATGGAGGGCACATGCCTACGCAGTTCGTGCAGAGATCTCTCGGGGTGTACGATTATTGTGGCCTCCCTGACACCATGCGGGAGCATCGGTCGCATGGTCCTTCTTTATCTATACGGAAGGGAGGGAAGCGAGGTTGCATTGGAGGCTTCTTGTCTGGCTCTGCCATGCCACAGCAGGCATGGCCGGCTCCGTTCAAGCGGCCGGCAGAGCATAGACCTCCTAACATGAGGGGAGCAGCGCCCCGCCCTGCCGGTCTGAGAGAGGACATGACTCTCGAACACCTCAGGGCGGACACTGCTCCCGATCAGCCTCTGGCTGGACACACCTCCCAATCAGCCTCAGGGGGGACACGGCTCCCCATCAGCCTCTGGCTGGACACACCTCTCAATCAGCCTCAGGGCGGACACGGCTCCCGATCAGGCTCGGGTGGACACTGCTTCCGATCAGCCTCCGAGCGGACGCTGCTTCCGATCAGGCTCGGGCGGACACCGCTACCATTGTCGCAGTCGGTACAGAACGGCCGGTCACCTGGTCATACTGCTGGCACCGGAAACTCCCCGATCTGGGCAAGTGCCTTTTTCACGTCTTCAACATGCAGTTTGTGGTTTGCGAGTTTCCCGGCGAAGTACGCATCGTACGCTGACATGTCAAAATGACCGTGCCCGCTCAGGTTGAACAGAATCACTTTCCGCTGCCCCTCTTCCTTTGCGAGCAGAGCCTCGTCGATGGCTGCCTTGATTGCATGTGACGACTCGGGCGCTGGAATGATACCTTCGGTGCGGGCAAACGTGACCGCTGCTTCGAAGACTTCATTCTGCATGTAGGCCCGTGCTTCGATGAGGTTGCTCAGGAGCAGCCGGCTCAGGATCGGGGACATGCCATGATACCGAAGTCCGCCGGCGTGTATGGATGGCGGGACGAACGTATGCCCGAGTGTGAACATGGGGAGGAGCGGCGTCATCATTGCCGTATCACCGAAGTCATACCGGAACTCTCCTTTAGTAAGCGTCGGGCATGAAGCGGGTTCGACAGCGATTGCCCGGACCTTCTTTCCCTTGATGCGTTCACGGACAAAGGGAATTGCGATGCCCCCGAAGTTCGATCCCCCGCCAACGCATCCGATGACCATGTCGGGAAAGCGATCGAATTTCTCCATCTGCTTCATGGCCTCGATGCCAATGATGGTCTGGTGGAGAAGTACGTGGTTGAGGACACTGCCGAGAGAATAGTTAGTGTCCTCCCGCCCAGCTGCATCCTCGACCGCTTCACTGATTGCCAGTCCGAGGCTCCCCGGAGCGTGGGGGTTGGCGGCCAGAGCGTCGCGGCCTGCCTTCGTGTCACGGCTTGGACTGGCCACCACCTCCGCTCCCCAGGTATGGATCATGGACCGACGGTACGGTTTCTGGTCATAACTTACCCGCACCATATACACCTTGCATTCCATGTCGAACATCCTGCACGCCAGGCTCAGCGCACTTCCCCACTGGCCCGCTCCGGTTTCTGTCGCCAGGCGTTTGATCCCCGCCTTCTTGTTGTAGAATGCCTGCGGGATTGCGGTGTTTGTTTTGTGGCTCCCCGCAGGGCTCACTCCTTCGTACTTGTAATATATCTCCGCCGGTGTGTCCAGTTTCCGCTCCAGATCAAGAGCGCGGATGAGCGGTGTCGGCCGGAACGTCCGGTATGCTTCCTGGACTTCTTCAGGTATCTCGATAAAACGCTCGGGGCTCATCTCCTGTTTGATCAGCTCCATGGGGAAGATCGCAGCGAGATCCTGCGGACCAAGAGGTTGTTTCGTTCCGGGGTGGAGCGGCGGAGCCAGGGGATGCGGAAGATCCGGCAGTATGTTATAGTATGCCGTCGGCATTTCGTGTTCTTCGAGATAAATCTTGCGCGGCTTCATGACGATATCTCCGGTGTTGTGTGTAAGGGGAAGGCCCAGAAAATGCGAAACCGTGGGGGAGTGCCCACGGTTTTCTGTAAACAAAAAAGGTGGGAACACTCCACGTGGTG
>Ga0316601_100000212_pt1 | contig 23223 bp, 20 predicted proteins | sample OWC_soil_day5_no_FD_207663 | JGI IMG/M metagenome (GOLD analysis project Ga0316601, IMG submission 207663) | Wetland soil microbial communities from Old Woman Creek delta, Ohio, United States - OWC_soil_day5_noCT | ecosystem: Environmental > Terrestrial > Soil > Wetlands | place: USA: Ohio... | reverse complement strand
TTTTCCACTATACAATATTTAGTATTAGACGAAGCAGATGAAATGCTTGATATGGGTTTTATAGATGATATAAAAGAAATAATTGACAACTTAGGTGAAGAGCGTCAGACATTATTATTTTCAGCTACTATGCCTCAAGAAATTAAGAAGCTTGCTTCAAAATACATGAAGCCTGACACAAAACACATAAGCATAATTAAAAATGCTATGACTGTTTCAAAGATTCAACAAAACTATTATGAAATAAAGCATGCAGATAGATTTGAATCTCTATGCAGAATTTTAGATGTTGATGAGCCAGAAAGTGCAATTATCTTCTGTAAGACTAAAAAGGGAGTTGACGAATTAGTTGAATCTCTACAAGCAAGAGGATATATCGTTGAAGGTATGCACGGTGATATGAATCAATCTCAAAGATTAAACAGCTTAAGAAAGTTTAAAGAGAAAAACTTAGACTTCCTAGTTGCAACAGATGTAGCTGCAAGAGGTATTGATGTTGAGAATGTAACTCACGTTATTAACTATGATCTTCCTCAAGATGTAGAATCCTATGTACATAGAATAGGACGTACAGGAAGAGCAAATAAAGAAGGTATCGCTTATAGCTTAGTAACTCCAAGAGAGTACATGACCTTAAAGCAAATAGAAAAAATAACAAAGAGCAAAATAAAGCGTAAAGAAATACCTACAATTGATGATATTTTCCAATCAAAATATAATAACATGTTAAATAGAATTAAATCTACCCTTGAAGAAAATGATCATAAACAGTACATCCCACTTGCTACAGAATTAGATGAGGAATATAACCTAGTAGATGTAGCTGCTGCTTTGATTAAAATGATGTTTGATAAGGAACTTACTTTTGATTATAGTGAAAACTCTATAAGCACAACAAGTGAATCAGTAAGACTATTCCTTTCAGCAGGTAGAAAAGATAAAATTTCACCTAAATCATTAATTGATTTCTTAGTTGATACTTCTGACATCAATAAAAACGAGATTGGTGATATAGATATACTTGAAAACTTCTCATTCATAAATGTACCTGAAAGAGTTGCAAATGTTCTTTTAAAGAAGAGCAGTGGCAAGAAATTAGGCAGCAGAAAAGTAAATATAGAAGTTGCTAACTCTAAGAGAAGATAATAATAAATATAAAAAAAGATGGATTAAACATATCCATCTTTTTTGTTACCCTAATTTATACTATAACTACATTATTATTCATATAGCTATACTATTATTCATAGAATAAATTAGGGGTGATGTGCAATGTCTAAGTTTATGAAACTATTTTTAACCTTACTCTTTATACTAATAATAGAAATAATTTTAATATACATAGGACATTCTAAAAAACCAGCTCCCACATCTTCTGTGGAAATAAGGTGCCAAAGGGACGTTTCCTCTGGCACCTTATCGTGCTCCAAAGGGACGTTTCCAATGGCACCTTCCCACCACATTCTTTAAGTTTTTCATAAGCTCCTTGCTTATTTACTTCCAAATCTTTTTATTACATTATCACCATATTTATTTCTTATTGAATCAATAGCATTATCTAACGCTCTATTTTTATTTTCTTTACCACTTTCAAATAGAGATAATTGGTAGTATCCTTCCTCGGATAAATGTGATAATGATACTCCAAGTAATCTTATCGGCTCCCTTTTCCAGGTCTCATCAAACAATTGCTGTACCGTTTCTGCTATTCTTTCCGTGGAATCTGTAGGATTCATAAGCTTTTTTTGGTGTGAGTAATTTTTAAACTCACTGCTTCTTATTGATACAGCTATACAACTGCAGCACTTATTACTTTTTCGAAGTCTTGCAGCTACGTTTTCTACAAGAGAAAACAACACCTTATTCGCTTGATTTTTCTCAATTATATCTGCTGCCAAAGTAGTGGAATTGCTTATTACCTTAATATCACCCTCGGTAGCTGCTACCTCTGAATGATCTATTCCATTGGAATACTGCCATATTAGTTCTCCATAGCTTTTAAATTTATCCTTTAGCAGAGAAACATTATAATTTGCTAAATCCCCAATGGTGTAAATATACATCTTATTTAATTTTTCTTTAGCCTTTTTCCCAACCATAAACAATTCTTCTACCTGTAGCGGCCACATCTTTTCTTTAATCTCTGAAGGATATATAGTGTTAACTTTATCTGGTTTATTTAATTCAGATGCCATCTTAGCTAAAAGCTTATTATTTGATATACCAATGTTTACTGTAAACCCTAATTCCTTTTTAATTCTTTCCTTTATTTCCTCTGCAAATTTCACCGGCTCACTTAGGAAACTTTTAGAAAATTGTAAAAAACATTCATCAATTGAATATTGCTCAATGGTAGGCGTGTACTCACTAAGCATCTCCATCATTGCTCTACTATACTTCTCATATGTATGAAAACAAGGTGATATTATCTCTATATTTGGACATTTTCTTCTTGCAGAAAACAGGCTCTCTCCAGTGATTATTCCATAGGCTTTTGCTGGAACAGATTTTGCCAGTACAACTCCCCTTCTGCTGCTTTCATCTCCACCGATTACTGAAGGAATATTTCTTATATCTATATCTGCCCCCTTATTTAGTGCATCCACCGCCGACCAAGAAAGAAATGCAGAATTTACATCTATATGAAAAATAATTTTATCCATTATCATTGCCTTAATTTCTTCCTTTCGTAAGAATAGATGGTACTCCTCAGCAACTCTTTCTATTAACTAGGATACCAAAAGGTCCATTTTAGACTTTGCCCTTTCTATATTATTATAAACTCCAATATATATATAAACAACTTGAAGTAAAAAAGTATAGGTGCACCTATACTTTTACTTTTTAAATTATTCTAAAGCTTTTAGCGAATATCCTTGTGCTTTTAAGTATTCTATAATCTGAGGCAATGCTTGCACAGTTGCTTCTTTTCCACCAGCATCATGCATTAGTATAACTATTCTATTTTTACCTTGGGATGTCTGTTTCACCCTCTCTATAAGCTTTTCAACAGGTACATTTGAAGCTTCTGCGTCACCATTCAAGCAGTTCCAATCAACGTAATGATATCCTGCATCCGTAACAACTTGTCTATATGCAGCCCTACTCTTATCAAAGGATCCACCTGGGAATCTAATAAGCTTATTATCATACTCACCTACAATAGAATGTATTAGTTCATCGTTTTTAGCCAAATCTTGAAGAAATGCACTAGTAGATGCATATATATTCTTGTAATTATGGCTATAAGTATGATTTCCTATTACATGACCCTCTTCTTTTTCTCTCTTGAGTATGTCCTTATTACTCTCTATAGCCTTTCCTGTAACAAAAAAAGTAGCTTTAATATCATATTGCTTTAAAATATCCAATATCTGTGGAGTGACTTTGTGATTAGGTCCATCATCAAAAGTTAAATAGGCAGCCTTCTCATTTTTAGTTTCCATAGTTTTATTTGGTGGATTTAAAGCTTTGTTTTCCTCTTTTACATTTTTGGGTTCCTCTGGCTTTGAGTTAACAGCTAAATCTTTTTTCTGTAAGTCCCTCTGTTTTTCTACTGGTTTGCTTGTCCTTTTCTCATCCTTAATTTCAACTTTTGCAGCCTTTATATCCTTACTGCTAGCTGCTGTCACCACAGTTTTACTATTATTTATTCTTGAAAAAAACAAAAACAATAACAGCATAATTACCCCTGATCCTCCAAAAATAGCAGCTCTTTTTATTTTTCTCCCTCTTTGATTTAATATGAACTTTTTCATACGTATCCCCCCATCCTTAGCAAACAAATATCTAGAAATCAAAAATACCATCCTATATAATTTAATACATTCAATCAATTAAATGTTTACAAACCCATTAATAATAATTACAATATGGTTACCATTTTATATCTACTATTAATGCCTCCACCTGTAGCCTACCCCCCAAACAGTTTCTAAAAAAATAGGCTTAGAAGAATCTTCCTCTATCTTTTCTCTTAATCGTCTTATATTTACATCCACAATTTTTGTATCCCCAATGAAATCATATCCCCACACTAAATTTAGAAGTTCATCTCTACTTAAGGCTTTATTAGGATTCTCCATAAAAATTTTCATTAACAAATATTCCTTTGGAGTAAGCTCTAATTCTTCTTCTTCTTTTAAAATCTTCATTGATTCTATATTTAATGTAAAAGGTCCTGAAATTAAAGACTTACTTTCATTCTTCTCAGAATTCTGCATTCTCCTTAAAAGAGCATTAGTTCTTGCTATGAGCTCTAAAGGATTAAAAGGCTTTACCATATAATCGTCAGCGCCATATTCAAACCCCATAATTTTGTCCATATCCTGTCCTCTAGCAGTAAGCATTATAATTCCAATATTATTAAATTCTTTTCTTAATATTTCGCAGGTCCTAAACCCATCCATCCCAGGCATCATCACATCTAAAATCACTATGCTTGGCTTTTCTAATCTAGCCTTTTCTATTCCCTCTTCCCCTGAAGAAGCCTCAACAACAATAAAATTATTACGCTTGAAATTTATTTTAATAAATCCTCTAATAGAAGCCTCATCCTCTATAATTAATACTTTATTCTCCATATTCCCTCCTAAAAATCCACATCATATTATATAAATTATAGCATACTTTTTGTATGTTTTAGTACACCAAATATGATATTATTAACTATATAATTGTATGGACTTTTATGGGTACAAGTCAGTGGCTAGGGCTGTTTAAGATCCCCTAGATGAAAGGATGATTTTATGAGCAAAACAATTTTAATAGTAGATGATGAGTATAGAATAAGAAGGCTTATTTCAGACTATTTTAAAAAAGAAGACTTCTTAGTAATTGAAGCTGAAAATGGAGAAGAAGCTATAATTAAATTTAAGAATAATACTTTAGATTTAATTATACTTGACGTTATGATGCCTAAGCTAAACGGATGGGAAGTCTGCAGAATAATTAGAAAAAGCTCTACAATCCCTATTATAATGTTAACGGCGAAGGCTGAAGAAGAAGATGAACTTTTAGGCTTTGAGCTGGGAGTTGATGATTATATTACAAAACCTTTTAGTCCTAAAGTGTTAATTGCTAAAACAAAAGCTCTTTTCAAACGTATAGAAAGTGTTAATGATGTTAGTAATCAGCCTTTAGTTATTGAAGCTTTAGTTATTGACGAGCTTTCTCATAGAGTTACCTTAAAGGATGAAGATGTTAATCTTTCACCAAAAGAATATGATTTATTATTATACCTTGTTAAAAATAAAGGTATAGCCCTCTCTAGAGATATGATTTTAAACAATGTATGGGGATATGATTATTATGGAGATTTAAGAACTGTAGATACTCACATTAAGAGACTTAGAGAAAAATTAAAGGATAATGCTGATTATATATCCACTGTACGAGGTAGTGGTTATAGATTTGAGGTGAAAAAATGAAAAATAAAAGTATAAGCTTTAAGCTTTTTATTATAACCTCCAGCTTTTTTGTAATTTTTATAACTGCAGCACTATTATTACAATCTGCATTTTTTGAAAAGTTTTATATTAATAAAAAGACTAAACTTCTTCAAAACAACATCACATCCTTTAATAATGAATTTTTCTCAAAACAAACGGATATAGATACTCTTTCCAAAGGTATGTATAAATTTGAAGAAACAAATAATTCAAAGATTGCAATACTCACTATAGATGGTATTACCCTAATGACCAGACAAAAGGATGCGCTAAAGGATGCTAATAATTCTGAAGTAATAACCAGCGTTCTTAATCAATGGGAATCATTTATGAAAACTCATACTCAGGAAAATATGCCAAAAGAGTCTAAAGTTTATAACGTTGAACATCCTGTATATGGTACAAACAATATTGTAATAGTCACTCCCATTGTAATTTTTGATAAAGTTCAAGGATTAAGTTTTGTCGTCTCTCCCCTTCAACCAGTAGGTGAGGCAGCTGCTATCATTAAAGAATATTATATTTATGTATATGCAGGGGCTATTATATTAATTTTGTTTTTATCATTAATATACTCAAGAATGATTTCTAATCCACTAATAAAGTTAAACAGTACTGCAAATAAAATGACTGAGTTAGATTTTTCAACTAAGTGCAAAGTTGAAAGCACTGATGAAATTGGTAACCTTGCAAATACCTTGAATTTTTTATCTGACAAATTAAATTATACATTGTCAGAATTGCAATCTGCCAACGAAAAGCTAAAGCAGGATTTAGAAAAAGAAAAACAATTAGAAAATATGCGAAAAGATTTTATAGCTGGGGTATCCCATGAATTAAAAACTCCACTAAGCCTTATTGAAGGCTATGCAGAGGGGCTTAGAGATGACGTACCTGATGCTGAAGCTAAAAACTTTTATACTGAGGTAATTATTGATGAAACAAAGAAAATGACCTCTCTTGTTGCTGATATGCTTGATTTATCTAAGCTTGAATCTGGAAACCTGAAACTTAATTTATCTGAGTTTTCTATGGGTGAACTACTTACAAAAACAATGAGGAAATTTTCTCATACTCTATCACAGAGAAATATAACTCTTCATTTCACCCAGATGAAGGATAGTTTTCATGTTTTAGGGGATATGTTCAGAATTGAACAGGTAATAACAAACTTCTTGAGCAATGCAATAAGGCACACCCCAGATAAAGGAATAATTGCTATTAATGTTTCTCATAATACTGAAAAACTTCTTGTAGAAGTTGAAAATGAAGGTGAACATATTGCCCCAGAAGAATTAGAGAAAATATGGACCAAATTCTACAAAATCGATAAATCAAGAAGTAGAGATTTAGGAGGCACTGGTCTTGGTCTTGCCATAGTACAGAATATCTTAGTTCTCCATGGTAGTGACTACGGCGTAGAAAATACGGAAAAAGGGGTTAAGTTTTACTTTACCTTAAAATTAAGTAGTACAGAGTAAACAGAAGGGCTCAAGAATACCGAAGGGAGTTTATTTTACACTGAATAAACTGAAGACGCTGAGGACACTGAAGGGGCTAGTGAATGTAAAAACTCCTTCCGTGTCCTCAGTGTCCTCTGTACTACTATAGCATCCCTCCATCAATGGTAAGCACCTGTCCAGTGATATATTTAGCCCCTTCTCCTGCTAAAAACACTACTGCTTTTCCTATGTCTTCTCCTTCGCCCATTTTCATCATCGGGATTTCATCCATTAAAGCATCATGCTCTTCCTTACTTAACCATTGATTCATCTCGGTATTGATTACTCCTGGTGCAATGGCATTCACTCTTATATTTGAAGGTGCTAGTTCCTTTGCCAAAGCCTTTGTAAAGATATTTATGCCGCCTTTTGAAGCAGAATATATAACCTCACAAGAGGCACCAACATTACCCCATATGGATGAAATATTTATAATAGACCCACTTTTTTGCGCTATCATATTCTGAACTACATTATGTGAACAATTGAATACACCTTTTAAATTAGTATTCATTATACTGTCCCAATCCTCTTCCTTCATATCCATAAAAAGTCCTACTTTGGATATGCCTGCATTATTTACAAGAATATCTATTTTCCCAAAGGTGCTAACTACCTTTTCAACTACAGCCTTAGCAGTATCGTATTTACTAATATCCCCCTGTATAATAAAACCGTATCCTCCCATATCTTTAATAAGCTTCAAGGTTTCCTCTGCTCCATTTATATCCTTACTAAAGTTAATAGCAACACTGGCTCCCGCTTTAGCTAGTTCTATAGCTATACTTCTTCCAATTCCCCTTGATGCACCTGTAATTAATGCTGTTTTTCCACTTAAACTCATGTTTATCTACCTTTCTTTTGCTCATTATAATTAATGATATATATTTTTATTCTCTGGTTCTTTAATTTCTTCAATATGTTCAACTAATATTTGAGGAATAATTCCTTCCTTATTATAATTTTCATCTATATATTTAGTTGTGTCAATGGTTCCTGTTACTCTTACCCATTGATCTTCTTGTATACCATTACTTCCATCATATTTACAGATAAATCCTATTACTTGAGCATCAGCAGCACAACAATTAACCACTGTTCTAGCTGTAATAAATTGATTCTTGCCAATATTATGCTGTTTATAAACAAATCCCTCAAATATTATTTTTTTACCCTTGTAGTTCTCTTTGCTTTTATATATTACACTCAGTGTATCCACATAATTTTTATCATTTAAAAGAATGATATTATCTCTTGCCACTACCTCTTGCATACTACTCTTCTCTTTATGGTCTTGGCAAATATTCTCTACCTGCAGGAGATTTAATCCTCTAACCTCTACCCACCTTCCATTTAGTGCCTTTGGTTTATAAGCGATACCAATGGCTATTGGCAGAATTAAAATCAAATATCCCAGTTTTATTTCTGCAGCATCATCTTCATGAAAAATCCTTGTAAACTGAAAACCGCTTAGAATTATAAAGGCTATTAATGCTACCATTGTGTACTTATGCATTTTAGGGTGTATAAATAAATTTATTCTACCTGTGTAAAGCAGTGATGCAAAAAATAAGGTATAACATAAAAGAACAATAAACCATATAAGATTATTAATATTTAATTTTTTCATAACCTTCCCCCTATATCAACGCTGCCAATGGTAATGCATTTACCATTACTGCAGCTATAAAACATATTGCAAAAATTACGAATATAAGCTTTATTACAAAGCTAAGTTTAAAGCTTCCACATAACATTATGGTGTTTTTAATATCTATCATAGGTCCTAGTATCAAAAATCCTAAAATTGAACCAGTAGTAAATTGTCCTACAAAAGTTCTTGCAATAAAGGCATCTGTTTCTGAACAAATAGAAAGCACAAAAGCTAAAGCAAACATTACTAGAATAGAGGACAGATTACCTTCACCAATTGCTATAATATGTGCTTTAGGAATAAAACTTTGCATTGCTGAAGATATGAGCGCACCTATAACATATAATTTTCCTACATCATATACCTCTATGCTGGTGTGCTCAATAACCTTAAGTATAACTCCTTTTCTTTCATGATTATGATTATGGTCATGTCCACAAGAGCAGTGGCCACTTTCATGATGATCATGATGGTCATGGTGCTGATGGCTATGGCCATGGCAATGACAATGCCCTTCTCCAACAGAGCTATCTTTTAGCACCTCTCCCTCATGGAGTATGCTCACTAGGTATCCTATAATCATTGCTCCTGCCATTCCGCATGCAGCTCTTAAAAATACCATATTAGTATGTCCAGAAAATGCATAGTAGGTAGATAACAAAACTACTGGGTTTACTATTGGCACAGAAAGCATAAAGGTAATTGCCATATTTAATGGCATTCCCTTTTTAATAAGCCTTCTTACAATAGGTACTATTGCACATTCACATACAGGAAATACGAATCCTATAGAAGCAGACATAACTAAACCTAGAAATTTATTTTTGGGAATTAGCTTGGCTACTGTCTCTTCTGTAACAAATACCTGAATTAAAGATGCTATAAAAGATCCCAGTATTATAAATGGCAAGCCTTCTAGTATTATACTTAAAAATATTGTATAAAAATTATTTAACATTGTGCATCCTCCTATAATTGTGGTTTTTAATAAAAATGTTTTTAACGTTCAATATTATTTTATTTATAATTATTCTAAAAAATGTCAATAATTACATAAAGTAATCTTGCATATATTATTATGTATGTTACAATAAAGTTATTGCAAATGATTCGCATTAAGTTAAAGGAGGATATTAATGGATTTATTACTAGATGCTCTGAAAGATTCGCTAGAAATGCTGCCTTTCCTTGTTATAACTTTTTTAGCCATAGAAATCTTTGAACATAAATTCGGAAAAAAATTTGATAATAAAATTAGAACAGCAGGTCCCTTAGGTCCTATTTTAGGAGCTCTACTGGGTATATTACCTCAATGTGGTTTTTCAGTAATAGGGGTGGCTTTTTTTTCACAGGGTTATATAACTCTTGGAACTTTGATATCCATTTTTATAGCAACCTCTGACGAAGCTTTGCCCATATTAATTTCAACACCATCTGCTGCTAGTAAAATAGTACCCTTTATTATTACTAAAGCTGCATTTGCTATTTTTTGGGGTTATGCTATAGATTTGATATTTAAAAAGATTTCTATCAAGATAAATATTATTGAGGAAGACCCTAAAGACAGCTGTTGTGGAGAAAATTGTATTGATAACGCCTTTTCAATTAAAGCCTTAATCTATCATACTTTAAAAAGGTCCTTTATTATTATAGGCTATGTATTTGCTGTATCTTTATTATTAAATATTATGTTTTCATATAAAGAAACAAGTTGGTTTATCAATACTTCAATAAATAATTCAATTTTACAAGTATTAGTCACTTCCCTATTTGGACTTATCCCTAACTGTGCTGTTTCTGTAGGGTTAGTTGAAGTTTATCTTCACAATGCAATAAACTTTGCAGCATTAATTTCCGGCTTGTCTGCTAATGCTGGTCTTGCCTTATTAGTACTGTTTAAGGAAGTTAAGGATAGAAAATATGCAGGATTAATAACTTTACTATTGCTTGTATGCAGTATTTTAACAGGTATTATACTTACACTTTTAAAATTTAATTATTAGTTTTATCATTTATTTCTAATTAACACCATAGATGAAAAGAAATAACTTGTGTTTCAATAAACTATAACTTAATATTTAATAAGTACTAAGTTTAACAAGGAGAGATATAATGACAAAAGTAAGTTTTAAAGGAAGTACTATGCTAAACCCAGTTCCTGCAGTACTTATAACATCTAAAAACGCTGAAGGAAAAATCAACGTTTTTACTGTTGGCTGGATTGGTACTGCATGTACAAAACCACCTATGATTACCGTAGCAATAAGACCAGAAAGATTATCCTATGATTATATAAAAGAAAGTAAGGAATTTGTAGTTAACCTACCTTCTAAGGACTTAGTTAAAGAAGTAGACTTCTGTGGAGTTAGATCAGGCAGGCAAGTAGATAAAATTAAAGAAATGAAGCTTACCCTAGAGGAAAGCTCAACAATAGAAACCCCATCAATAAAACAATGTCCTGTAGCCATAGAATGTAAGCTTAAGGATATCATACCTCTAGGAAGCCATGATTTATTTCTAGCAGAGGTTGTTGGTCTTCAAATTGAAGAAGATCTTATTGATGATAAAGGAAAAATACATCTTGAAAATGCAGATTTAATAAGTTATTCTCATGGCGAATATTTTCCTCTTCAAAAGAAACCTATTGGTAAGTTTGGTTTCTCAGTACAAAAAAAGAAAAATAAAAAGGGAAAATAGAAAAATCCCCTCACCATTTTATATGGTTGGGGATTTTTTATAGCTATTCTACGGCAGCAATAGCTGTTAAAATTAAAATCTTCTGAGCAAGCTCACTACTTAGTTTTTCTAGTTTTTCAGAGCTAGTGGCTTCAGTATAAAGCTTGCATAAAGGCTCATCAGCATCCGGCAGCACAAGTGCCCAAGCATCCTCATAATTAATTTTTACTCCCTCTATTAATTCTACAGAATTACAGATGTTTTCTTCAATAAGGTTTCTCATTACCTTTCCCTTCATATCCCAGGGACATGTGATATCCTGATTTTTCACATAATATTTGGGAATTTTAGATACTATACTGGAAAGAGTCTGATTTCCAGAGGCCATAAAATTTAGTATTAGCATTATAGAGCTTATTACATCAATACTCATTAAATATGCCTCTACTATTTCTTTCTTACTTGCTCCTCTCTCGTATTTGAAGTATGTGTCAAGGATATTTTTTTGTGAGGTCTTAGTCCGTATAAAGTTTACTCCACACATTTCTGCAATGTTTTCAAGAGTAGCGGATGCAGTTACAGGTGCTACAAAGGTTTTAAGCTTTGTTGATTTTAAAATAACTAGTTCATTTAGGGCATCATATATCTGACTTTTTATGAAATTACCCTTCTCGTCTACTAAAGCAACTTCTTCTCCCTCATTAGCTATACCTATGCCTAAATTTGCATTGTTTTTTCTTACTACTTCACCTAAACACACGCCATCCATAAAACAATTACATACTACTACCTCTACCTTAAGCTGCTCTAAAATGCTGCTTATAACCTTTAGCATAGTAGAATTTTTAGCACTTACTACTACCTTATATCTTTGACTTCTTATACCGTCAATATGAAGTTTGTTTACTAGCAGCCTTGAATAATATTCTATGCAATCGGATATATAGTTTACAGATTTAAAGTTGTCTGCCTTTACTCTTCTATAGTCTTCTCTTATAAAGCTATTTTCTATCTTTCTCTCCATAGCCTTATCAATATCTAATCCGTTTCCATCCATGAAATGAATATTTACCTTTTGGGGAGAATCTTCATCTATAACTACATGTATAGCACCTTGCACCCCAAAAAAGCTTGTAGTATGTCTAGTTATTCCTAAGGTCGTATATCTTAAATCATAAACTTCTATTCCCATTGATAATAACCCTGTAGCCAAAGAATATTTAAACATTTCTGCTGCACCACTGCAGCTGCAGCTAATAGCCACCTTTGAATCAGACTTCATTATTGATCCATAGGCTGAACCTAACTTAGCTACAAATTCTGGTGTAATGTCTACATTTACCTCTCCACTAATTCCCCTTTTGCCAAATAGGCTTTTGGATAATTTTCCTCCCCAAATAATACTATTTTTAACGATAGTACCTGCTTCAATTCTTTTGTTTGGCCATATCTTAACTTCAGGTTTTATTATTACTCTCTCACCCACCAAGGTTTCTTCTCCCACAGCCGCTTCTTCAAATATGGCTACATTTGATTTTAATTGAACCTTCTTACAAAGTATCGCTCCACGTACTTCACAATTACTTCCCACATAGCAATTATCCAGTACTATACTTCTTTTTATAGTAGAATTTGTTGAAATAATATTTCCTTTACTTATAACTGTATAAGGCCCTATTTCTGCTCCATCACATATTTTGCAATTCTCACCAATATACACGCCCTCAGAAATTATTGCCTTCGGACTAATATCACAGTTACTTCCAACCCACAATCCATTTTTATATTTTTCCCCTTTGATCTTTACTTTAACTAGTTCTTTTAAAATATCAAAGTGACATTTTATATACTGTTCTATGTTTCCGATATCACACCAATATCCCTCTGCTACATAGCCATACATTGGTTTCATATCTTTAAGTAATGCTGGAAATAAATCATTACTAAAATCAAATTTTATATTTTTTTCAAAGTAAGTAAATATCTCTGGCTCTAAAATATAAATTCCTGTATTAACCTTATCACTAAAAACCTCACTCCAGCTTGGTTTTTCTAAAAAGCCATTAATTCTTCCCTCTTCATCTGTCACTACAACACCATATTCTAGCGGCACTGGAACTTCCTTTAAAACTAAAGTTGCTGTAGAATTTTTACTCTTATGATATGCAATTGCTTTCGACAAATCAATATCCGTTAATGCATCACCGCTTATAACTATAAAGGTATCATCTAAAAAATCCTCAGCATTTTTTACACTACCTGCTGTTCCAAGGGGAGTTTCCTCTATAAAGTATCTCATGTTCACACCATAGTCTTTTCCGTCTCCAAAATAGCTTACAACATCATCAGGCAAGTACTGAAGTGTAACACCTATATCTGTAATACCATTTTCTTTAAGAAGCTCAACTGCATATTCCATAACAGGTTTATCCATTATTGGCATCATTGGTTTGGGGCAATTACAAGTTAAAGGTCGTAATCTACTACCTTCTCCTCCAGCCATAATAATTCCTTTCATATTATCCGCCCTCCAATTAAAATAGAATTAACTTTACATTCTTCTAAACTTATTATCTATATATATCACTAATAGCAAGGCCATCAAATTCTGTAGTAATGCAAGCATAGTTATTGCAATTTCCCCATTCCGTTCTTAGTGCTTCCTCTTTTACCATCTCATACATTTTATTGGTTTGCTCAGCAACCTTATCCCAGGTGTACTTTTCATATACATCCTTAGTTCCATTTTCTTTTACTAATCTAGATAATTCTTCGTTTTTTAAAATCTCCACTATATTATCCTTTAAACTATCAATTGCACCAGGAATTATCTTCATACCATTTAATTTATGTGTAACAATTTCTCCTAGTCCGCCTGTGTCTGACACTACTACTGGACATTCTGCAGCCATAGCCTCTAAGGCAACTATGCCAAAAGGCTCGTAAAGTGATGGAAATACTGCTGCATCTGAAACCTTATAAAGTTTATTTCTAGTTTCATCATCCATGTATCCAGTAAATAAAAACTTATGGTCTATATTAAGAGCTCTTACTCTATTCTTTAACTCTTCTGTCATATTCCCTTTTCCAGCTATAACAAATTTAGCATTACTATAATTTCTTAGTATTTCAGGGGCAGCCTCTACTAAAAGATGTATTCCTTTTTCATACACATGTCTTCCAACATAAAAAATTATTTTTTCTTCATCATAGGCATAATTCCGTCTAAATTCATGATGATCAAATTCTATATTAAAGATTTCTGGATTAACTCCATTAGGTATAATCCAAATCTTTTCTTCCGGCACATTAAATATTTCCTTTATTTCATTTTTCATATAATTGCTGCAGGCTATTACCTTCCAAGCCTCATAAGTAAGCATCCACTCTGCAGAGGAAATATATTTTTGCATTTCCGTTCTTATTCCACTATTCCTACCATATTCCGTTGCATGAATAGTGCATACCATTGGAATATTAAAAGCACCTTTTATAGCCTTAGCACTATAGGCAGACAGCCAATCATGAGCATGTATAATATCAAACTTGCCTATTTTATTGATTAATCTAATTGCCTCTTCTATCATTGAAAAATTCAAATGCATTACCCATTTTGAAAAATCCTCAGTATGAATGTTATAAGGTAAAACCCTGTAAACAAATACTTTTCCATCTTGTTCTTCTACTATTGAACTATTTTCCCTGCAGGTTATTACATGAACCTCATGGTTCATATTGCTTAAGCTTTGTGCTAAATTATAAACATGGTTAGATAGCCCGCCTACACTCTTAGGCGGGTACTCCCAAGATAACATTAATATCTTCATAATTTATTCTTGCAGTAGATTGAACATTACCTACTGCTTTCCCTCCTTTTTATTACTTCTTTTCCTTAAGGTGCTTCATATTATATATAAAGCTTTTCATAATATTCTCTAATCATTCTATCTGCTGAATATCTTTCAGCAATTCCATTTATGCTGGCACTCATCATATTCTGCCAGGTTTCCTTATCCTCATAATAAGTCTTTATTACCTTTTCCTTTAGGACCCTATAAAGACTATCCGCATCATATTGATCTTGTTCTTCAATTTTATCAAGCTTAACCCCTTCACCAATTTGCCAGCCTGTCACTTCATCCCAGCAAGCTTCAGGCCACCAGCCATCTAAAGTACTTAAATTCAACACCCCATTTATAGCTGCCTTCATTCCCGATGTTCCACAGGCTTCCTTAGTTACCCTAGGGTTGTTAAGCCATACATCTACACCTCTTGTAAGCAGTGCAGCCTTCTCCATATCATAGTTATCTAAAAAAACTACTGACTCTGAATATTTATCTCGAAACTTTAATATATTCTTTATTATTTCTTTCCCTTCAAAATCAAGTGGATGAGCCTTAGTTGAAAAAATCAATTGTATAGTCCTATCCTTAAGTAAATTATCAATCTTATCACTGTCTCTAAAAATTAAGTCTCCCCTTTTATATGGTGCAGCCCTTCTTGCAAAGCCTATAAGCAGTTTATCCTTATCTAGCTTTACGTTTTTATTCTTATATATATAATCTATTAGCTTATTTTTATTGTTCATGTGATATTCCCATATGGCTTCTTTATTTCTACAAGAAGCTATAATGCTTTTATCTCCCCAGGTTCCTATGTGGACCCCATTTGTTATGGAAATAATCTCATTCTTTTTCTCAACATCCTTCCACATATCATTTGCAATTCTCCTATGGAGTACGGATACTGCATTTGCTCTGCCTGATAATCTTAATGCTGCCGCTGTCATACTAAAAGGCTCTCCACCTATTTCCTTTATTAAATACCTGTCAAGTCCATTTAAGGCACCCATATACTCTAAAATATCTAGGCCATGGACCTCATTTCCCTCCATAACAGGAGTATGGGTAGTGAACACGATTTGTTCCTTTACCAAATTTAATGCATCCTGTGGATTAACTCCTTCATATTTTTTTTCTCTTATAAGCTCTAAAGCTGCAAATACCGCATGCCCTTCGTTAAAATGATATTTATCCACATTTATCTTCAGTGCTCTTAATGCTTTTATGCCTGCTATGCCAAGTATCATTTCCTGTGCAATTCTTTCTTCTTCAAACCATCCATATAATTGCCCTGTTATCCATCTATCTTGATTTTCAGGTAAATCTGCATCTAAAAGGTATAAATTTGCATTACCAAATGAGTCCACTAGCCATACCTTACACCACACTTCTCGGTCTCTTATTTTAACGGACACCTTTACGCCTGTATCCTTTAAAAAGTCATATTCATTATTATAAAAGCAATCTACAATTCTACCTTCATCATCAATAAATTGCTCCACATAACCTTGTTTCCACTTTATTCCTATACCTATAACAGGCAAATTATTTTCTTTAGCTGCTTTTAAATAGTCTCCTGCTAATATGCCAAGGCCACCTGCATATATTTTAAAATTTTTATTTAAACCAAATTCCATGGAAAAATATGCAACAGATTTTGTATTATTATTCATTTCTTCCCCTCCTTTTTTTGAAATTGTACATAAAATAACATACTCTTCATGTATATGCAGGAAGAATTAAAATTGTACTAGTATTCACTAAACATTTACAAATTTTAATAATTTTTAATAAAATTATTTATTAATGCAATATTTTTACTGTTATAATCGTATTGTAAGTGAAAGGGGGCGATGGGATGGAAATGAATCAATCGTCGACCACTAAGGATTACATTGAGAAGATAATTGATAAATACTCTGATATGATTATTCGTATTGCATATATACAAATGAAAAACATGAGCGACGCTGAAGATGCAGCGCAAGATGTTTTTTTGAAGCTTATTGAGAAGCCACGGTACTTTGAAAGCTCCGACCATGAAAAAGCTTGGCTTATCAGAGTTGCAATAAATCTGTGTAAAGATAGAAAGAAAATGGCATGGCTTAGAAAAAACAAAACCATACCATTGCAAGATAGCCTGTGCAATATAACACAAGAAAAGAGTGAAAAGCTGGAGGCAATAATGGAATTACCTATGAAATACCGCAGTATAATCCTGTTGTATTATTATGAGGATTATTCTATAAAGGAAATCTCAAACATTATGGGCATAAAGGAAGCAACTATCGGCTCGCAGCTCCACAGAGCAAGGGAACTGCTTAAAACAAAACTGAAGGGAGGCCTTGGTGATGAATAAGAATTTATTCATATCTGCTGTTGATGATATAAAGGCAAGTGAGGATTTTAAGAAAAGAACCAAGAAATTAATGCTTGAAAAAAGCTTAAGAAAAGCAACTATAAAAAATAGCTTGAAGAAACTCAGCCTAATTGCAGCTTCATTTTTATTGATTGTAGGTATCATAAGTGTATCAGCTAAGCATGTAATGAATTCATCGATGCCACCGATTAAACCAAGTTCTGATTGCTGCGGCGGAAGCAGCGTTTCTAATATGTTCTTATCTGATGGAATATTATATTACGCTAGATCGGGAAAAACTCTTTATCGATACAGTAACCTAACTGGGAAGAGTAGAATTGAATTAACTTTAGGTAATACTCCAAGTAATTTTATATTAGGAAATAAGGGATATATTTATTATTCCAGTGGCAGTGCAATTTACCAAAAATCTTTGAAAAATGGTATTTCAAATCAAATAGTTAAAGCCAAAAATATATGGGTAGATTTAATTGGCGGTGATAAACTTTTCTATCATATTTCATATAAAGATAGTGATGGCCCAGGTTATTCTGAATTTGAATATCACTATTATGATTTAAAAACAGGCAAGGATAATATTTTTTCCAAACGTTCTAAGGATAACTGGCATCCAATTGCTGCAGATGATATTAATTTAATTGTAGATGGAAATTCACAAAATGGTGCTGGCATTTTTGTTTTCGATCTTTCCACGGGAACAAGAAAAAAACTTGCAAGCATGCGGTCCGAGCAAGGCTGCATAATCAATGACATCTTTTGTTTTATATCGAAAGACTTATGGTCAGTAAAACTTAATGGAGATAAGTTAGAAAAAATAGCACTGCTAGGTATGGATGAAAGAGATTTTCTTATTACCGACATTACTGGTTTGGAAAATACCATTTATGTCGCAACATCATCTGCTGAGAAGAATAACATTCTAGCCTTAGATTTAAAAACAAAAAATGCAAGTACTTTAGCTATAGGTCCTAAAAGGATGTCTAGGCTTTGTACCGATGGGAAAAAACTTTATTTTTATTGCTCAGACTTTTTTGAGGAAGGATATATTGCAAGTATTCCTCTTGGCAAAGGATACTGCATAAACTTAACTAAGGAGAAGAATGTGCGTTAATACCAAATTTACGAAAAAAACTTAAAGATTTTAGAACTGTAAAAATAGTTTTTAAAACACTGAATTCAACAGAAAACGCAGAAGACACTGATGGGTATTTTTAAAGGGCATCTGCCAAGAATACATCGACCAGATTGAAAAATCTTTAATCCGCACTTCCTTCCACTCTCTATATAAAACAGCTAAAGTATATTAAATAACATGAGCAGTTCGGCCATATAACAGTTTTATTTGGCTGAACGGTGGTTATTTACTATACTTCGTAGCTTGCTTTTAAATTGAGATTGGAAGTTCTAATTGGATTTAAATTCACTAGGTAATAATTCATATAATTCCTTAATATTAATTTGAGTCTCATGTATCAATTCACCAATAGTACGGATGTTATCATATTTAATACCAACAATTTTTGTATGACATTCCGCTGGAAATGTATATCCTTCTTTTGTCCAGCTCTCTCCATTTATATCTCCTGACGAACCTTTAAATGGCACATAATAAATTTTATAATCCTCAACTGTTCCAAGATATCTTATCTCTAATTTTTTCAATTCATCTTTGGAATATCCCTGATGTGATCGGAATTCCTTTATAATCATTTCATCTTTGTCTCCAATAGTATCTTTTGCATTAATATAGCTTATCCCCTTGCATCCTATAATTATAAGTAAAACCATTACACTGAAAACCATTAACTTTTTCAAAATATCCTCTCCTTACTTTTCAAATGTTAGAAGTTCTATTGTTCCTTTTTTATCTTTTAATGGTAAACGATAGTGAACTGTATTATCATCGTTACCTTTTGTTAACTTACTGCACTTAGCTGAATGGATCTTTAGTCCATCTTTAGGTATTTCTTTACTATTAGAGGCATCAGAAATGAAAGTAATTACCTTGCTTTCATTAACAGATAATTCCACCGTTACTGAATTGCGTATTCCTTGATAAAATATAATTTTAATACTATCTTTCTTACCATTATCGGCATTAATCTTGAATTTATCTAGTCTGCCAATATTGAAAGGAGTATTCTTAAAAACAATGACTTTACCTTTAAAAAGTATAAAACAAGCTGCAAAGCTAAGCAAAAAAAGTACCCCAATTATTAAAATAATCCTTTTTGCAAAAGGTTTTAATTTCATACAAAACCTCCAAATTTAATTTATACTATTCTTCCTCATATATTAGACGCAAAGAATCATTGAATGGTTTTTAGTTTTTGTGAAATACTTGCAACAAAAATAGCGCCTAGCTATTTTGCTAGGCGCCATTTATTACTTATTTCCCTTTAATACATCTGCAATAGCAGCTATGTTTCCTAGTGAAGATATAGCTTCATTTGGAAGTATAAGCTTGTTTGCAGGGTTCTTAGCCATTTCTTGAAGAGCTTCGATTTGTTTTAAAGCTATAACAGTTTCGTTAGTACCTGATTCAATTATAGCTGTATTAACTATAGTTATCGCTTCTCCTTGAGCTTTTGCAATTTCTTCTATTGCTCTAGCCTTACCTTCAGCTTCAAGAAGTTGTGCTTCCTTTTGACCTTCTGCACGTCTTATATTTGATTCCTTTTCTGCTTCTGCTTGTAATATTTTAGCTCTCTTTTCCCCCTCTGCTCTTTCTATATCAGCTTGTTTTTGTCCTTCAGCTTGTAATATAGCTGCACGCTTATCTCTTTCAGCTCTCATCTGCTTTTCCATGGCTTGTTGAATTTCTTGTGGAGTGATAATATTTTTAATTTCTACAGATAGAATCTTTATTCCGTATGCATCTGTAACTTCATCAACTACATGTAAAAGCTCTGAATTTATTTTATCTCTACCAGATAGAACTTCATCTAGTGACATATTACCAACAATGTTTCTCATGTTAGTTATAGTTGAATAAATAATACCTGATTTATAGTTTTCAATGTTATAAACTGCATCTTTTGCATTCATAACCTTATAGAAAATAACATTGTCTATTGAAATTTTAACATTGTCTTTTGTAATAACGCTTTGTGGCTCTATATCTAGTATTTGCTGCTTTGTTGAAATTTTCTTTCTAACATAATCAGCAAAAGGTATAGTTAAATGCCATCCTGGCTCTAAAGTCTTTCTATATTGACCAAATCTTTCAAGTACGTATAAATATCCTGTGTTAACAATTTTAATTGAAGCTACAAGTAAAACTAAAAGAATTAATACGAAAATAACTAATCCTGGCATAATAAATTCCCCCTTAAATCTTTTTTATTAATAATTTATTACCTTCAATGCCAATAATTTGTACTTTATCACCTTTTCTTATAGGTGTGCCCATGTTTTTAACAGTCCAGTATATGCCATCAACCTTAACCTGAGCTTTTTCAATTACTTCTTCATCAATAGTTAAGTTTCGTCCTATATACCCTTCTTCCATGGTATCAACCTTAGGAACTGATTTTTTAATTACCTTCTTAACTAAAGGATATCCAATAGCCATTGCAATTGTACTTACCGTTAAAAATATTACCCATTCCACTCCAGTTGAAGCTCCTGCGGTATGCCCTATTAAAGCTGCTATAGCACCTATTGTAAACCAACAAAATAAAAAGCTGCTAGTTATTAAGTCAACTACCAAGGTTACTACACCTATTACAATCCACAGCATTAATCCTTCCATAGAAATCCCCCTTTCCCTGAAAATAAAGACCGTTTCATATTATAAGTATATAATATTACTCATGCATTTACCACATACTGTAAACAATATTATTCTTATAAATTTATCATGCTCTTGCCATATTTATATAATACACCTTAAGTGAACTTTTTTAAAGTTTTAAATAACATCTTAATAGGTTATTAATAACCATTTAACTCTTTTTTGTACATGCAACCTTTGTTTTTCTTATCCTTTCTTTAATTTGCTTTATAATGCAATGAAAGTAATGTTATAATAATAGATGTAATAGAGATCATAGAACGGAGTGATTTAAATGAACTTTATAAAAGTTGCAGCAGCCTGTCCTATAACCAACGTGGCGGATGTAAATTTTAATTTGAATAATATAAAGGCATGTATTGATATTTCATTAAGTGAAGAATCAAAATTAGTTGTTTTTCCCGAACTATCAATAACCTCCTATACCTGTGGAGATTTATTTAATCAACAGCAGTTATTAAACAAATCAGAGGAAGCTCTAAAAGATCTTTGTAGTTATTCAAAAGATAAAGATATTCTAATAGCTGTTGGTGCACCACTATCCTTTAATTATTGCTTATATAATTGCGCTTTCATAATATTTAAAGGAGATATTTTAGGAATTGTACCTAAAAGCTATATACCAAACTATACTGAATTCTACGAAAAAAGATGGTTTACAGAAGGAATAGGTTTAGTAAATAAAACTGTAAATTTATCTTTCCAAAGGGATATTCCTTTTGGTACTAACCTTATATTTACAAGTGGAGAATTTAAGTTTGGATTTGAAGTATGTGAGGATTTATGGGTTACAATTCCACCAAGCAGCTATTTATCATTACTTGGTGCAAACATAATTGGAAATCTTTCAGCCTCAAATGAAATTGTTAGTAAGGCGGATTACAGAAGAGGCCTTGTTTCAGGACAAAGCGCTAGATGTATGGCATCTTACATATATGCTTCAGCAGGAGTATATGAATCTTCAACAGATTTAGTTTTCAGTGGTCATTTAGTTATTGGAGAAAATGGATCTATTTTAAAAGAAAACACTAGATTCCAAAGAGATAACGAAATAATAACTTCAATAATTGATGTAGATAAGCTTAAAGCAGAGCGAATGAAAAACGTTAGTTTTAGAGACAGCGTAAGATTCTGCCCATATGAAACCAAGGAAATAAGTTTTTCATTCTCACCTATGAAAATAAATACCTTTGATAGATACATTGATAAACATCCTTTTGTTCCTTCAAATGAAGTTCAAAGGGAAGAAAGATGTAGAGAAATATTCCATATTCAAACCTCCGGACTGGCAAAGCGTCTAACTCATACTAATTCTAAAAAAGTAGTAATTGGTATCTCCGGGGGATTAGATTCTACTTTAGCCCTGCTAGTAGCAGTTAAAACCTTTGATATGTTAAAGATACCAAGAAACAATATCATTACAATTACTATGCCTGGCTTTGGTACTACTGATAGAACCTACAATAATGCTATTAATTTATGTAAAAACCTAGGCTGTGAGCTAAGAGAAATAAATATTGTTGATGCATGCTTGCAACATTTTAAGGATATAAACCATCCTGTAGAAAAGCACGATGTAACCTATGAGAACGTTCAGGCTAGAGAAAGAACTCAAATTCTTATGGATATAGCTAATAAAGATGGCGGTCTTTTAATAGGTACTGGAGATTTATCTGAACTTGCTTTAGGCTGGTGCACTTATAATGGAGATCATATGTCAATGTATTCTGTAAACTGCTCTATTCCTAAAACCTTAGTTAGGTACCTAGTTAAATATGTTGCTCAAAAAGAATTAGACGAACCAACTTCAGCAATCTTATTTGATATTTTAGATACCCCTGTAAGTCCTGAGCTTCTTCCTAAGAATGAAAGTGGTGAAATTACTCAGAAAACTGAAGATATAGTAGGACCTTATGAACTTCA
>Ga0316601_100000211_pt1 | contig 23267 bp, 16 predicted proteins | sample OWC_soil_day5_no_FD_207663 | JGI IMG/M metagenome (GOLD analysis project Ga0316601, IMG submission 207663) | Wetland soil microbial communities from Old Woman Creek delta, Ohio, United States - OWC_soil_day5_noCT | ecosystem: Environmental > Terrestrial > Soil > Wetlands | place: USA: Ohio... | reverse complement strand
CCTATCCGATCCAGTACGAGGTGATTACCGCGGCACAGATGATCGACCTGTGTTCAACGGTCGGCATGCCGGTGCATTACCCGTACTGGAGCTTCGGCAAGCAGTTGCTCGGCCAGGAGCACACGTATAAGAAGGGAATGAGCGGGCTGGCGTATGAGATCGTCATCAACACGAGTCCGTCGCTGGTCTACCTGATGGAAACCAACACCCTGCCGCTGCAGGTGCTGGTGATGGCTCATGCCGCCTACGGTCACAACGCCTTCTTCAAGGGCAACTATCTGTTCCGCCAGTTCACACAGGCCGATGGCATCCTGGATTACCTGACATTTGCGCGCAATTTCATCCTTGACTGCGAGCAGCGACATGGCTGGCGCGAAGTCGAGCGCATCCTCGATTGCTGTCACGCACTGGCGCCCTACGGCGTGGATCGCTACAAGAAGCCGACACGGCTGTCGGCGAGCCGTGAGCGCGAGCGCCTGGCGGAGCGGTTGCGCTTCGCACAGCATCACTACAACCCCGACGTTGCCTATCTGTATGAAAACGCCGAGGTCAAGCCAGAGGCCGCGGCGGAATCGTTCGATCCGCAGGAGAACCTGCTCTATTTCATCGAGAAGCTCGCGCCGAAGCTCGCACCCTGGCAACGTGAGCTCGTGCGCATCGTGCGCAAGATCTCGCAGTACTTCTACCCGCAACGGCTGACCAAGGTCGCCAACGAGGGCGCCGCCACGTTCTGGCACTACACGCTGCTGCACGAGTTATATGACCATGGCCAGGTCGATGACGGCTTCATGCTGGAGTGGCTGTCGAATCACAGCGATGTCGTCACGCAGCCGTCGTTCGACACGGAAAACTATCGCGGCATCAACCCTTACGCGCTGGGATTCTCGATCTATCGTGACATCCGTCGCATTTGCGAGCACCCTACCCCCGAGGATCGCGAATGGTTCCCGCGCCTGGCGTCGACCGATTGGGTCGAGGCGGTGCACTTTGCAATGGCGAACTTCAAGGACGAAAGCCTGATCGAGCAGTACCTGTCCCCCAAGGTGATGCGCGACCTGCGGCTGTTCGCGATCACCGATGACGAAAGCGACCGCAGCAAGTACAGCGTGCGTGCCATCCACAACGAGCACGGATACGCGCAGGTGCGCCAGATGCTGGCCGCGCAGTATCGTCCCGAGGTCCACACGCCGGCACTGGCGGTCACGCGCTTCTCGGCGGACGGGGACCGTGCGTTGTTGCTGCAGCATCGTGTCGAGCGGGGACGGCTGCTCGACGCCGAAACAGCGACCGAAGTCCTCGGCTACATCAAGGAACTGTGGCAGTTCGACGTCGTCCTGGAGGAAGTCGACGACGGCGATAACCGGCTGAAGATTCATCGGACCTAGTCCGACGAGGGAAGCGGTCTTCCTGTTACCGGGATTGATGCAGGTGCGATGACTCTTCCAGCGCGCCGTGACGACCCGGGCCAGCCGCCATCACCCTGATGCTGCCCGGCTCCCGGGGAGGCTACGCCAGCGCTCCCTGCTGACTGCGGCGGCGCGGCGAGCCCGCCGCCCGCCTTCATCCGTGCGAGACTATTCCTTGTCCCGACGCCTCGGCTGGTTTCGGGTCGCGTGGACGGGGAGAAACGACGATGAATGCACCGGCAGAACCTGCGCGGCTCGGGGCCGATCCGCGTTACGACGAGCGCCGCGAGATCCGTGCGCCGCGCGGACCATCGCTCTCGTGCAAGAGCTGGCTCACCGAGGCGGCCTATCGGATGCTGCAGAACAACCTCGACCCGGAGGTCGCGGAGGATCCGAAGCGCCTGGTCGTCTACGGCGGCATTGGCCGCGCCGCGCGAGACTGGGCGTGCTACGACGCCATACTCGCGACGCTGCGAGAGCTCGACGATGACGAATCGCTGCTGGTGCAGTCGGGAAAACCGGTCGGCGTGTTCAAGACGCATCCGGATGCGCCGCGTGTGCTGCTTGCCAATTCGAATCTGGTGCCGAAGTGGGCAACCTGGGAGCACTTCAACGAGCTCGACCGCAAGGGGCTGATGATGTACGGCCAGATGACGGCCGGCAGCTGGATCTACATCGGCAGCCAGGGCATCGTGCAGGGAACCTACGAGACTTTCGGCGAGGCCGGACGACAACACTTCGGCGGCGACTGGGGTGGACGCTGGATCCTCACCGCCGGGCTCGGCGGCATGGGCGGTGCGCAGCCGCTGGCGGCCACGCTGGCCGGCGCGGTGTCGCTGAACATCGAGTGCCAGCAGTCCCGCCTCGAATTTCGCCTGCGCACGCGCTATCTCGACAAGCAGGCGCGCAATCTCGACGACGCGCTCGCGCTCGTCAAACAGCACTGCGCGCGCAAGGAAGCGGTCTCGATCGGCCTGTTCGGCAACGCCGCCGAAGTGCTGCCGGAGCTGGTGCGGCGTGCGCGCACTGGCGGCGTGATGCCCGACCTCGTCACCGATCAGACGTCGGCGCACGACCTCGTTCACGGCTACCTGCCGGCCGGCTGGAGTGTGGAGCGCTGGCAGGCGGCGCAATCCGATCCGTCGCAGCACGCCGAACTGACCGCGGCGGCCGCTGCATCCTGCGCGACGCATGTGCAGGCGATGCTCGACTTCCAGTCACTCGGCGCGAAGGTCGTCGACTACGGCAACAACATCCGCCAGGTCGCACTCGATCAGGGCGTCAAAAACGCATTCGACTTTCCGGGTTTTGTGCCCGCGTACATCCGTCCCTTGTTCTGCGAAGGCAAGGGGCCGTTCCGCTGGGTCGCGCTGTCCGGCGACCCGGAGGACATCTACCGGACCGACGCGAAGATCAAGCAGCTCTTTCCCGCGAACACGCATGTGCACCGCTGGCTCGACATGGCGCGCGAACGCATCGCGTTCCAGGGCCTGCCGGCGCGCATCTGCTGGCTTGGACTGGGCGAGCGTCATCTCGCCGGACTCGCGTTCAACGAGATGGTGCGCACGGGCGAGCTGAAGGCGCCGATCGTCATCGGCCGCGACCACCTCGACACCGGCTCGGTCGCCAGCCCCAACCGTGAAACCGAAGCGATGCGCGACGGCACCGATGCGGTGTCCGACTGGCCATTGCTCAATGCGCTGCTGAACACCGCGGGCGGCGCCACCTGGGTGTCGCTGCACCATGGCGGCGGCGTCGGCATGGGCTATTCGCAGCACTCCGGCGTCGTGATCGTCGCTGATGGGACTGAAGCCGCCGCGCGCCGACTGGCGCGGGTGCTGGTCAACGACTCTGGCTCGGGAGTGATGCGGCATGCCGATGCCGGCTATCCGACTGCGATCGCCTGCGCGCAGCGCAACGGACTGAAGCTGCCGATGGTGAAAGCGTGACGCTGACGATCGCGCCGGGCCGCCTGCGGCTCGACGATCTGCGCCGCGTGTGGCAAGCGCCGGCACCGCTTGCGCTGACGGCCGACGCGTGGACGGCGATAGAGGCGTCGTCGCAGGCGATTCAGCGCATCGTCACGCGCGGCGATGCGGCCTACGGCGTCAACACCGGCTTCGGACTGCTGGCGAAGAAGCGCATTGCGGACGCGGAACTACAGCAACTGCAGCGCAATCTCATCCTCTCGCATTCGGTCGGCACGGGTGAACTGCTGAGTGATGACGTCGTGCGGCTGGCGCTGGTGATGAAGATCGCTAGCCTCGCGCGCGGCCACTCGGGTGTCCGTCCGCTGATCGTCGAAGCGCTGATCGCACTCGTCAACGCCGGCATCGTCCCGTGTATTCCTTCCAAGGGCTCGGTCGGTGCTTCCGGTGACCTCGCCCCGCTGTCGCACCTGACGCTGGCGCTGCTGGGCGAGGGCGACGTGCGCGTGAATGGCCTGCGCCAGCCTGCGGGTGCGGCGCTGGCCGCCGCCGGCATCGCACCGGTCGTGCTCGGCGCGAAGGAAGGGCTGGCGCTGATCAACGGCACGCAGATCTCCACCGCGCTGGCGCTGCATGGCCTGTTCATGGCCGAGCGCGTGTTCGAAGCCGCGGTGGTTGCCGGCGCCATGGCGATCGACGCCGCCAAGGGCAGCGACGCGCCGTTCAACCCGCGCCTGCACGATCTGCGCGGGCATGCGGGCCAGATCGCGACTGCACACGCCTATCGCGAACTGCTGGCTGGCAGCGCGATCCGCGCCTCGCATCTGGTCAATGACGATCGCGTGCAGGACCCGTACAGCCTGCGCTGCCAGCCGCAGGTGATGGGCGCATGCCGTGACCTGATCGCGCAGGCCGCGCGCACGCTGCTGACCGAGGCCAACGCGGTGACGGACAACCCGCTGGTGTTCGCGCGACGCGGCACGGGCACGGCCGACGAGGTCCTGTCCGGCGGCAACTTCCACGCCGAACCGGTCGCGTTTGCAGCCGACACGCTGGCGCTGGCGATCGCGGAGATCGGCGCGCTGTCGGAGCGTCGCATCGCGCTGCTGATCGACGCGACGCTGTCGGGACTGCCGCCCTTCCTGGTGCGCGACCCCGGCGTGAACTCGGGCTTCATGATCGCGCACGTCACCGCGGCGGCACTGGCCTCGGAAAACAAGTCACTTGCGCATCCCGCAAGTGTCGACAGTCTGCCGACCTCGGCCAACCAGGAGGATCACGTCAGCATGGCAACCTTTGCCGCACGCCGGCTGCACGAGATGGCGACCAACACGGCCACCATCGTCGGCATCGAGCTGCTGGCTGCTGCGCAGGGAATCGATTTCCATCGACCGCTCACGACCTCGCCGCGCCTGGCCGCCGTGCATCGGGGCCTTCGCGAGCGCGTGCCCTTCTACGAGGTCGATCGCATCCTGGCCCCCGACATCGCGGCCGCCACGGAGCTGGTGGCCGCCGGAACGCTCGGCGCGGGTTGCCGCGATCTCTTCGCACCGCTGGCGTGATCAACGGAATGGCCGCCTTCGACATGTCCATGTGGCAGGGCCGCGTCGATGACGCCGAGGGAGCACTGGGCCGGCGCTGGCACCAGGTGATGCAGCCGCTTTCGCCGATCACCGCGACGGCAACGACGGTGTTGCTGGGCTTCGCCTGCGATGCCGGGGTTGCGCGCAATCACGGCCGCATCGGCGCAGCCGAAGGCCCGCGCGCGATCCGTCGTGCCCTGTGCAATATGCCGGTGCACGAGTGCACGCACCTTGCCGACGGCGGCGATGTCGTATGTGCGGGGGACGCGCTCGAGGCTGCACAGCATGCGCTCGCGGCCATGGTTGCGCAGCAGCTCGATGCCGAACGCTTCCCTCTGATCCTCGGAGGTGGCCACGAAATGGCGTGGGGGTCGTTCACGGGGCTCGCCTCGCACCTCGCCAAGACCGAGGGAGCGCCTCGGGTCGGCATCGTCAACTTCGACGCGCACTTCGATCTGCGGCGCGACACACGCGCGACGTCCGGCACTCCGTTCCTGCAGATCGCGCAGGACTGTGAAGCGCGCGGCTGGGAGTTCCGGTACGCCTGCCTCGGTGTCAGCCTCTATTCGAATACCGAGGCGCTGTTCGCGCGCGCGCGCGATCTCGGCGTGCTGTTCCAGCTCGACGAGTCGCTCGACGCAGCACACTTCATGCCTTCGCTGCAGGCGTTCGTCGCAGAGGTCGACGATGTCTACCTGACCGTCTGCCTCGACGTGCTGCCTGCGGCCGTCGCGCCGGGAGTCAGTTCACCGGCACCACGCGGTGTCGGGCTCGACGTACTGGAGCCGATGATCGAAGCAGTCTGCTCGAGCGGCAAGGTGCGGCTGGCCGACATCGCTGAGATGAATCCGCGCTTCGACGCCGACGGCCGCACGGCCGCCGTGGCGGCGCGGATCGCCGCGCGTATCGCCAACGGAGTCGCGCGTGCACGTAGATAGCCTGTGGACCGGCACGCACCTCGCGACGATGCGCGACGCCGGCGGTTCGGACTTCGGAGTGGTGCGTGACGCCGCGCTTGCGGTGCGCGATGGCCGCATTGTGTGGCTGGGCCGGCAGATCGATCTGCCGGGCGACCTGCGCGCGGACCGCGTGGTCGAGACCGCCGGCACGTGGATCACGCCCGGGCTGATCGATTGCCATACGCACATCGTGTACGCCGGCAATCGCAGCGACGAGTTCGAGGCGCGGCTCAACGGTGCCACCTATGCCGAGATCGCGCAGCGCGGCGGCGGCATCGTGTCGACGGTGCGCGCGACGCGCGCGGCGAGCGAAGACGAATTGTTCGAGGCCAGCCTGCCGCGCGTGCGCGCGCTGCTAGCCGAAGGAGTGACGACGCTCGAGATCAAGTCCGGCTACGGGCTCGAGTTCGAGGCCGAGCGCCGGGTGCTGCGCGTCGCACGCCGCATCGGGCGCGAGCTGCCGGTCACCGTGCGCACGACCTTTCTCGGCGCGCACGCCGTGCCGCCGGAGTTCGCCGGTCGGGCCGACGCCTACATCGAGCAGGTCTGCGACCACATGCTGCCGGCGCTGGTGCGCGAAGGCCTGGTCGATGCGGTCGACGCGTTCTGCGAGACGATCGGTTTCACGCCGACGCAGACCGAGCGCGTCATTCGCGCGGCCCGGGCGTTGAACGTGCCGGTCAAGCTGCACGCGGAGCAGTTGTCGGACCAGGGTGGGGCGGCGCTCGCGGCACGCTACGACGGACTCTCAGCCGATCATCTCGAATACCTTTCGGGCGATGGCATTGCCGCGATGGCAAAGGCGGGCACCGTTGCAGTCCTGCTGCCCGGCGCGTTTTACTGCCTGCGCGAGACGAGGCTGCCGCCGATCGATGCGTTGCGCGCGGCCCAGGTGCCGATGGCCGTTGCCACCGACTGCAATCCGGGCACGTCGCCCATGACCTCGCTGCTGCTGGCAATGAACATGGCCTGCACGCTGTTTCGCCTGACGCCCGCCGAGGCGTTGGCCGGAGCGACGGTGCACGCTGCCCGCGCGCTGGGGCTGCACGACGTCGGCGCGCTCGAGGTCGGCCAGCGCGCCGACTTCGCGCTGTGGGATATCGACCGGCCGGCCGACCTCGCTTACGCGATCGGCTTCAATCCCTGCCGTGCAGCGGTGCGCTCCGGCCACGTCGTCAACAAAGCAGCACCTGCCGCATGTCCGAATCCTTGCACCGGATCGTGATCGTCGGCGGCGGTGCTGGCGGCCTGCCCCTGGCCACCCGGCTGGGCGAACGGCATGGCCGCAAGGGGCCGATCCGCGTCACGCTGGTCGACCGCAACGCGACGCACGTCTGGAAGCCGCTCTTGCACGAGGTTGCTGCCGGCCGCATGGACGCCGACGCGCATGATCTCGACTACCCGGCGCTCGCGCACTGGCACGGCTACCGCTTCGTGCAGGGTGCGCTCGCCGGCCTCGATCGCTCGCATCGGAGGATCACGCTGGACCCGGTGCGTTCGGCTGACGGCGAGGAGATCCTGCCGCGCCGGACGCTGGAATACGAAACGTTGATCATCTGCGTCGGCAGCGTCAGCAACGACTTCGGCGTGCCGGGGGTGGAGCAGCACGCGATTTCGCTCGACATGCCGGACGACGCCGAACGCTTTCATCGGCGCTTGATCGCCGCGAGCGTGCGCGCCGACTCACGTGCCGCTGCAGGCGAGCCGGCGCAGGTGCATATCGTCATCATCGGTGCGGGCGCCACTGGTGTCGAACTCGCTGCGGAGATCCGCCAGACGACCCGCGCGCACGCTGGCTATGGCCTCGAACATCTCGATCCCGCGCGCAACATACGGCTGACGCTGATCGAAGCGGCCCCACGCATCCTGCCGCAGCTCAGCGAGCGGCTGTCGACGGCGGCCGCCGAGCTGCTGGCGCGGCTCGACGTCGACGTTCGTGCCGCGCAGCGCGTGACCACCGTCGATACCGAGGGCGTCCGCACGGCATCGGGCGAGTTCTTCCGGGCCGATCTGGTCGTGTGGGCCGCCGGGATCATGGCGCCGCCCGTGCTGCAGTCGCTCGACGGACTCGAGGTCAACCGCGCCAACCAGCTGGTCGTCAGGCCGACGCTGCAATCCACGCGCGACCCCGATGTATTCGCATTCGGCGACTGCGCGGCGGCACCTTGGCTCGGACATCCGGGTTCGTTGATCCTCCCGCCGCGCGCCCAGGTTGCGCATCAGCAGGCAACACTGCTCGCGAAGTCGATGAAAGCGAGGCTCGCCGGGCGGCCGCCGCCGGATTTCCACTTTCACGACTTCGGCTCTCTCGTTTCGCTCGGCGAACTCTCGGCCGTCGGGACGCTGATGGGCCGGTTGATCGGCGGCAGCATGGTGATCCAGGGGTTGATCGCGCGGATGATGTACGCGTCGCTCTACAAGATGCATCAGGTGTCGATACACGGTGTGCTGCGAGTCGTGCTCGACTCGCTGAGCCGCCTGCTGCGCGAGCGGCTCGAGCCGCGCGTCAAGCTGCATTAACCGGCTTCGTGGTCGAGCACGCAGGCTGGCTGAAATCGGGCCGCCGCACCGTGCGTCGGGGATCGTGCCCCTCGCGCTCGACCTCGATTCGGGCGGTGTTCGCGAGCGGATTCACATGCTCGTGAATGGCCGATCAGGTGCCTCGGCACCGTGCGGTGCCGTCGCGTAGAACAGACGCAGCTTGACGCGAGGCAGCCTTTCATCAAAGCTGCCGCTTTGATGTTCCGGGAGGGACACGATGATGGCGCGCCGTGCACTCAAGACTTTGGCCGTGCTCGTCGCGGTTGCCTCAAGCCTGGATGCGGCTGTCGCGCAACAGATCACCGGCGACCCGGGGTCGCCCAGCGCGACGACGACCCTCAGCGGCAAGCAGCTGCCGCCGCCGGACCCGAAGTTCGCTGGTGTCATCAAGGAAAAGGCCTCGGAGTCGAAAGCCTGGTGGGCACCACGCGTGGTGCCGCCCAAGGGCGCGCCCAACGTGCTGCTGATCATGACGGACGACGTCGGCTTCGGCGCGCCCGGCACCTTCGGCGGCGTGGTGCCTACACCTGCACTCGACCGTATCGCAAAGAGCGGCGTGCGGTACACGAACTTCCACTCGACGTCGCTGTGCTCGCCGACGCGCGCAGCGCTGATCACCGGGCGCAACCATCATGTGGCTGGCTTCGGCGTGGTGGGTGAAATAACCACGGGCTTTCCGGGATATGACTCGGTCATCCGCAAGGAGAACGGCACCATCGGCGAGGTCCTGAAGGGCAACGGCTACGCGACCTCGTGGTTCGGCAAGAACCACAACACGCCTTTTTATCAAGCGACCCGGGCCGGCCCCTTTGACCAGTGGCCCAATGGCATGGGCTTCGAGTACTTCTACGGCTTCATGGGCGGCGACTCGAGCCAGTGGCAGCCGAACCTGTACCGCAACACGACGGCCATTTACCCGTTCGATGGCAAGCCGGGCTGGAACCTGACCACGGCGATGGCCGACGAGGCGATCCAGTACATGCGGGAGCTCAAGGCGGTCGCACCGGAGAAGCCCTTCTTCGTCTACTACGTTCCTGGAGGGACTCACGCTCCTCACCATCCGACGCCGGAATGGATCAAGAAGATCGGCGACATGCGCCTGTTCGACCAGGGCTGGAACAAGCTGCGCGAGACCATTTTCGCCAACCAGAAGCGGCTCGACATCATGCCCGCCGACGCGAAATTGACGCCCTGGCCGAAGGAGCTGCCCACGTGGGATTCCGTCGGGGAGATCGAAAGGAAACTCTTCATCAAGCAGGCCGATGTCTACGGCGCCTACCTGGCGTACACCGACTACGAGATCGGCCGCGTCATCCAGGCCGTCGAGGATCTCGGCCAGCTTCACAACACCCTGATCATCTACATCAGCGGCGACAACGGGGCCAGCGCCGAGGGCATGGTCAACGGCACGCCCAACGAATTCACCACCATGAACGGCGTTCCGGTGCCGGTCAAGGCGCAGATGCTCTTCTACCCGTTCTGGGGTTCGGACAAGACGTTCCCGCACTACGCAGCACCCTGGGCCTGGGCGATGAGCACGCCGTTCAAGTGGATGAAGCAGGTGGCGTCGCATTACGGCGGCACGTCGCAGGGGGTGGCCATGTCGTGGCCCGGCCACATCACCGACGTGGGCGGCATCCGTCGACAATTCCATCACGTCATCGACATCGCGCCGACCATCCTCGAAGCCACCGGCGTTGCGGCACCGGAGATGCTCAACGGCATTCCACAGCGCCCGATGGACGGCGTGAGCATGGCCTACACGTGGGGCAAGGGGGGCGCCGAACTCGCGTCGAAGCGCACCACGCAATACTTCGAGATGCTCGGCAACCGCGCGATCTACCACGACGGCTGGGTGGCGACGACGACTCCGGCGACGCTGCCGTGGGAACTGAGTTCCGCCAAGCCGCCCGACGTGATCAGCGGCTACAAGTGGGAGCTCTACAACGCCAAGGAGGATCCGACGCAGTTCGACGACCTGGCAGCCCGGATGCCGGACAAGCTCAAGCAGATGCAGGATTTGTTTTACGCCGAGGCGGCGAAGCACGATGTGCTGCCGCTCGACAACACGACGCTCGCGCGCTGGAACGCGCCGAAGCCGAACCTGACGGCCGGACGCAAGGTCTTCACCTACTCTGGAATCCTCTCAGGGATTCCGAACAGCGGCGCGCCGAACATCCTGAACAAGGCCTACACGATCACCGCCGAGGTGACGGTTCCCAAGGGCGGCGCAGAAGGCATGATCGTGACCGACGGCGGACGCTTCGGTGGCTATGCGCTGTTCCTGAGTAAAGGCGTTGCGGGTGTGCGCAAGAGCAAGCCGGTGTTCCTCTACAACCTGCTCGGGCTGGAGCGCACGGTGTGGGACGGGCCGGAACTCAGTGCCGGCAAGCACACCATCGTCTTCGACTACAAGCCGAGCGAGCCGGGTCTGGGCAAGGGCGGAACGGGCGTACTCAGCGTGAACGGCAAGGAAGTGGCGCGCAAGTCGATGGAGCACTCGACCCCGGTGACCTTTCCCGAGGACGAGACCTTTGACATCGGCATGGACACACGCACCGGCGTGGCTCTGGTGGAGTTTCGCTACGACAGTCCGTTCAAGTTCACCGGCACGATCAACAAGCTCACCTTCAACCTCGGGTCGGAGCAGGTGACGGCAGAAGAGCGCGAGGAGATGAAGAAGACCGTCGCCCGCGTGCGTGACTGAAGGTCGGTCCTAATCCGGGTGCCAAAGGTCCTGGGCTTGGTGTGATGAGAGGTGTGCTGGTTCTCGCTGCAATCGGTGAGGTCGCGACCGGGTTGGCATTGCTGATCGTCCCGTCGTTGGTCGGTCAGTTGCTGCTTGGTTCAGAGGTGAGCGGCCTCGCCCTGACGGTCGCGCGCGTGACCGGCATCGCGCTGATCGGACTGGGGGTCGCCTGCTGGCCTGGCCCGCCACGGGTCGGCATGCTGATCTACAGCGGGGCCGTCGCGTTGTTTCTCGCCTACGTCGGCTTTGCGGGCAGCTCGAGCGGCATGCTGCTGTGGCCGGTCGTCGCACTTCACGCGATCTTTGCGGTGCTGCTGGCCCGCGGATCATCCAGCGACGAGGCGTCGAAGCACTAGCAATTCGGGCCGCGTCCGCCGGCTGTCGGAAGTTCTTCTCTCAGTGAAAGTCCCGGCTCGACAGCGTGAGCGCGCCGAGCAGCGGCGAGTGATCCTCCAGGCGTGACGCGATCAGGTGCACGATCGGTGCGACGCCGCTCGTGACGCGCTCGACGTGGCCGTAGACGGTCATCAGTGTCGAGTGCAGCAGCGCGCGCCGGTACTTCTCGCCGGTGGTGTTCCAGACGACGACGTTCACGGTGCCGGTCTCGTCCTCGATCGTGACGAAGGTGACGCCGCTCGCGGTGCTCGGGCGCTGGCGGCAGGTGACGATGCCGGTGGTGCGCACGCGCTGCTGGTCGCGTGCGGCTCCGATGCCAGCGGCGGTGAGATAGCCCCTGGCGTTGAAGCGCTCGCGCAGCAGTGCCAGCGGATGGCGGCGCAGCGTCAGCGCCGTGTGGTGATAGTCGGCGACGATGTCCTGGCCTTCGGTCGGTGGCAGCAGGTCGACCGGGGCCTCGCGACGCGAGCGCGCAGCGAGCGGTGCGGCGCGCGGCGCGTCGGCATCGACGCCGAGCGTGGTCCAGAGCGCGCGGCGGCGGTGGCCGGTCAGCGTAGCCAGCGCGTCGGCCCTGGCGAGTGCACCGATCTCGCCGCGATTGAGCTGCGCGCGGCGCGCCAGGTCCTCGGCATCGGTGAAAGGCGCGTCGCGCCGCGCGGCCATGATGCGCTCGCCGGCCGCTTCGTTGAAGCCGCCGACGAGTTCGAGCCCCAGTCGTACGGCAGGCACCGCCGGTTTCGACGCGTCGGCGCGCGACGGTTCGAGCGTGCAGTGCCAGTCGCTCGTGGTGACGTCGATCGACCGCACTTCGACGCCGTGATTCATCGCATCGCGCACGATCTGCGCCGGTGCATAGAAGCCCAGCGGCTGCGAGTCGAGCAGCGCGGCGCAGAACGCGGCCGGCTCGTGGCATTTGAGCCAGCTCGACACGTAGACGAGCAGTGCGAAGCTCGCCGCGTGGCTTTCTGGAAAGCCGTATTCGCCGAAGCCCTGGATCTGCCGGTAGATCTGCTCGGCGTACTCGCTGGTGTAGCCGCGCGCCAGCATGCCGCTGATCAGTTTGTCGCGGAACGGCCCGATGCCGCCTTTGCGCTTCCACGCGGCCATCGCGCGGCGCAGCTTGTCGGCTTCGCCCGGCGTGAAGCCCGCCGCGACGACCGCGAGCTGCATCACCTGCTCCTGGAAGATCGAGACGCCCATCGTGCGTTCGAGCACCGAGCGCACCGCCTCGGACGGGAAGGTCACCTGCTCGAGCCCCTGCCGCCGCCGCAGGTACGGATGCACCATGCCGCCCTGGATCGGTCCGGGACGCACGATCGCGGTCTCGATGACGAGGTCGTAGAAGCAGCGCGGCGCGAGCCGCGGCAGCATGTTCATCTGCGCGCGGCTCTCGACCTGGAACACGCCGAGTGAATCGCCCTGGCACAGCATGTCGTAGACGGCCGCATCCTCCGATGGAATGTCCTGCAGCCGCCAGCGAAGACCGGTCGGCGGGCTCCCATAGAAGCGCTGCAGGTGATCGAGTGCACGCCGCACGCAACTCAGCATGCCGAGCGCGAGCACGTCGATCTTCAGCAGACCGAGCGCATCGAGGTCGTCCTTGTCCCACTGGATCACCGTGCGCTCGTCCATCGCGGCGTTCTCGATCGGCACCAGCCGGTCGAGCCGCTCGCGCGCGATGACGAAGCCGCCCGAGTGCTGCGACAGGTGCCGCGGAAAACCGATCACCTCGATAGCGAGTTCGGCGAGCTGCGCGATCACCGGGTTGGCTGGATCGAAGCCGGCTTCCTCCAGCCGCTGGCCAATGATGCGCTTGCCATCCCACCACGCCATTGTCTTGGCCAGACGGTCGACCTGGTCGAGCGACAGGCCGAGTGCCTTGCCGACGTCGCGCAGCGCGCCCTTCGGCCGGTAGGTGTGCAGCGCCGCGGTCAGTGCCGCGCGATGCCGCCCGTACTTGGCGTAGATGTACTGCATCACCTCTTCGCGACGCTGATGCTCGAAGTCGACGTCAATGTCCGGCGGCTCGTTGCGCTCCTTGCTGATGAAGCGCTCGAACAGCACGCTCATGCGCGCCGGGTCGACCTCGGTGATGCCGAGGCAGTAGCACACCGCCGAGTTGGCCGCCGAGCCTCGCCCCTGGCACAGAATGCCCTGCGAGCGCGCGTAGCGGACGATGTCGTAGACGGTCAGGAAGTAGGGCTCGTAGCGCAGCTCGGCGATCAGCCGCAACTCGTGCTCGACGATGGCCTGCACTTTCTCCGGCATGCCGTCGGGGTAGCGCGTCTTCGCTTCCTCGTAGGTGGCGCGCCGCAGCCAGGTGGCCGGCGTCTCGCCGGGCGGCACGATCTCCTCCGGATACTCGTAGCGCAGCTCGTCGAGCGAGAAGGTGCAGCGCTCGGCGATCGCCTGCGTCTGCATGAGCAACTCCGTTGGATAAATGCGGGCGAGCCGATAGAGCGGCCGCAGGTAGCGCTCCGCGTTCGGCGCCAGTTCGCGTCCGCACTGCGTCAGCGGGATCTTCATGCGCACGGCAGTCAGCACGTCGTGCAGGCGCTTGCGGCGACGCGTGTGCATCTGCACGTCACCGGCCGCGACCAGCGGCAGGCCAGTCGCATCGCTGATCGACTGCAGCGTGGCTAGATGCACTGCATCGTCCGTGCTGCGCGTCAACTCACAGGCGATCCAGCTCGCGCCGGGCTTGAGGCTCGCAAGCCAGCGCGCTTCGTGTTCGACGCGCACTATGTCGAGCGGCTCGCGCCACGTGCGCAGCGGCAGTAGCAGCACGAGCACATCCTTCAGCCAGTCGGCGTGCGCCTCCAGGTCGGCTGCACTCAGACGGTAACTGCCCTTGATCGCCTGACGTCGTGCCAGCGTGACCAGCTGGCTGAGGTTGCCGTAGCCGGTGCGTGCCTGTGCCAGCAGCACCAGCTTGGCACCCGCGACGGCCTTGCGGCCAACGCCCTCGGTCAACTGGATCTCGGTGCCGTGGATCAGGCGGAACGACCGTGCGAGTTCATCGTGCTCACGCGCCTCCTTCAAGGCCAGGTGCGCGCGCACCGAACCGGCGAACGAGCATTCGTCGGTGATCGCGAGCCCGGCGTACTCGAGCGCCAGCGCGCGCTCGACCAGTTCCTCCGGATGCGACGCGCCGCGCAGGAACGAGAAGTTCGACAGGCAATGCAACTCGGCGTAGCAGGGCGTCATCGCACCTCACGCAAAGAGGCCATGCAGGAACCAGCCGTGCGGCGCGGCCAGTTCGCGGAAGATCCACAGCCAATGGCCGCGGCCATTGCGGGCGACGAAATAGTCGCGATGCACCGCCTTGGCACCGATGCCCATGTCCCACCAGCCGCATTCGATGCGCTCGGGCCCGGTGACCAGTGTCAAAGCGTCGGGACAGAGTGGTTCGTCGTTCTTCATCGACAAGGGTTGAGGCGCAGGCAGCAGCAGCAGTGGGCGCGGTTGGGACGGCAGCGCAGGGGTTTTCACAGGGTCGCCGTCGATCGATACCGGCACCGCGCGCCAGGCTCGCTCCGGGCGGTGATCGTCGACGACCTGCAATTGGAATACCCGCTCGGAGCCGAGGCGCGCATGCAGCGTCTCCGCCAGTTGCAGCCAGTCACTGCCGCGGGCCGCATCCTGCGCCGGCGGCAGCAGGCTGGCATTGCAGGCCGCGAACGGATGCAACTCATCGACTGCCAGCGCCAGCGTGATCGCCGGTGCCGGCAACGTCACGCGTGCCAGTCGCTCGTTGAGCAGCGCGGCCAGCCGCTTCGCGTCACGCTCCGGCGCGGCCAGTGCCAGCGTGACGATCGTCGGCGGCACCGGTCCGTTGCGGCGCTCGCTGTGCGTGGCGGAAAACACCAGCGTCGTTGCGCCGGCATTGCGCCCGCGCAGGAAGCCTTCGAGCGAGGCGAGCAGCCGCCGCGCCGGGAACATCAGCTGCGCGGTTTCGCTGAAGTCCGCTGGCAGTTCGATGCGCGCCGTGAAGCGCGCGGGCGGCACGTACAGCGGCTGCGGATCGGCGCGCACGCCGAGCACGCGGTCGAGGTCGTCGAGCCGCTCAGCGCCGAAGCGCCTGGCGAACGCATCGCGCGGCAACTGCAGAAGATCACCGATCGTTGTCAGGCCGAGCGCACGCAGCGTTTCGTTCGTCGCCGCGTCCCATTCGAGCAGGGCGAAAGGCAGGCGCTGCAGATCGTCTACGTCGACCCGGGCCGCATGCGCCAGCGCACACACTCGCGCCGTGCGGGGCGCGGTCGCATAGGCGCAGGCGGCGCGATAACCGAGTTCGGCGAGGCCGGTAGTGATCGCGCGATGCAACGGCGTGCGACCGCCGAAGAGGCGCTCGCTGCTCCCTGTCTCCAGCAGCAGCCCATCGGGCTGCAGCACCACGTGCGATGAGAATTGGTAGGCCCAGCCGGCGATTTCCTCGAGCGCAGCCTGCTCGCGTTCAAGGCTGCGTTCGAGCGCGATCAGCTCGCACGCCAGCGCCTGCGCTGCAGCGAGCTTCATGCCGGGAGCTACACCGGCGGCCTGTGCGGTGGCATTGCAGTGGATCACGGCCACGCGTTGCGGCGCGCCTTCGACGATCGCCAGCGGCAGCGTGCCGTCGATGGCGCGCTCGGCCAGCTGCAATGGCAGCGCAGGCAGGATGAGGGCGAGCCACAGGGCCACGGTGCTGCACGGGCGGGTGCCCGCTGGATATCAGGAACGCCGCATCAGGCCAGCAGTTCGTCCAGCGGGCGCGGTGCGCCGAGCAGCGCGGTGGCCGCCGGCATGGTGCGGGGCAGCGCCGTATCGGCTTCGACACGGGCCTGCTCCCAATGCGCGGGCCGCAGTTGAAGCGTGATCGGATCGAGCAACGGGCGGCCACGCCGCTTCAGCAGGGTGACTTGCAGCTGCGCACCGGCGCTGGCCAGCTGCAGTCGCAACATGGCAGGCGAGGGCGCCTGTGCCTCGCGTGTCGAGCGCAGCACGAAGGCCAGCGCCTGGTGGCTCTGTGCCAGCAGGTGCAGCCGGCGCAGCGCGCGGAAATCGCCCTCGCCGCTGGCATGCGGCAGCCAGCCGACCACCGCGCCGAGATGGCGCGCACGCAGCGATTGCTCGACGGCCCACAGGCTTTCGCGCGGCGTCGCCGGCTTCACGAAGATCGTGCGCGCCAGATCCAGCCCGGCGGTAGCGAGCGCCGGCGCATATGGCACCGCCTGTGCTTCGAGCGAACGCGGCGTGGCGCGTGCCGCATCCACGGGCAGCACCCACACCGCGCTGCGGCGCGACTGCGCGAGTTGCGCCAGTGACGGCGCCAGCAGCGACAGTTCGCCGATGCCGGCATCGTCGGTCAGCAGTTCGATCAACTGTCCCAGCGGCCAGCCGCCACCCGGAAGTTCACGGTCGAGTTCGGCAAAGCCGCTGGCGAGCGTCGGACCGCCGGCGTCCTCGGCCGGCAGCTCGTCTGCACGCCAGAGCGGCGCACCACCGGCGGTTTGCAACAGGGAAAGCAACTCCGTGGCCGCACGCATGTGCGTCCTCCTCAGAAAGTGAACGGCGGGTGGGTGAAAAACCGAGGTGGCGACTGAAGCGGGCTTCAGAGCGACGGTCGTATCACCCCGACGGCAATGCCCTCGATCGCAAACGGCTCGCGCCGCAGGTCGACGATGATCGGCTCGAAATCCGGGTTCTCGGCGATCAGCTCCGCGCGTGCGCCGCGCAGCTTCAGCCGCTTGACGGTGACATCGTCACCGAGGCGAGCGACGACGATCTGCCCCGACTGCGCCTGCGCGCGCTTGTGCACGGCGAGCCAGTCGCCATCGAGGATGCCGGCGTCGCGCATGCTCATGCCGCGCACTTCGAGCAGGTAATCGGCGCGTGGCTTGAAGGTGTCCGGATCCACGGCAGGATGCGCGAGCACGTTTTCCTGCGCCAGCAGCGGGCTGCCCGCCGCGACCTTGCCGATCAGCGGCAGGCCGACTTCCTGGGCCGCGGCCATCAACTCGCGCACGCTGTCCTTCAGGCGAATGCCACGCGAGGTGCCGGCGACGAGTTCGATCAGCCCCTTTTTGGCCAGGGCCTGCAGGTGCTGCTCGGCCGCGTTGAGCGAGCGGAAGCCGAAGGCACGTGCGATCTCGTCGCGCGTGGGCGGGGCGCCGCTCTCGGTGAGCGCCTGGCGGATGAACTCGAGGATCTCCGACTGGCGCGGGGTGATGGGTAGCGAAGCATGCGGCGGCGATGCAGACGAAGGCGTGGCCATCAGGAACCTCTCGGGCGGTGCGTTACTGTCAATGTATACAGTACTGAACGGAATAGCAAGGGGGTGGCTCGGAGCAACGCAGGGAATCGAGCGGCGAGGCCAGCCCCGCGGCGCTGCTGGCGAGCACGTGCGTGTAGATCATCGTGGTCGAAACGTCCGAGTGGCCGAGCAGTTCCTGCACGCGGCGGATGTCCACGCCCGCTTCCAGCAGGTGCGTGGCAAAGGAATGGCGCAGCGTGTGCGCGGTGACTTTCTTGGGAATGCCGGCCTGCGCCACTGCGGCGGCCAGGGCGCGCGACACGCGTTGCTCGTAGAGGTGATGGCGGCGCTCGATGCCACTGCGTGGATCGACCGCCAGCGCTGGCGCCGGAAACACCCAGTGCCAGGCCCAGCTCGACGCCGCGCGCGGGAACTTCGCTTCGAGTGCCTGCGGCAGCCAGACGCCGGCGCGGCCCATGGCGCGATCCTCGGCCCAGACTGCTCGCGACCGCACCACCTGTGCGCGCAGCGCGTCCCGCAGCGAGGCCGGCAGCATCACTACGCGATCCTTTCCGCCTTTGCCCTCGCGCACGACGATCACACTGCGGTCAAAGTCGAGGTCCTTGATGCGCAGGCGCAAGCCTTCCATCAGGCGCAGGCCGGTGCCGTACAGCAGTTGCGGCACCGGCGGGTCATCCGATGGCAGGGCAGCGAGCAGTCGCGTCACTTCGTCACGTGACAGAACCACCGGCACGCGCACCCGCTGCCGCGGCCGGCCGATGGCCTGCATCCAGGGCAGCTCGACGCCGAACACCTGCCGGTACAGGTAGAGCAGCGCGCATAGCGCCTGATGGTGCGTGGACGGCGACACCTGGCGCGCGGTGGCCAGATGCGCGAAGAAAGCTTCCACCTCCGGCCCGCCCATCTCCTTCGGGTGCCGCAGTGCATGAAAGTGCACGAAGCGCCGCACCCAGTGGACGTAGCTCTTCTTGGTCTTTAGGCTGTAGTGGTCATAGCGGATGCGCTCGCGCAGCTGATCCAGCAGCCGGGTTGAACGCAGCGGAGGAAGGGAGCCCATGGACGCACCTCCATTGATACTGAATATTCATACAGTATCGCGCTGGAAGTCAAGTATTGGCGCGCGTTCGCAGGGGGTTGGGGTCCCAGGTTATCCGGCGACGGCCGCCTTATCCGGTATCCCGTCAACGACTAAATCGAGTTAGAGCGCCCATGACCGTCGCCCGCACAGTGTTCTGCCTCTCCTTGGTGGCGACGCTGTTCTGGGCTTTTGGGTTCGCCGTGGCATATCTCGCCGGTACGGAGCCTCCGCTCTTGTCCTACGCGGTACCGGCCATTGCCGTAGCCTGGATTTCGGTGTTTGCCATCTTTCGCGCTTGGCCTCGTTTCCTTACGGTTGACCCTGGCACAACTGGCCGCTTTCTGCGCGCAGCCGTGGCATGGACCGTCGTCGCTTACGTTGGCGGTGCACTGCTAGTCGGTGCCCTGGCGTACTGGTTTCTGAAGCCCGACGCTCACTCGTCTGAAATTCTGCGTAGCGAGGCCTCGCTTGCGGCATACATTTCTGCGTTGTGGTTGCCGCTCTGGTTTGCACCTGCCGCTGGGCTGTGCCTGGGCTGGTGGCATCTAGCGGGCGGTGTGCGCTCTAACAGCACAATCGAGAGGGACGCACGCAAGAACGGCGTGCGCCCCTCATCGTGAACGTTAGGTGCCATGCTCAAGATCGCTGCGTTCCTGCTTATCGTTGCGTTGACCTACTCGGCGCCATCGGTGGCGGCGGAGATTTCGCGGACTGATGCTGTAGCAATTGCACTTCGAGAGGCCGGTTGTCGCAAGGCTGAAGATTGCGATGTCCGTGGTGGACTGAAAGACGGAAAGTGGGTCTTTGTTGTGTGGTTCGTGATGGGTCGGAACGCTGACGGTTCTCCTCAGTTCGCGCCCGGTGGATGGGTCGGGCTCACGCTCAATGCACAGGGGGTAGTCATTGATCGCATGCCTGGCGCCTAACCCGTCGCTCAACACGGACGCCCACCAGCGGGCATTCAGCCCGCCGGTGGTCGCCGGTTAGCTTGTTCGTTAGGCGACACAGGGTGAGCGCCTCGCGAATTGGGCTCGTGCCCTTGGAGCCAGACGGCGAGCGGCTCGTCGCGTTTCTCGATCGGAGGACACCATGGGTCTCTTGACCTTCAGTATCAACGTCACCCTGGACGGCTGCGTCGACCACCAGGAAGGAATCGCCGACGACGAGACGCACGCCTTCTTCACCGGCCTCATGGACGAGGGCGGGGCGATGCTGTGGGGCCGCGTCACCTACGAGATGATGGAGAGCTACTGGCCAGCGGTCGCCCGCGGCGACGCGGAGGCACCGCCGGCGATGCGCGAGTGGGCGGTCAAACTGGAGGCCAAGCCGAAGTACGTGGTGTCCTCGACGCGAAAGGACTTCCCGTGGACCAACAGCCACCATGTCGCTGGCGACCTGCGCACGGGCGTACAGCTGCTCAAGGACGCGACCCCGGATGGCGTGCTCCTCGGTAGCGGCAAGCTCGCGACCGAGCTGGACCGACTGGATCTGATCGACGAGTACAAGTTACTCGTCCACGCCAGGATCGTCGGCCATGGCCCGACCCTGTACGAGAGCGGGTTACCCAGCACGCGACGGCTCGAGTTGATCTCGGCGAGGCCGCTCCGCAGCGGCGCGGTCGCCATGCACTATCGGCGCGCGCGCTGACTCGGAGATGGGTCATGTCGCCTAACAACGCGCTGCACTCGGACGGGCCTCGCGTTGCTCGGCCCGCCGGTGAGCGCGGGCGTTAGGCATCACAAATGTCACTCTTCCTCGCATTCCTTGTAGCTGCAACGATCCTTGCGTTCACGCCAGGGCCGGGCATCGCGTACGTCGTGGCGCGCACTGTCTCCGGCGGCCGAGCCGAGGGGCTTGCATCGTGCCTCGGAACTGCGCTGGGCGGAATGCTGCATGTGTTGGCAGCCGCGTTCGGACTCTCCGCAGTTCTGGCTACCTCCGCATTGGCTTTCTCGGTCGTCAAGTACGTGGGTGCCGCGTACCTCATCTATCTTGGTCTTCGGCTCTTGCTGAGCAAGCGGCCAGCCGAGCTGCCCGAGCCAGCGCCTGCGCTGGGCTTTCGCCGCGCATTGCGCGACGGGGCGGTGGTCGAAGCGCTGAACGTCAAGACAGCCATCTTCTTTCTCGCCTTCTTGCCGCAGTTCGTCGTCGTAGGTGAACCTCTGGTGCCGCAGTTGCTGCTTCTTGGCACCATCTGCGTGGCGCTAAACACCGGCGTTGACGTTCTCGCCGCGTTCGGGGCATCTCGCTTTCTGGGTTCAGGCGTTGGCAGGGCGGCGCGCGAACGTTTGCTCACGCGCGCTTCGGGTGTCACGATGCTGGGGCTTGGGGTCTATCTTGCGGCCGCCAAACGCGACGCCTAACCCGTCGTTCCGGCCGACCGCCTACGGCGGCGGCTGAACTCCAACGTTAGGCCCCTGAAGTAGGAGCGATGGCATGAGTGACGGAGTTCAAGCAGCGCTCATTGGTGCTTCCATCGGCGGGCTCATCGCGTTAGTAGGCACGATGCTTTCCGCCCTATTCGCAGATCGTCGGCTTCGAGCCGAGGCTCTCAAGCGCGACGTCGAGTGGCGCCGAGAGAAGTGCAATGAGGCATACAGCCAAGCAATCTACTTTCTGTTCAAATTGCAGAGCAGAGCGAGTTCAGACGGTCTCACGGACGAAACAGCGATCGAGAACCTTAGCGAAGCTCAGCGATACCTGTCGTTGTTGCAGGCGTACCACCCTCGAGCTGAAGAACGCTCAAAGCTGAGCGGCGCGGCAGAGCATCTGAAGGCTTGCGCGAAGGGGTCAGTCGCCATCGCTTTGGCCGCAGAAGCTGCTAGGAACGTAGTAGAGCATTCGCTGCATTCCACCTGGAGCCCGACAGTTCGGCAGTCGTAGTCTTCCGTGCAGGCGCCTAACCCCTCCATCGAGCGGACGTTCCAAAGGCCGCTTCGCGCCCTTTGGCCCGCCGCTCATGTCGAACGTTAGGCGCCGCATGAGAACCGCGCCCCGGTGAGTCTCTAACCGGCAGTACGGGCGCTCTAGACGCCTGCTCCCGCCCAGCCGTTGTTGCCTCGGGTGAGTCCCGATAACATCACCCGCGCTGCGTCCGCAGCGATCCCAATGGAGGTGGTCATGCGATTTGTGAATGTCAGCGGCATCTTTGAAGCCGGACTCATCGCAGCCGGCATCGCGCTCTCACAGCAGGCTCCCCCGACGGAGAACAAGGGGGTTGCGGTGAAACCTGTCGGGGCGATGAATCTAGGAAGTGAAATCGATGGCATGTCGGGTCGGCAGCTTCGGATGCGCTTCATTACGATGGAGCCCGAAGGGCACTTTGCTGTGCCCAATCACAAGGACCGACCCACCTTGGAATACATCTTGGCGGGGACGGTGATCGAGTACCGCGATGGCGTAGCAAAGGAATACAAGGCCGGTGATGTGGTGCTCGCCGACAAGAACACGACGCACTGGTGGCAGAACAAGGGCACCGAACAGGTCGTGTTCCTTCCCGTCGACATCTTCAAACCATAACGCGCAGCGTTAGCGTCGCGCTGGACAGTTCTCGGTTTGAGGTGTTTTGCCTAACTTTGCGTTCAAGCGCCGACGCCCTGCGGGCGCGGCACACCTCTGACGTTAGGCGTCACGATGCAGGCCTTCGTCTGCTCTTTCGATCGAGCTCAGGTTGCGTACGAGGCCTTGGGATCGTCAAGCACATCCCTCGTCCTCGTACACGGCTGGTGTTGCGATCGCACGTACTGGGACCTACAGATCGCGCCGCTTGCCACCCGGTGGCGTGTAGTGCGCCTTGACCTTACAGGCCATGGTCAGTCGGACTGCGGGCGCACCGACTGGACTATGGCCGCGTTCGGCGCAGACGTGTCTGCCGTCGTCTCAGCCACAGGCCTCACCAACGCCATTCTTGTGGGTCATTCCATGGGTGCAGACGTCGTCTTGGAGGCTGCGCGTCTGCTGAAAGGCCGCGTACGCGGCCTGGTCTGGGTTGATCAATACAACCAACTCTCGACGTTCATGTCCGAAGCCCGAGTGCAAGAGCGCATAGCCCCTTTCCGTGCCAATTTCACCGCAACTACGCGCGCATTCATTCAACGAGCGTTTTCGTCGGCGTCGGACTCCAGCTTGATCGAGCGCGTGGCTGCTCACATATCTTCAGCCCCTGAATCTATAGCGCTCGCAGCTCTTGAGGCGACGTGGCACCACGGTCGTTCGGTTCCTGACCTCTTAGCTGAACTCGATCTCCCCGTCGTTGCCATCAACGCTGAGCGCCCATCGACTGACGTTCTTTCCATGGAGCAGCACGGAGTCGAGGTGCTTCTGATGCCGGGTGTCGGGCACTTCCCTATGCTGGAGAACCCGAGCGATTTCAAC
>Ga0316601_100000210_pt1 | contig 23287 bp, 24 predicted proteins | sample OWC_soil_day5_no_FD_207663 | JGI IMG/M metagenome (GOLD analysis project Ga0316601, IMG submission 207663) | Wetland soil microbial communities from Old Woman Creek delta, Ohio, United States - OWC_soil_day5_noCT | ecosystem: Environmental > Terrestrial > Soil > Wetlands | place: USA: Ohio... | reverse complement strand
CAAACTCTCAATTTAAAAGTTTGATTCATTTAAGCTCAATACTTAAATTAATTTAGAAGCTCTCGCTTCTCAAAGAATTGCTGGTTCGTTATTTATTATTCTGTTTAATTTTCAAAGACCATTTTGTAACTTGTCACCACTTGGCGACTTATACATCTTATCATCTTCAACTTGCTTTGTCAACAACTTTTTATGTTATTCGACATCAAGTTTGTTTCGATGAGTTACTGCGTTTCGCAGCAACAGGTAATATCTTATCACAGATATTCGATTAAATATAGTAGTTATACGCCAATAAACAAATATATGCTTATATTACTCTTAAAAGCTTAATATTACTCTAGATATCTTGTAATGACACACTAGGCATAGTAGTTTATAAAGATTATATAGTATTAAAAAATCCTATGGTAACTTACGATTATTTACCACAGGATTTTTTTATTCTACATTATTTATTATGTAAAGAGTTATATGATCTCTCCATTCTCCATTAATATAGAGATACTTTTCATTTATACCAAGCTCTTTAAAACCGCAAGCCTTTAGCACTGCCTGAGACTTTATGTTTTCAACCAAAGCAGAAGCTTCTATTCTATGTAGTTCTAATTCTTCAAAAGAATACTCGAGTAAGGTCTTTAATGCATCCTTCATATACCCTTTCCCTTGCTCATTCACGTCAATAGAGTATCCAACAAAAGCACTTTTAAAAACCCCTGAAACAATATTGGATAATTGTATTTTTCCAATAAACTTATTGTTTTTGTATATTCCAAAGTTTATACTCGTACCAACTAAAAACTGTCTATAATTCTCCATTAAAATTTTTTTCTGCGCTTCTATTATATAGAAGCTTTCATCTCTTGTTGGCTCAAAAGGCCTTAAATGCTCCTTATTTCTTATATAATAATCACAGACTTCTTCAGCATCATCCGGTGTTAAAACCTTTAATTCAACTAATCTTCCCTGTAATCTCAATATTCTATGCTTATTGCTTACCTCATAGTTATCTACATCTATTCCGAAAATCAATTCATCTTTAAATATATTATTAGCTATAATAGTATTTGGAGTGATACCTTCTAATTGAAATCCTATATCTACCAAAGCATGAAAATTCACTTCTTCATCCACAACTATATTTACTTTATACATATTCATATTCTTAAATAGAATAACAAGTAGTACTCTAAGAGTGTCCTTTAAATATTCATAACTTTTTTCAGCAGCTCTATACACTTTAATTCTTGCTGTACAATGCCTGTTTTCTTTAGCAAGCTCTAGTATAAATATCCTTCCTAAAGTTATACCTGAATTATCCTTTATAATATACTCACTGTCACTACCTCTTGCTAATTCTAAGGTTACGCTGTTCCCCTTTAACATATAATTCTCTCCTATTGTTCAGTTTATATATAAACCCTTAATAACTATATACTTATTAAATACTAAAACACTCTTTTGTGTTTCTATAAATTATATATACATTTACTATTGATAGCATTAAACTAATTGGAATAATATAAAATGCTAAGTGGGCACCCACCTTATCATTTAATATTCCCATAAAAAAGTTCATAATCATATTAATTGTAGATGCAAAAGTAATAACCGCACCAGTTGTATAATCTGGATTCTCCTTGAACACCTTCCTTACAGAAAGTACTATGGTTGGGAACCCTATTGCAAAGAACAATCCAGATATAGATATTATAATCATACCTTGCTGTCCCATAAAAATCCCTAATGAAAATAATACAAGTGCAATAATCAAGGAAACAATAACTGTATTTAGATATCCTGTTTTTTCTACTACAAAACCACCTAATAGTCTTCCAACTGTAAATATCCCAAAGAATAATGCTAAATAAAAGGAACTTCTGCTTTCATTGTAGTTATAGACCTTATTCATAAAGTTTACAAACCAAGTGGCAGTAGCAATTTCTGCAAAAACATAAAAGCCTAACCCTGCTGCATAAAAATAAAAAAGTTTATTTCTAAATATCTCAAGGTTATTTGCTACTTTATTATGCTTGTTCTTATGGGTCTCAGGCATTTTTATAAACATAAGCAAAATTAAAAATACCATTGCAATGACCGCTTCAGCTAAATATACTGTTCTCCAGCTTATTCCGTTAGATATTAGTATACCTGATGTTCTTTGAGCAATGGTGGAACCTAAACCATAACAGAAATGGGTTACATTCATTAGTACCGCTTGAAAACTCATAAATAAAATTGGTACTAAAGTGTTGGTAGCGATTCCTGTAAGTGCTAATCCTACATTCATTATAAACATAGCAATTAATAACAGTGGAAATACATACGTTACCGATAATAATCCTAACGAAGCTATTAAAAATATAAAACCTAACATAAACACCTTTTTTTGACCCAATCTCTCGCATAGTCCTCCCCCTATAAAGGTAGAAAGAATATACCCTAAGGAAGATGCTGTAATCATTAAGCCTATACTGGCATCATTTATAGAAAATTCCCGTTTAAAAGCTGGAATAAATACACCTCTTACATTTTCTATAGTGGCTACTAAAACCATCATTGCAAATATAAATATTATCGCCATAACATTTGATTTATTCTTCATATAATCACCTCAATTAATGTACATTATACCATAACCAATAAATATTTAACCACATTTCACTTTTATTTGTAACTAAACTTAGTTTTACCAAAGTGGATAAAAAACTCCCGTTGTGATAAAATATAGCCATAAATTATTTGGAAAGGCTTATGGTGAAATAAAATGAATAAGCAATCAATAAGTAAATTAAACCTATTTTTAATGGGCTTAACAAATAGATATAGTGAAAACACAGCAATATTTAAAGGAATAAATGTTACATACTTAGCAGGTTTAAAAGAATTTAAAGGAGTAGGAAGCTACGACAATAACAAAATTAAATTTAACTTTAATGGCAGAACTGAACTATTTAGCTTAGATGAATTATTAGATAAGATATGCAGGGATAGTGAAAACTACGATGCTGTATCCTTAATCTATAAAGAAAGAGGTACAGATATACTCATCTCTGCCGACAATAAAAACGTTAAAATGAGCAATGTAGAAGTAACTGAAGAGGAAAAGGAGCCTTCTCACACTTCTGGTGAAACTTCTACTTTATTAAATAGAGACTACTATATTAAAGTAGGAAAAGCAGATGCTCTTCTTAAAGAGATTGGAATAATGACTAAAGAAGGAAAAATTAAAAACGATAAAATTAGAAAGTATAATCAAATAGATCATTACGTAGAATTATTAGAGGGGGTATTAGATAAACTTCCTCAAAACCAGATAATAAATATACTTGATTGCGGTTGTGGCAAATCTTATTTAACCTTTGTCTTAAACCACTATCTTACAGAAGTTAAAAGAAGAAAGTGTCATTTTATCGGATTAGATTACTCTGAAAGTGTTATTGAGTCCTCAAAAAAAATGGCTAAAAATCTAGGATATAGAAACATGGAGTTTCATGCTCTAGACATAAATAACTATGAACCTAACAAAAAAATTCATTTGGTTTTATCTCTTCATGCCTGTGATACAGCTACCGATATGGCCCTTGCTCTTGGAATAAAGGTTGATTCCGACGTAATAATAGCTGTGCCTTGCTGCCATCGTGAGCTTTTAAATCAATATTCTTATGAACCCTTTAAGAATATTATTAAACATGGCGTATTCAAATCTAGAATGGCAGATATTTTAACAGATGGCATGCGTTCACTTATGTTAGAAGCAAAAGGCTATGATGTTTCTGTGGTGGAATATATATCACCATTAGAAACCCCTAAAAACCTAATGATAAGAGCTATAAAAACTAAGGAAGAAAATGAAAAAGCCTTTGATGACTACATGAAGCTTTTAACTTCACTTAATGTTTATCCAGCATTATATGATTTTTTAAATCAGTGGGATTAATATTTAAATTAGATGGGGGGAACCAAATTCCTATAAGGAATTTGCATACATTATATGAAAAGAATTATTAAAAGACGTACAATCGTCCTTATAGTATTATGCGTACTGCTTGGCTTGTATTTAGGCTATCTTATTTTTGTAGGCCCTAAAAAAGAAAAGGCCACTTGGATTGTACCTAACATAAATGATACATCAAATAAATTTATATCAAAAGAAACCTTAGTAAATGAAATTCGACAAAAACAGGATTTGATTACTTTGGAAGTGGACATGACTGAAAAAGTTATTTTGGACAACAGTTGGGGAGATATCAGCATATTTAAAAAGGTACAAACAGTCAACTTTTTTGGAAAGGGAATATATTCTGTAGATTTATCTAAGCTGCAATCCGAAAAGATATCCATGGAGAACAATGGGAAAAAGATTACTGTGAAAATACCTGTACCTATTATAAAAGCAATTGATATTGATGAACAAAAAACCACTTACCAAGACCCTGACAACGGATTTTTCCGTTTTGGAGAAATAAAACTTACTAATGCTGAAAGTGATGCTATGCGAATTGTAGTAAAAGATAAAATGACAAAAAAACTTTCAGAGGGCGAATATATAGAAAAAGCTAAAAAATCTTCGGAAGAAATAATAAAAAACTTAGTTTTAAATATTGTAAAGAACGAAACAAATGCTAAGTATGCCATAGTAGTAGATTTTGAATAATAAAAGGAGATATAGCATTGCTATATCTCCTTATTTTTTTATCTTATTATTTTTTAAATATTCCAAATGGCTTTCCTAATGGTAAAGTTTCTTTTCCAAAGTGTTTATTTAACACATTACCAGCTGAACCATAGAAGGAAAGTATTGCTATTATAAGCTCTGACCAAGCAGCAAGTTTATGAGTAACCTCCACAGCTACACCTAAAGTGCTGCAAGAAAGTCCTATAAATAAGAAATCGATAAATACAAAAATAGCGAATAATACCTTGTTAGTTTCTAGGGCCCCAACAGTCATAAATAGTGAGAATATTAAATACCCTATAAACGCAACACCTAGCTGGTTAACATCAAAATCTTTTGCTAAAGCTACTCCAAAGAAACCAAGCTTTATTAACCATGACATTGCTACTGAAAACCAGAAGAATGCATATCCTCCAAAAGCTGTAGCTCCAAAAACATTATTATGCTTTGCATCATTTATACATGCAAATAATTGTGCAAAACCGCCTAAAAATATTGCCCATGGAATTATATAAGCTGTTCCATGTGTCCATCCCATTTTTTGAGAGGAAGCTACCAAAGTAACCATAGCTAATCCAAATAAACCTAAAGCACTTGGATCTGCAACAGAAATTTTTACATCGTATTTTTCATTCATGCCCAAAATACCTCCATTATATAATATCATATCCTATAATACAATATCACATATGAATAATCCCTGTCAATTAACAAAAAATTTATAATTTACTGATTGTTATTTAAAAGTGTTCCCCATTTTCATAATATTTATTTTCTTCAAGCACAGTAAATATTACATCTACATTTGGGCAACCTACTCCTTGCACATGCTTTGTTATAGATTTTGCAACCTTGTCTTGGATTCCCTGCCCTCTATCAAACCAAGCTACTTCTATATATGGATAGGTTGTTACAATTTCTCCGTCCATCACATAAGTTGAATTTGCACATTCTAAAATAAAATAATCCCTTGGACAACCTATAATTTCATGAAGCTCATCAACCATTTCCTTGCTAATTACTTTAACCTTTTCTATCTCTAAACCTGTTATTTTTAATCTTGGCATAATTGTTCACCTCTACTATTTTTTTATTTATCTTATATTGATTAAATCCTTAATAACCTCTCCACCTATAATCATTCCTGCTACTGGTGGAACAAAGGATATACTTCCTGGTGTTTGCCTTTTTGTTACACGTATTACTCCATCATCTTTCTGAGTAGCTGCTTCTACTGCTTTAGTCTCCTCAGATATCATAGGCTTTCTTGGTTCTTCCTCTGAATATAAAACCTTAAGCTTATCTACCCCTCTTTTTCTTAATTCACATCTCATAACCTTAGCAAGTGGACATACCTTTGTTTTACTTAAATCTGCTATTCTAAATTGAGTAGGATCCAATTTATTTCCTGTGCCCATACTGCTTATAATCTTTATGTTATGCTCTTTACAGTAAATCACTAAAGCAATTTTAGAGGAAACTGTATCTATGGCATCAACCACATAGTCTACATCCTCTGTTACTATATCACTTATATTATTCTCATTAACAAAGGTTTGAAAAATAGTGACCTCACATTCTGGATTTATCTCTAATACTCTCTCCTTAGCTATCTCTACCTTAGGTCTATCAATAGTCTTAGTAGTTGCTATAATCTGTCTGTTTATATTACTCTCAGCTACAGTATCATTATCAACTAAAACAAGCTTTCCTACACCAGCTCTTACAAGTGCCTCTACAACAAAGCTTCCAACTCCACCTACACCAAATACAACTACTTTACTTTTCCTTAATGTATTTATAGCCCCTTCTCCAATTAAAAGTTCAGTCCTTACAAATAGCTCTCTAGACATAGCACTTTCTCCTTATATATACATTTTCTGAAATTTATTATACCACAAAAGGTAAATATTTAATGATAAATATTTTCATAAAACTTTTGAGGTTCTATTATGGCTAATTTGTCACAATAGAACCTCATTTTATTTCATTTCAAATATTGTTGATTCCTTTCCAGTACTAATATCAAATTTCTTTATTATAAAATCTCCAAGATATTTAGCACCTTCTTTAAATGGTACACTAATCAAAGTGTTATTATCCATCCAACTGTATTCAACAGGCATTCGTAAACTCTTAAATTCATTTACAGTTCTGTTGCAATTTATTATTTTTACGTACTGATTATAGTTATCAAAAAAACTTTTATAATTAGGTGAAAACCTCTTAGTGTTATTTATATAATCATTAGAATACTCATAGAATGCATTATTTACGCTGTCATATACCTTAAACATTTTATTATTTTTAAAAAGAATATTGTCTTGAACCTTTTCATCTAATAGATAATCTTTCCCTATCCTATTTATCTCTTTGCTATTCTTCAGATCATAAAGATAAATAATCCCTTCGCTATAATATACAATTTCCTTACCTTTAAATCCTAGAGCTACACCTGGGATTTCTAATTCTACAGGTTTGTAAAAAGCTTCTTTCGTCAGTAGGTATATTTTATTTGAATTGATTAGCACATCCCCGTCATCTGAAATATATAAACTTTTTATTTCTCCCTTGTTAAAAGCAATTTGATTTTTTACTTCCTTAGAAGTATCAAATACAGATAATTTTTCACCATTTTTATCTGCATAAATAAAATACTGTGATAAACTTGACCATGCAGTACGAATCATTGATAAATTTTCTTGACCAATGGCCAGTAGTTTATTTTTCTCCACATTTAAAATATATAAATTTTTCTTAACATCCTTCATATCTAATTCAGGTGACGAGTTGCCAATAGCACACATTTCACCTTTTGTACTCGGGATGAAATGTACCACCGAGCTTCCTTCATAGCTTCCTACATCAAGCTTTCCCAAGTCAATAGCATTACTAATACCCTTTTTATTTAAAGAATTATTATAAACTAATAAATGTGAATAATTATAAAAATATATTCTGTCGCTATCTGAATACACAACCTTCCAGGGACCAACGCCTAATTGCCTTGTTTTTATATCCTTTAGATTTTCATTCAAACTATTCTCAGTGTCCAATAAATCGCTTTTATCTTCCTGAAGGCTGATGCTTTTAGATTTATTTAAACCGTTATTCTCAGCTTTATATTCAGTGGAATATTTCGCACTCATTGATTCCTTTTTCGCCATTCCGCCCATTCTAGGAACAATTATTATTACAAAAGCAACCATAGCTCCTATTGCTGCATAGCCTCCTGCAAAACTTTTAAAATGATTACTTAACTTTTTTAAAAAACCAATCTCTTGCTTATTGTTATTAATATTGTTCATAACCGCTGTGCTAACACTTGAAAAAATTGCTTGCTCATTGCAGAAGATTTCACTAAACTGCTCCCTTGTAAAAAGCTTTTTTTCATACGCAGTCTTGCAAGCTTCACATTCCTCAATATGTTGTTTCATTTCCTCTCTTACGCTATAGGGTAAGTCCTTCTCTATATATGCCATTAAGTTTTTATTAAATATATTACAATCCATACTATCACCCCTTTATTAAAGATTATTACTGACTCTTTGGAGGCAGCCATTCTTTCCTTCAATAAATCTGTCGTACTTTTCATGAATCTTATAATATCTTTTCTTAACTGCTGCTTCCCCCATATCCATAATTTCAGCAATTTCCTTAAAGGTTAAAGTATCCTTACAATATCTTAAAGATAATATTTGCCTATCAGTGTCATTTAGCAACTTTATAAATTGCTGTATTAATGCTTTAGTTTCTCTAAACTCTACAAAGCTTTCTGGTGACATTTCCCTAGAAGTTACACTTACATCCTGTATGTCTAGCTCATAATATTTTTTATTCTTTCGCATATAATCTATAGCTTTATTACGAGCTATCTGATATAGCCATGTAGACAGCTTATATTCCTTTTTAAAGGTATAAAGCTTTTTATACACAACAATAAAAACCTCTTGAGTTAAATCCTCAGAAGCTGATTTATCCTTTATCATATTATATATAAAATTTACAATATTCATTTCATACCTTCGAATAATCTCTTCAAAAGCACTTATGTTACCCTTTAGTATGAGCTCTACTAATTCAAGGTCATCTTTCATTCTATACCTCACAAATTGACTTCGCTCCTAATAAGCGTTTATATATCTTATACGATGCTAGAAGCAAAAGGTTACTACCTGTTTAAAAATATTTATACTAAAATATAAGTTGACAGGTGTCAGTTAAAATTAACTGTGCACTTTTACCTTTGCATAATCAAAGGTGCCAAAGGAAACGTCCCTTTGGTTCACCAAATAAAAACACCACAGCCCCCGCCGTGGTGTTTTCTCCCCCAAATTAAAAACAGACCCCTTTTTTATATCTCTATTTAAGCTTACGAACAAATAATCCACTTCTTAACTTTGGCTGAAACCAAGTGGATTTTGGAGGCTAACCTTCCCTGCATCTGCAATATCCATCAAATCTTGAATTGTTGTTGCATACCTAGAGAAGGCAACCTTCATCTATCATCAGGATCATTTGGATTATAAGTTCCTTCTTTTTCAGTAAGTTCATACCATTTTCCATCTAAGTACATTCCGTAAGTATGCTTACAAGAAGGTTTATATTGCCCTTCACCTTCATATTCACAAATCTCGAATTTCTCCGCAACCTTATGCATATATTCTTCGGCTGAAAGACCATTTAACTCCTAATATCCCTGCTATATTCCATAATATATGAATCTTTGTCTAAAAAAAATTACTAATACGAAAAATTTTAATTACACTATTTTCTTTGCCTCAAGGTAATATCTCTTCTCATGTGCTTCTCCCATAGAGAAAGTCTTTCTAGGAAGTTTTCCCTCTAATATAACAGTTTTGAATAGGTCATTTTTAATTATTGGAGGAAGTAAAATTCCTATATTGTTAGCCTTTAATGCTAATTCAACGGTAACGTCATCTCCATGAATATAGTCTACCTTAGCTTGTGTATCTTCTTTAATATATTCCCCTACAAAAGTTTCTACAGGTGAAACAACTAAAGTATACTTCATATCTTTTATACTGATAATTCTTGTGAACTTTTCTGATATGAAATAGAACTCATTTGGCTGTAAATCTTCAGATACAATTTCAGAGCTGTTTTTATTTACATCTCTAAAGCTTACTTCTGATCCTGCTTCTTTCATTCTATTTACTACAAGCTCAAAAGTCTTCTCTGCATCAACGTTGAAAAGAACTCTATGTATTGGAGCCATTAATAAACCTTCATCATGTAAGTTTACTAATTCAACTAGTGCAAATCTAGCTGGGTGGTTAGCTGCTTCTTCTTCAGTTATATTTTTCTTTATATTTTCCCAATGAGTCTTTGCAGTTGCAAGAGAGTGGTTTCCATCTCCAACAGCAAAAAGTAATACATCTTCTTTAGTCTTCAGATCATATTTCTTCATGAATGCATCTTGGTCAGCTAAATCAGTTAGCGCGCTAATTACATTGGATATTATTTTCTCGTCATTTACCTTATATCCTTCAATGTGGCCACCATTTTTCATTAGTTCAAAGTCATAAACTTTTTCTAAATCCTTTTTCATGTTTGTTATTGGTCCAAGTACATTGTTCTCTGGATCATCAATTAAAAGCATTATATGTGGAAGTTCAACGGATACTTTCTCTCTGATTCTTAGTCTTGGTGGAATTCTCTCAATTATAGTGCCTTCAGTAGCTCTGATTAGTGATTTAGAATCTTTATTAAAGTCATATCTCTCTAAATCAACGGCAATTATTAAGCCTTTTCTTGTACCTGAGTGATCTGTAGTTCTCTCTGCATACATAAATCCAGGCTTTTGTGGAACAAGAACTCCCTCTTTAGCATATTCTTTCATTGCATTACTTATAGTATTAATTTTTTCCACTATTTCCTCTTCAGGAATTTCAAGGTATACTTCTGGGTAAATTAGCTTTAATGTAGATTTATTCTCACCAACTAATTCTTCAACTGCCTCCCAATATTCTGGTTGTGAAGTATACTGATCACAGGCCACTACTGCCCACTTTGAATAGTCAACGCCCTCGTAAGGCATTAGTATCTCAGGAACTACAACTCCTATATTATTGTTCATTTAAATTTCCTCCTTCTAGTCTATTAATCTTTCTTGTCTAATGATTTGAAATTAATATTTAGACCTTATCCCCGAAAGATTCTAGATTAAGCCTTGAAAAAATCAGTAATAATGCTAACTATTTCTGCACCAATTCTTGTTTGAGCTTCTGCAGTTGATGCTCCTATATGTGGAGTAACTGATACATTTGGATGATTAACTAGAGCCTCATTCTTAGTTGGTTCTTCAGCAAATACGTCTATACCTGCTCCAGCTATTTTTCCACTGTTTAATGCTTCAAGAAGAGCTCCTTCACATACAACTCCGCCTCTAGCACAGTTAATTATGTATGCTCCATCCTTCATCATAGCTATTTCTTCCTTACCGATTACAGCACCCTTTTCTTTGTTTAGAGGTATGTGTAAGGATACAAAATCTGATCTCTTTAATACATCTTCAAAAGAACAGAATTCATATTGATCAAAGCCTTCAGCTTTTCCGATTATATCAGTGTATATAACCTTCATTCCAAGAGCTTCTGCTCTCTTAGCAACTTCCTTAGATATTCTTCCAAAGCCTACTAAACCTAAAGTTTTTCCGCCTAGTTCTATACCTTCATATTTTTTCTTATCCCATTTTCCTTGTCTCATGGTTACGTTTGCAATGTTAATAAATCTTGTTACTGCAAACATATGTCCAATAGCAAGTTCTGCAACAGAAGCACTACTTGCATTTGGAGTATTTGTAACCTTTATTCCTTTTTCCATAGCATAAGCTACATCTATATTATCTACTCCAACTCCACCACGGATAACAAGCTTTAATCTTCCTGCTTCCATAGCTTTATCTATTATTGGTTGTCTAACCTTAGTAGCTGATCTAACTACTAATACGTCAAAGTTATGCAATTGAGCACCTAATTCTTCTGGTTCGTAAAATTTTTCTACAACCTCAAAACCCTTTGCTCTTAATTCCTCTATTCCTGACTTTTCCATTCCGTCAGTTACTAAAACTCTAACCATTATTGAATCCTCCTATATTTAACCAATATATTGATAACCAACAATAAAATCTAATTTTTAATTTTACTGTTGGTTATCTTGCGTTTCATCTTCTTTAAATTAGAAGCCTAATATTTCATCCATAACTGCTAATAATTCTTTGATGTCTTCCATTTGGCAATCAGCCATATGTGCGATTCTAAAAGTCTTGTCTTTAAGTTTTCCGTATCCATTAGCGATTTGGAATCCTCTTTCTCCAAGCTTCTTATTTAAGTCTGCAACATCAATATTTCTAGTGTTTTTAACATTTGTTAGAGTATTTGATAGATATCTTTCATCTGGGAATATTTCAAAATGCTCTCTAGCCCAAGCTCTAACAACTTCAGCCATTTCAATATGTCTGTTAAATCTATTGTCTAAGCCTTCTTCCATGATTCTATCTAATTGATAGTCAAGTGCATACATGTGTGATAGTGATGGAGTTGAAGGATATTGGTAATCTTTCTTTTGTATGTAATCATATAGTGATAATAAGTCTAGATATAAACCTCTGTTTGGAACTTGTTTAGCTCTCTCTACTGCTTTCTTTGACATAGTACAGATAGCCATTCCTGGAGGAAGTCCTATAGCTTTTTGAGTAGAAGTAATACAAATATCTACTCCTAGCTTATCAACCTCAATCTTGCTTCCTGCAGCTGAGCTTACTGTATCTAAGCACCATACAACTTCAGGATATTTTTTCATAACTTCAGCAATTTCTTCTACAGGGTTCATTAAACCTGCGGAAGTTTCATTGTGAGTTATTGTTACTAAATCGTATTTTCCTGTTTTTAAAGCTTCATCTACCATTTCTGGAGTTGTTGGCTTTCCATCTTCTGATTTGAATATGTCAGCTGGTACCCCATTAGTTGTAGCCATTTCATACCATCTGTCTCCAAATGCTCCAACTGAGAAAACAGCTGCTCTTTTAGCTGTACATGAACGGATAGCACCTTCCATTAATCCACTTCCGGAAGTAGTTGATAGTAAAATCTCTTCCTCTGTGTAGAAAAGCTTTCTCATCTTATCACTGATGTCTCTTTGTAGCTTTGAAGCTGGTTTGCCTCTGTGTCCTATCATTGGTGTAGCCATTTTTTCAAGTACGTCTGGTCTAACTTCTACTGGTCCTGGAATAAATAATTTCTTATGCATTAATTAACCCTCCAAGTTCTCTGGCATTTGCCATTTTATATTCAAAAAAATTTTTTCTTGAAGTTTTCTAACCATTTTTCAATATCATTGTATCACTTTATTTAAAAATTCTCAACATTTACAATAATATTATTTGTTACATTTTTTATAATTTATATATTTTTCTGATTTGCGCCAAAAATAAACATCTTTTTACTGTATATTAGAGTAAAAGATGTTTATTTTTATAAACTATTACTATTATTTATTTTAATTTTATGTTTGATCTAAGCTTGTTAACACTGGATCAAATAAATCTACATCACACTTATCATTTTTAAAATGCTTACAATTTGAACAGCTTTTACTATTACTTGCTCCTATCGAAGATGAAAATCCTTCATCAATAGGAGTATACCCATTGCAGCTGTTTCCTACACTCATCATTTGCTCAATATTAGCCATAATAATTCCTCCTTTTTAATTTACTCTTATCCTGTCTCTCACTTCATCAAATAAATCCTTAATGCATCTCCCCCTAATCCAGTTTCCGCAATTACTACAACTTTGGGATAAGGATCCCATGGTTGACATAACCATGCCATACCTTGCCTGATATCCTGGACAATTTTGTCCTACCATCATTTTTACTTGGCCTGAAACCATACAAACCACCTCTAGAACCATATTCAAAGTTAGTTTCTCCTGAAAGAAAAATTTAATTCCAAGTTTTTTTACCACTGAAAAAGCTGAAGCTACATAAGGAGTAAAAACACTGAAGGTGCTTATTGTGGAGGATATAATGAAACAAAAAAAATTAGTGAACTTCTTTATAAAAGTAGTTCACTAAAATATATTAAAATATTTTTTACAATTCATATATCTCGCTATATTTATTATTCAAATACTCAATAAAATACTTGGCAGTTAACTCTTCCCCAGTAACTTTTTTAATAAGCTCTGATGGTTTATATACTGCACCATACTTATGAATATTTTCTTTTAACCATAAACGAATTTCATCAAGATTTCCTTCAGCTATATTTTTATTATAGTCTGGTATTTCCTTTAACATTTTACCTAGGAATTGTGCTCCATAAAGATTGCCTAGTGCATAGCTTGGGAAGTATCCAAAGCTTCCGCCTGACCAGTGCATGTCTTGAAGAACACCTTCCGCATCATTCATTGGCTCAATTGCTAAATACTCTTTATACTTAGCGTTCCAGATTCGTGGTAAATCTTCAACCTTTATATTTCCGTTTATAATTTCTTTTTCTATTTCATATCTTATAATTACATGCAAGCTGTAAGTAAGCTCATCTGCTTCTGTCCTTATCAGTGAAGGCTCAACTATGTTAATTGCTTTATAGAATTCATCAAAGCTAATACCTTCAAATTGTGGAAATCTCTTTACTGCCTCTGGATAGAAATAGGTCCAAAACTCTTTACTTCTTCCTAAAATATTTTCATAATACCTTGATTGGGATTCATGTACTCCCATTGATGTGCCGCCTCCAAGCATAGTTCCTTCTAGCTCATCAGCTATATTTTGTTCGTATATGGCATGACCGCCTTCATGTATGCCACTGAATAATGCACTTCTAAATTCATTCTCAAGATAATGAGTAGTTATTCTTACATCCTTATTCCCAAAATTAATTGTAAAAGGGTGTGTGCTTACATCCATTCTGCCAGCTTCAAAATCATAACCCATTTTTTCTAATATAAACAAACTAAATTCCTCTTGTTCCTTCTCTGTGAAGCTTTTCTTAAAGAAGCTATCCTCTATTATTACCTTGCTATTTTGAATCTTGTTTAAAAGAACTACTATAGCATCTCTTAGTTCGCCAAAAACCTTATCAAGTTTTTCTACAGTAATTCCAGGTTCATAATTATCAAGCAAAGTATCATATTTATTATTTTCATATCCTAGATATTCTATAAATTCTTGATTGAAACTAACTAACTTCTCTAAATAAGGTTTAAAAATCGCAAAATCTGATTTTCCCTTTGCCTCTTCCCAAGCCGCTTCTGCATTGGATGTTAATTCAACATAAGCTATATATCTTTCTTCTGGTATCTTCTTAGTTTGATCGTAATTTCTCCTTGTTCTCTCTACCATAGCCTTTGTAACATCGTCTAACCCTTCTAAAGCTGCGAAGTATTCAATATATTCCTTCATTGCATCTGAAGTTTGGAGCTTATACGCCTCTCCAGATAAATAAGATAGCATCTTTCCTCTATAAGGAATACTTTTCTTAGGCATGCCTACTCTCATATCCCAATAAAGCAATCCACTAGCTGCATTTAAATACTCAATCTTTCTTAGATATTCTTTAAATTCTTCTAATTTTGCATTAACCCCTTGTTCCATAATGTTCCCCCCCCATAATCCTCATCTACTCTATATACAAATTGCAGGTTTTCTAAAAATATAAACCTATATCAATTTATATCAATACTGACTCTGTTTCTGTACAATATCTAGTACATAAACATTTACCTAAGCTTCTAGGGCATCTTTTGCAAAGGCAGCCTTCATCCTTACCATCACATTCATTATTCTCAAACTCTGGACAAAACTTGCAATTATCTCCTCCAACTGCCATATTCTCACTCCTATCTTATCTCTAGCGATTTAATTATGTTTTTTTGTGTTTGATTTATTTTTTTACCTTTATATCTTATTGCATTACTAGGACATATATGAATACATCTTGTACACATAACACATTGGCTATGAAAAACCGCGTGTCCATTTTCAAAGGTTATATTACCTTTTGGACAATTTCTTAAGCATAATCCACATTTATTACACTCTTCTGTGGCCGTTAACCCTTTAGATATTTTAGGTAGAAACTTCATAAAGCCTTTTCCCATTATCTTTCCAAGCCAAATTCTCAATATAAATACCGAATTAATTTTTCTATTTTTCTTTAAATAATCCTCTACTATGCCTTTTGTCTTACCCTGAGCTACTTCTAACATCCCATTAACTTTTTCACTTGAAGGTTCTAACCCTACCCCAAAATGATAATTGTTAGGCATAGAAATAAAGCTTTGAGATACTACTGTATACCCCTTTTCCAGAAGAATTTTTCTAATTATATCTAATGCTGCAGCTGATTTTGCACCTAAGGTAGCATATAATATACATTCCATACCTGCACCATCCTCAGGCAATTTATTTACAAAGTCCATAACAACTTTAGGCGCTACTTCTGCATGAATAGGTGTACCTATAATTATAGTATCACAATCATTTATGTTTACCTTTTCTATACCCTCTATATTTAATAACTCAACGCTACTTCCATAAAAATCAAAATTTTCTTTCAATCGATCAGCTACCCATTTTGTATTTCCTGAACCACTGAAATAATATAAGTTTATTTTCATTACTCCATCCCCCAACTAACATTAAATAAAAGGTACAATCAGCCCTATTTATCTACAGAAAAACCCCCCATGCATCTAAACAAGTATTTTATAGCCTACCTCTTATTGTATCACAAGCAACAGGTCAAGACTAGCAATTACCATATTTCCTCTAACTGATACACCGTTATTCAGCCCTGTACTTACCATCGCCGCACTTAAGCTAAGTATAAATCAATATCTATTTCTTCTTTTTCTAACAAAAATTACCCCTACCCCACTATTATCGCAAGGTAGAGGTATAATTCTTTACCTGTCTTCAAACTCTTTTTCATACTTCTCTCTATAGCTGTTCATTATACCATTTAAAATATCTGCTGTTGAAGGTGGTGTATATGTTATAGCATTTGCTCCAGCTTCAATTGTTTCCCTTATAGTTGCATCATTGGGTCCTCCAGTAGCTATTATGGGGAACTCTGGATACATTTCTCTAATTCTTCTTACTATATGCGAAGTTCTCTTAGCTCCTGATACATTTAAGATTGTTGCCCCAGCCTCTATCCTACCTTTAATATCTTCAAACTCAGATACTACAGTAACAACTATAGGTATATCAATAGTATCCCTTACTAACCTTATTACCTCATTAGTAGTAGGATTGTTTACTACTACACCCATTGCGCCTTTAAACTCTGCATCTAAGGCTAAATTCATCACCCTTTTTCCAGTAGTTATTCCTCCACCTACTCCGCAAAAAACAGGTATATCTGTAGCAAGCACTAAGGCTTGAGTTATAACTGGCTGAGGGGTAAAAGGATATACGGCGATTACCGCGTCTGCATTCGTGTTTTTTATTACAGCCACATCAGTACTAAACACAAAAGATTTTAACCGCTTTCCAAATATCTTGATTCCGCTAGCCTCTCGTATAACTTGAGGCACTTCTATCATGTGACTCCTTAAGGCACCCTTTATTTCTGGTATAAATTTGTTCATAGTAATCCTCCTTCCACTCGGAACACTGGGCACTCTAAAACAGCTCGTTCCCCTCTGGACTTGTGTTCGTTAATTACCCTTGAAAACCCATTTAAGATTTTCATCTCGCTAGAGTACCCGTAAAAGTCCATTTAAGACTTTTACCTCCTCATCCTTTTTGTATAATCATAACACTAAATACTGTAAATTTCACCCAAAAGTTATTAATAATATGTAAATTCTTATTTACATTACGAATAACATTATATAAGTTATCCACTTCATTCAAAATTTATTATACTAATAGAATAAAAAATTAACCGCCCTAAAAACATTAAGGCGGTTAATTCTATTTAAAATAAATTGCAACTGCTGCAACTACAATCCACAATACCACATTAATTAAAAATGGTTTATCATCTAAAAATGTATCCTCAGGACTTCCCCCTGAATTTTTATTAATAATTAAATATTCATATCTAAAGGTTCCATAAAGAACAAAAGGTATTGTAAATATCATATTTTTATAGATTGTACCATTAATTGTATATAAAATATACGTCATTATAGTAAGGCCCAAAACTACTAATAATATTCTATTTAAGTATTCTAAACTATACTGTTTTAAAGTCTCTCTATGAGAAGATGATTTGTCCATAAGCACTATAAGTTCGTTTTTTCTCTTTCCAAAACCTAAATATAGTGATAACAGTCCTGTACATATTAATAACCAACTTGATATTTGAACATTGATAACAACAGCTCCTGCGAGTACTCGAAGTATAAAACCTAAAGCTATAGTCATAACATCTATTATCATAAGCTTCTTTAATTTAAAACAATACAATAAATTCACTACGAAGTAACTTAGTAGAATCAAACAAAGGTTTATATTTAATAATAAAGATCCCAATCCTACAATAACTAATAAAATCATTGCTAATAGCTTAGCTTGAGGAATAGACACCCTTCCACTAGCTAATGGCCTTAGCTTCTTTTTAGGATGTTTTCTATCTTCTTCTACATCAGTAATATCATTTATTATATAGATAGTAGAAGATATAAAGGAAAATAGGAAGAATGCAAATATTGTATTTAGTACGTCAAATAGATTTAACAGATTTCCTGAAAATATAATAGCTGCAAATACAAACCCATTTTTAATCCACTGCTTTGGCCTGCATAACTTTATTATCTGTTTAATATCTATCTTAACTTGTTTTTCTTGACTCTGTTCAAAATTCATAAGCTTACCCTCACTTAAATAAATAATACTTTCACTAAGAGGAATTATATCATTTCACAACACATTCTTCAAATATATTATACTTTGATTATTTTACATAAATTAACTTTATTGTTATAATTAATATATGTCCGTTTGAAAGGGGGCTTTATTTTGAATGTTCTAGAAATAAAAGATGTTCATAAGCATCTTGGAACAAGAAATATTATAAAAGGTATTAGTCTCTCTGTTAAAGAGGGCGAAATATTTGGATTCTTAGGACCAAATGGCGCTGGTAAAACCACCACTATAAGAATGATCGTGGGCCTTATTGCTCCTAATAAAGGCAGCATAACTATCCTTGGTCACGATATACAGCATAATAGGGAAAATGCCCTAAAAGAAGTTGGCGCTGTAGTTGAAAATCCAGAACTTTATACCTACCTAACAGGGAAAGAAAATTTAAAACAGTTAGCTAGAATCTACAAGAATATATCTGATAAGGACATTGATGAAGTAGTCTCTCTTGTAGGCCTTACAGACAGAATAAATGATAAGGTGAAGAAATACTCTTTAGGCATGAAACAAAGACTTGGTTTAGCAGAATCATTACTAGCAAATCCCAAGTTGTTAATATTAGACGAACCAACTAACGGCCTGGATCCTAATGGAATTATAGAGTTTAGAGAGTTGATAAAAAAAATCGCTAAGGAAAGAAACACTTCAATATTTATATCATCCCATCTATTAAGTGAAATTGAACAGGTATGTGATACTGTGGCATTTATAGATAAAGGTGTAATTAAATCTATAGAAAGTTTAAATGGTGATTCTGCTCAAACTAATATTGAAACTGCTGTCTTGGCTACTTCAGAAACTGATAAAGCTGTAAAGTTATTAAAAACCTTAAACACTATTCATGAAGTATCCTTAAAGGATAGTGAAATAATTCTTCAAATAGAAAAAGGTTTAATTCCTCAGATTGTTATCGAACTTACTAAGAATAATATACCAATTGAAGAAATCTACAAAAAACAACAGGGTCTTGAAGAAAGGTATTTAGAACTTGTTGAAGGGGGGAGTATATAATGTTGAATTTGGTAAAAAATGAACTAATTAAACTGCACTATAAGCGTAAATTATTAATAACTGTTATTGTTCTCTTTGTTGTTTCCATCCTCATTTGCGCAGGTACTTTTGCATTGAGTAAGCTTGCTACCCCTAAAGGACAAATAAAAATTTACGAAACCAATATCACTAATTTAGAAAATCAAAAACAGAATAACAAAAATCTTTCAGAAAAAGATATCCATCAAATTGATAAACAAATAGAGGATTTTAAAGCTCAAATTGAAACTATAAAGTCAAATGCTAATAATCCAAATGTTTTAAGTTGGAAGGATACAGTTGAAGCTAAAACAACTAAACTTGAGGAACAAAAGGCAGCATTAGATAGCTTTAAAGACGCGGGGGAGATAGAAAGTATTAATAAAGAGTTATTAATAAATAACTATCTGCTTAAAAATAACATCAAGCCACTTGGCGATTTTGATTTTACCTCCTTCTCTATAGTTTCTATATTTTTCAAGCTTTGTTCTATATTACTTGTATGTATTATAATTTCAATTATCACTGCCGATATTATATCAGGAGAGTGTACTCCTCCCACATTGAAGGTTCTACTTTCAAGGCCAGTGGCCAGGTGGAAGGTTTTACTTTCTAAATTCATTGCAGCCTTAGTCTCTTCCTTAATTATAATAATATCTATAGAAGTATTACTATATTTATTAGGAGGATTAATATTGGGATTCCAAAACATGTCCTATCCTATGGCAGTAGGAACTAAATTTAAAGAAAGTGTAATACAGATTTCGGCGTCAAATAAGAGCTTTGTACCTATAGTAGGAAGTACTTATATTATTCCTCTATGGTTATATTTATTAAGAACTTTATCCATGCAAATATTATTTATAACAGCAAGTGTTTCTTTCTTCTTGTTATTATCCTCATTATTTAAGAGCAGTACCTTATCCATGACATTAAGCATAGTTCTTGTTATTGTTTTAGATATAATAAAACAACTTCCTTTCCAAATAGTACGAAAAATATCCTCCTTTATATTTATAACCTATGGTAACTCCTTAGATCTTGTAGGCAGCAAATTAAGTGACTACTCCCTCGGCAGCCTTAATCCCCTGCAGATTCCTATAGTAGGCATAATTGTTCTTTTATGCTGGAGTATAGGCTGCTATGTTATAGCCCATTTAGTATTTACTAAAAAAGATATTCTGATTTAATCAAGAAGAACTAGAATAAACTTTATTCTAGTTCTTAACTTTTTAAAATTATATTATTACTATTAATTTTAAAAAAGTCATCTTCAATATTGGTCTGCTTATTCTATAACTTTACCTCAATACTATCCTTTAAGGTAATATAGTCTTTACCTACACTGCAATCATAAGCATAAATGTCTACGCCCTTACTTCTAACCAATCTAAGAGTCTCTCCAAAAAGCTTATCCCGTTCATCAAAGGAAGTGAAACTCTCTACACCTTCCATTTGTATTAAGAATAATACTCCTGCCCCTCTCCCCGTCTTTTTTATCTCCATTAACTCTAGAAGGTGCTTCCTGCCTCTCTCCGTAGGGGCATCAGGAAACATGGTTTTACCATTTTCCTCATAAGTAACACCCTTAACTTCAAGATAATATTCTTCACCCTGATTATTAGTAAGCTTAAAATCGATTCTACTATTTCCGTAAGTCTTTTCTCTCTCTATTTTGCTATAATCCTTTAACTTTTCTATGTTTCCTGCTCTCAATGCCTCCTCCACTACGTTATTTGGTATATGAGAGTCTATATTTATTAATCGTTCTCCTTTGTAAGCTGCTATTAAATCAAAAGGCGTCTTTCTTAGTGGATTTTTTTCCTCTCTTAATAAGACTGTACAGCCAGGAACAAGAATTTCTTTACATCGTCCCGTGTTAGGAACATGAACCATCAGTTCCTCCTCATTAAGGTAGATATATCCTTGAAAGCGGTTTGGTCTTCTAATGAACTTTGCTTCAATAATACTTTTATTAATCTTCACAATATCATCCCCATTAATAATATGTTATTTAGGTTTTTACTTATACACTTTTTATTGAAAGTTATCCACATTGTCCACATTAGTATGCGAATAACTGTTTGCAATTATTATAATTAATATGTAATTATCCAATATTATTTAAATTTATTCTATATAAATATTTATTTTTTAACACTTATCCACATTATACACAAATATACTAACACATTTATTTATATTTGCGTACTATATAAAATAAAAAAATGTCAGTATTATATACTGACATTTGTATTATATAATTATTATGAGCTGTTATTTACTAGATAACCACATATTCTTGATTTACTAAATTACTCATAATTATATTGTTGTCTTTTCTTATCTGCTTTTCTACGTCAATAAGCTCTTGAAGCTTAAATCTTAAGCTATAAACAATCTCCATTATTCTTGAAATCACATTCTGAATTTTACTTGAACAATTTTCAACTTTAAACTGTTCAAACCAATCGCTATCCTCTTCCAAGTGAATCCAGCTTGATTCGCTATCATTAGTTAAATCCTTACTCATATCTTTCAACTCACCCTTAAATTTTTCAAATTTATTCTTTACTCTATGAACTGTATCATCAATGTCATATAATCGTACCTTCTCTAACATATATGCTGGTATTTCCTCATACTCTTCTAGCTCAACAATTGTTTCTTCTATCCAACCTTCATCACACCAATTGTTAAAATTCCTTAGAACCTCTGTCATATAGCCTATCTCACTTAATAAACTATCCCCTGCATTAATTGCTTCCCTAATGTTTCTTAAATCCCACTGCATTTTTTCTAAGTTTTCTAGAAGCGCCTCCATCTCTTCATAATCTTTCATATACCTACCCCCTTGTTTAATTAAAATATTTATATAAACTGATATTTCAGTTTCCTCATTAAACATAATTCTTTAGATATACGCATTTATATATGCTTCTTATTACTATAATATTCACTTCATAAAAATATGATTATATTATATTATGTTCATTACTTAAAAATAATTCCTTTATATTGTATATAATCTATTACCTTATTCGATTATTTCAAGCTGTATTTTATGATTATCTAAGCATTATATATATATTAACAGAACGTTAATATATTTCTATGCAATAAAAAACACAGTTACTTATCGTAACTGTGTTTTTGGTGCAGATGACAGGAGTTGAACCTGCACGCCGTAGGCGCTAGATCCTAAGTCTAGTGCGTCTGCCAATTCCGCCACATCTGCATATATGGTGACTCATAGGGGAATCGAACCCCTGTTACCACCGTGAAAGGGTGGTGTCTTGACCGCTTGACCAATGAGCCATATATAACCTGGCGACGACCTACTCTTCCACACAGCTGCCCGTGCAGTACCATTGGCGCTTCAAAGCTTAACCTTCGTGTTCGGTATGGGAACGGGTGTTACCTTTGAGCCATAATCACCAGATTGCAATTAGCAAAGCTAATTGCTTATGAGTTTGTTTCACAAACTCAAACTAGAGAAATTAACCTCTTAGAGATTGTTCTCTCAAAATTGCACAGTAAAGTATTTTTTATTAGATCAAGCCCTCGACCTATTAGTATCGGTCAGCTGAATGCATTGCTGCACTTACACCTCCGACCTATCAACCTTGTGTTCTTCAAGGGGTCTTACTAGCTTACGCTATGAGAAATCTTAT